>Ga0074197_1000687_pt1 | contig 37537 bp, 27 predicted proteins | sample EPASupsiteSAE305_FD_64526 | JGI IMG/M metagenome (GOLD analysis project Ga0074197, IMG submission 64526) | Bioremediated contaminated groundwater microbial communities from EPA Superfund site, New Mexico - SAE3-05 reassembly with SPADES | ecosystem: Environmental > Aquatic > Deep subsurface >...
TTGGTCAGATGCAACTGTCGGTTATCCAGGATGGAAGTATTATGAAAATGGCAGAAGTGGTGCTGATGTTGATCCAGGCTGGTGGGTTAGAATGTTCACTTGGGATTTTGCAGTGGCGGTTGAAATTCAAGAACCTCCACATACTTATATATCAGATTTAACTAATTTACCAACAACTTTATCTACCGAACCTAGAACGGTTGAAGCTACCATTATTGACTCAAACCCTGGTGGAAGCGAATCCGGTATCGCGGAAGCAAATTTAATTTATACAATTAATGGTGGAGAAGAAATATCTGTTCTAATGACAGCAAATGGCGATATTTATTCTGCTCAGATTCCTGGACAATCACCAGGAACTGAAGTTACTTATTGTGTTAGAGCTACCGATTTAGATGGAAATTTATTTAAATCAATTCAAACATATACTTACAATATTTTCTTAGCTAAAGACGATAATAACTTAATAGTATTTAACGGTTTTACATCACCAAATGGTTACCCACAACAATATTATTTTGGAACTGACAATTCATATGCATACAATGGTTGGACTTATGACTCATGGGCTTATGGCGCGTTAACAAAAGAGTTGGTTGATAACTATAAAAATATATTTGAAATTTGTACAACCGGACCAAGCGATTACAACAGAGAAGTTATTACAGAGTGGTTATCTGCCGATGGTGAAAGAAACTATTTGCTTGCAGGTGAAGAGTGGCTTGGTGCTGATAACGGCTACACTGATCAAGATTATTCCGCCGGCTCATTTGAATATGATATTTTAGGAATTACTCACAGTTATAACGACATAAGTTATGATGGTACTTCTGGACAAGATTTGCCTTCAAGACTATTTCCGCAAGAAGGAACTGAATTAGGTGGAGCAATGTTTGACAAAGCTACGGAATTAAACGCCGTTGATACAGTTTCAATAGATTCAATTCTCTACGACCCAATGTATGAAATTGGAATAACCTCTAATTGGTTAGATGGATTTGAAATAATTGAGGGAGATGAAACAAGCGAAGTATTTATGAAAGCTGAAACACGCGGAATTAAGGCAACTCCAGAAGTTAGAGAAGTGAATGTTGGTGCTAGCAGAATTCTTTCTGCTGGAAATAAAATAGTATTTATGACTTATGACCCAATATCAATTGATTCCTCACCTTCATATTATTGGTTTGGTCAAGGTGATGTTTCGCAAACCACAAAATCGCTATTTTGGTTTGGTGCTAACATAGTTGGTGTTGAAGAAAATGAAACCCAACCTGAGGCATTTTCTCTTTCTCAAAACTATCCAAATCCATTTAATCCAAGCACGACAATTAAATATTCAATACCAAGAGATGTGAGAGGTGAGAAGCAAGAAGTGAGACTAATGGTTTATGATATACTTGGTCGTGAAGTTGAAACGCTTGTAAACAAACAACAACAAGCAGGTAATTACGAAGTGAACTTTAACGCCAATAATTTAAGTTCTGGAATTTATTTCTATCAACTAAAAAGTGGTAGCTTTACACAAAGTAGGAAAATGCTACTCATTAAATAAACAAGCATTTAATGATAAATTCTGTAGGGGACGAATATTTTTGTCCCTCAAAATTAAATAAAACATATTCTGCAAGAATGACTTTTGCGTTGAAATACAAAATTATTTTTAGTAAGTTTATTCAAACAATTAGGGTTAATCATTATGAAAAAATTTGCAATGTTCTTGTTTCTCCTTTCATCAATTACTTTTGCTCAAGAAAGAATGATTCTTAAAAGCAATGGTGAACAAATTAAACTAAATCACAAAAAAGATTTACGCGAAGCCGTAACAGAATCCAAAATTAAAAGAAATGATGGAAAAATCTTCAAAAGTCAATTCATAAGTAAACAGTCAAATGCAGCAGAATATGTTGATACATTGAACTACAGAAGATTGGACGGTGATTGGAATACCAATTTTGGCTTTTTCGGTCAAGATGTAATGCTTCAGTGGTTCGAAGCACCCGTAGATATGACAATTAAAGGAATAGGATTTACTTGTTCTGACGATGCTGGAGCAGACAATGCAACAATTTCATTACGATTAATACGACTAAATTGGACAAAAGAGCAATTAAAAAATTTTAGTACTGACACACAAATCGGATACTTTCCATCAAGTGCTGATGGAATGAATAATGTAGACCCTTTTGGAGAAGTTGCTACAGGAGACTGGGTTTCAACTAACGAGGATAATCCTTTGCCACCTTGGACAAATAATCGAGCCCCTGGACAAAACACATTTGATTACTTTCTTTGGGAAGAATGGGGATTTACTTTTGGAATTCCTCCAATAGCTTCACCTTCAGATGCACCAATTTATCAATGGATTGATATTCCAAATTCTAGTCTTTACGAAGTAGTTGTTTCAAAAGGTGAAATATTTGCAGTTGTAGCCACACACGATGGAATAAATTTGGACTCAGATAGAATTGGTTTTTGGTCAGATGCAACTGTCGGTTATCCAGGATGGAAGTATTATGAAAATGGCAGAAGTGGTGCTGATGTTGATCCAGGCTGGTGGGTTAGAATGTTCACTTGGGATTTTGCAGTTGCGGTTTCGCTTGTTGCACCTATGCCTCATATTTTTGTTGAACAGTTAACAACTACTGCTTCAACAGAAGCCCGCAATGTTTGTGCAGAAATAGATATAGATTACTCTTATTTTAACAATATTGATTCAGTAAAATATGAATTGGTATATGTTGTTAATGATTTGGATACTAATATAGTTGAAATGACATCAGTTGACAACTTTAACTATTGTGGAGAAATTTCTAGTCAATCTGTAGGTACTGAAATTGATTATTGGGTGCATGTTAGGGAAAAAGATAATATAATTATCTCAAGCATTACATACTCTTTTGAGTATTTTAAGCCAGAGCATGATGTTTTAATGGTGTTTAATGGATATACAAAAACAACTGGCTACCCTCAAGAATATTATTTTGGGCGTGATACTGCATATGCTGCTTACTTTAAATATGATTCCTGGGCATATGGACCGCTGACTAAAGAGTTGGTTGATAATTACAACTACATAATAGAAAATTGCACATCTGGACCACGAGATTATAACAAAGAAGTTATTGCAAATTGGTTTGCAAACGATGATTTGAGAGTTTATATGCTTTGGGGTGACGATTGGCTTGGAGCTCAAAATGGTTATACAGATGTTGAATATCAATCTGGAGATTTTGAATATGACATTCTTGGTTTAACAAATTCATATAACGACGTTAGTTATGATGGTACATCAGGACAAGAATTACCCTCCAAATTTATGCCTCAAGAAGGAACAGTTTTAGGTGGTCCAATGTTTGACTTAGTAGCCCGATTTAATGAGGTTGATTCAACAAAAATTGATTCGGTACTTTATAACCCAATGTATGAAATTGGTCTAAGTAATTGGCACGATGGATTTGAAGTTAGAGATGATGACCGATCGTTTGAAGTATTTATGAAAGCAGAAACACGTGGAATTATGGGTGTTCCTGATGTTAGAGAGGTAAATGTTGGTATAAGTAGTCAAGATTTTCCAAACCATTTTACGGTTTTTATGGCTTATGATCCAATATCAATAGACTCTTCTCCATATTATAATTGGTTAGGTCGAGGTGATGTTTCTTCACAAGTCCAAGCAAAAATTAATTTCCCAATTATACCAAGTGTGGATGATAACAATTTAAATAACATTAAATTTAATCTTTCTCAAAACTATCCAAATCCGTTTAACCCAAGTACGACTATTAAATATTCAATACCTCGTAGCACAGAATTCTATTCTGTGGCACGAACAACATTAAAAATATATGATATACTTGGTCGTGAAGTTGCAACGCTTGTAAACAAACAACAACAAGCAGGTAATTACGAAGTGAACTTTAACGCCAATAATTTAAGTTCTGGAATTTATTTCTACAAACTCCAAAGTGGTAGCTTTACAAAATCGATGAAAATGCTACTCATTAAATAAAAACCGTTTATTATTAAATTCTGTAGGGGACGAATATTTTCGTCCCTCAAAATTAAATAAAACATATTCTGCAAGAATGACTTTTGCGTTGAAATACAAAATAATTTTTAGTAAGTTTATTCAAACAATTAGGGTTAATCATTATGAAAAAATTTGCAATGTTCTTGTTTCTCCTTTCGTCAATTACTTTTGCTCAAGAAAGAATGATTCTTAAAAGCAATGGTGAACAAATTAAGCTAAATCATAAAAAAGATTTACGCGAAGCAATTACTGAATCCCAAATTAAAAGAAGTGATGGAAAAGTTTTCGCGAATCAATTTGTTAATCCAAGTATTGCTGGTGTTGTTGATACATTGAACTACAGAAGATTGGACGGTGATTGGAATACAAATTTTGGCTTTTTCGGACAAGATGTAATGTTTCAGTGGTTCGAAGCACCAGCAGATATGACAATTAAAGGAATAGGATTTACTTGTTCTGACGATGCTGGAGCAGAAAATGCAACAATTTCATTACGATTAATACGTCTAAATTGGACAAAAGAGCAATTGAAAAATTTTGGCACCGACACACAAATCGGATACTTTCCATCAAGTGCTGATGGAATGAATAATGTTGACCCTTTTGGAGAAGTTGCTACAGGAGACTGGGTTTCAACTAACGAGGATAATCCTTTGCCACCTTGGACAAATCACGAAAATCCAGATTCAAATACTTTTAATTATGACTTATGGTCAGATGCTGGGTTAGGTTATCCAATAACACCAATTGCATCACCTTCAACTGATCCAATTTATCAATGGATTGATATTTCAAATTCAGGTCTTAGTGAAGTAGATATTCCAAGGGGTGAAATATTTGCAGTTGTAGCTACACACGATGGAATAAATTTGGACTCAGATAGAATTGGTTTTTGGTCAGATGCAACTGTAGGTTATCCTGGTTGGAAGTTTTATGAATACGGAAGAAGTAGTGCCGATGTTGATCCAGGCTGGTGGGTTAGAAATTATACTTGGGATTTTGGATTAGTCGTTGATATAACAGGCGATTTGCCACCAACTATTAAAGTAACACAACTAACTACAACAATTGTAACAGATCCGCGTAAAGTATTAGCAGAGGTTGTTGATACAAATCCTTCTGGTGGTTCTGTTGGAGTTGCAGAAGTAAACTTAAAATTTAAAGTAAGTGATGGTGATACACAATCTGTTCCAATGATCAATATTGGAGAAAATGATTACGAAGGTTACATCCCTCATTTTGCTTGTTCCGAAATTGAATATTGGGTGGAAGCAGAAGATGTTAACGGAAACAAATCTGAGTCAAAAAGCTATAAGTTTTTGTTCTTTTGCCCAGAACGAAAATCCTTATTGGTACTAAATGGATACACCGAGCCAACGGGCTATCCACAAAGCTACTATTTTGGTCCTAATTTTTTTGATTATAGACAAGATATGGATATATGGTCGTACGGACCACTTTCAAAAGAGCTTGTTAATAATTACAAATATATTTTTGAAAATACCACATCCGGTCCAAATGATTATAACAAAGAAGTAATTAAAGAATGGTTTGCTAGTGAATATATGCGTGTTTATATGCTTTGGGGCGACGAATGGCTTGGAGCTCAAAATGGCTTCACAGATGTCGGATATCAATCTGGAGATTTTGAGTATGACATTCTCGGTTTGACTAATTTGTATAACGACGTTAGTTATGATGGAACATCTGGACAAGGATTACCATCCAAGTTTATGCCACAGGAAGGAACGTATTTAGGTGGACCAATGTTTGACTTAGTAGCCCAATTTAATGAGGTTGATTCAACAAAAATTGATTCGGTACTTTATAACCCAATGTATGAAATTAGTCTAAAGAATTGGCACGATGGATTTGAAGTTAGAGATGATGACCCAACGCTTGAAGTATTTATGAAAGCTGAAACACGTGGAATTATGGGTGCTCCTAATGTTAAAGATGTAAATGTTGGCGTTAGCAGAAATATCGGTCAAAACCATATGACAGTTTTTATGGCTTATGATCCAATATCTATTAACTCTTCTCCATATTATTATTGGTTTGGCAGAAGTGATGTTTCTTCTCAAATACAAGCAATACGTAATCTTCCACTTGAAGGAGATGTAGATGATGATGATTTAAATAACATTAAATTTTCACTTTCTCAAAATTATCCAAATCCATTTAATCCAAGCACAACAATTAAATATTCAATACCTCGTAGCACAGAATTCAATTCTGTGGCACAAACAACATTAAAAATATATGATATACTTGGTCGTGAAGTTGCAACACTTGTAAACAAACAACAACAAGCTGGAAACTACGAAGTAAACTTTAACGCCAATAATTTAAGTTCTGGAATTTATTTCTACAAACTTCAAAGTGGCAGCTTTGTGGAGAGTAAAAAGATGATTTTGTTGAAGTAATAATAAACTGAGATTAAAGAGGCTGTGTTAAAATTCAATATATGTTATGCTGTCCCGAAGGCTTTCGGTATCAGAATCTATTTTTAGTCTAAATTTGTAGCTTTGATTCTGAAATATGCACAGAATGACTATCTTAACACAACATCTAAAGGAAAAGATATATATTTAACAATAATGTTATATATTTGTATTTATGAATATTGTAAAAATTCAAAATATAAAAAAAACGATTATTACCGTTTCGGATATCCAAAAAGAACTTGGAATTACGAAGGAATCTGCTCAAGTAACTGCTTCAAGATATGTTAAAGCAAATCTTCTCTATAGATTAAAAAGGGATTTTTATATTCTTCCACAAAAATTTAAATTATTAAGTGAAGAGGAATTGTTTTCTATTTCAAATCTGTTGCAAACGCCAAGTTATGTTTCCCTTACAACAGCATTAAGTTACTACAATTTAACTACACAGCAAACACCAAATTTTATTGAAGCTATTGCACTCAAGCGGACAAAATCGATTAGACTGCTAAATAAAGAATTTAATTACTCCCTAGTAAAAAAAACTTTTTATTCAGATTTTATTCGCAAAGAAAACTTCTTTATTGCATTACCTGAGAAAGCTTTGGCGGATTTAATCTATTTAACAGCAATTGGATTATATAATGCAGATTTTGACGCAATAAATTTTGAACATTTCGACAAAGGTAGAGTTTCATCAATTTTAATTAATTCTAATAAAGCGGCATTAAATTTATGGCAGAAGTTAATAAAGAACTACGAGATTTAGAGGTTTTCGAAATAGATGTTATCGAATTATTGAATTCCTCTAAAATAATTGAGCAACTCTTTTTTGGAGGAGGAACAATGCTACGATTGTGTCATAATCTTAACCGATATTCCACCGACCTTGATTTTTGGTTACAGAAAGGAAAAGATTCTAAATTAGTATTTGAGAACATTTTAGCGATTTTTGCAAAAAATTATGTAGTAATTGACTCGCAGAATAAATTTAACACAATGGTTTTCCAATTAAAATCTGATTTTTCAAAGAGAAGTTTAAAAATTGAAATAAGAAAAGAGACGGTTGATTTTGAATGGGAAAGGAAAATAGCATTTTCACAATTTACTTTTAAGCAAATACAAATAAATGGATTAACGCTTAATCAGATGATGAAAAACAAAATATTGGCTTTCCAATCAAGAAAAATTATAAGAGACGCATTTGATATTGATTTTTTAATTAAAAGAGGAGTTGAGCTTCCACTGGAAATTGAAACTCTAAAAAATGTCCAAAAATTGATAAAATTATTTAAGGAAAGAGATTTTAAAGTAAGCTTGGGTTCATTGCTTGAGTTGAAAGAAAGAGAATTTTATTCAACAAATAAATTCAATTTTTTAGAGGAAGAAATATTTTCAAAAATTAGAAACATAGAAAACTCTGAGAAAATTAAATTTTAGTTTGGAACACAAATACAGATTCTTTTTGCTAAATTCTTTAAACAATAACTTTATTCGAAAGCTCGTTTGTATCATCTTCTTTAATTGGGAAAAAAGTACCCAAAATATTTCCAACTTTTGAAATAGTGGATAGAATTCCAGTTAAATAATTTCCAATTTTAAACTCATTTTCCATTTCGTCACGAATTTTATCCCAAGTTGATTGCTCAACTTTTTCATTAATTCCAGAATCGGCAAGAATGTAAAACATACGTTTAGAAAGCAAAATATAAATCAAAATGCCAGTTTTATCGCGAGTTGAAGCCATTCCTAATTTGTAAAATTCATCCGCAGCCAATTCTTTTATATCCTTATTGTTTTTTAGAAAAGGAGCTTTTTCCTTTATTGCAACTCTAATTTCACCAGAAGTAATTTTTTCGGTTTCCTTTATTTTGTTGGAAATATCTAAAAAGTCATCATCACTAAAAAAATGATATAGCAATTTGTTTTTCATTTTATTCTCATAATTTATTGTTACAAAATAGTTTTTAAGAAGAATAAAGGCAAACAGTAACCCAAAATTTAAGAGATATATCGCTGCAATTTGATTATAAACATTAAATTTCAAATCCAAATTGTTATATTTGTATTCAATTAATAAAATTATATTAGGAAAAATAAAATGGAATTAAAGCTTAATAAATTGCAAAATTATCGTGGCAGCAGTGGTCCACTTTTACTTATTATAATGGATGGCGTTGGATTTGGTAAACATGACAACTCAAATGCAGTGTTTTTGGCAAACAAACCTAATTTGGACGAATTATTAAAATCAAAATTGCAAACTCAACTAATTGCTCACGGTCCTGCTGTGGGACTTCCATCCGACGATGATATGGGAAATAGCGAGGTTGGACACAACGCAATGGGTGCTGGACGCATTTTTGCTCAAGGTGCCAAACTTGTTAATAAATCTATCGAATCGGGTGAAATTTTTGAATCCAAAAGTTGGGGAAAAGTTATGGACAGAACTCACCGCGGTGGAACTGTTCATTTTATTGGATTGTTTTCTGACGGAAATGTTCACTCGCATATAAAACATTTTGAACGTTTAATTACCGAATGTTCAGTTCGTAAAGTTACTCGTGTTCGTTTACACATTTTGCTCGATGGACGCGATGTTGCTGAAAAATCGGCAATTAGTTACATCCAACCAATGGAAGAATTTTTGAAAGCTATTAACGACGCAAACGGATTTGATTATAAAATTGCATCTGGTGGCGGAAGAATGATTACTACAATGGATAGATATCAGGCTGATTGGTCAATTGTTGAACGTGGCTGGAAGGCTCACGTGCTTGGCGATGCTCGTCATTTTAAATCGGCAGAAGAAGCTGTTCAAACAATGTATGACGAAAATCCAAATATTACTGACCAATATCTCGATTCGTTTGTTGTTGTAAACGAAAATGACAAGCCTGTTGGAAAAATAAAAGATGGCGATGCCGTAATTTTTATGAATTTCCGCGGTGATAGAGCAATTGAAATTTCACAAGCATTTGAGGATAAAGATTTTAACAAATTTGATAGAATTGAAACTCCAGAAGTGTTTTATACTGGAATTATGGAATATGACGGCGATTCACACATTCCAAAAAACTTTTTAGTAGAACCACCAGCAATTGAAAGAACTTTAGGGCAATATCTTTGTGCCGAAGGAGTTACTTCGTTTGCAATTTCGGAAACACAAAAATTTGGTCACGTTACATATTTTTGGAATGGAAATAGATCGGGCTACATTAACGAACAGCTCGAAAAATATGTTGAAATTCCTTCGGATAAAATTGAGTTTGATAAAGCTCCACGAATGAAAGCCAACGAGATTACCGAAAGTTCAATTGAAATGTTAAAATCGGGCAAATATAAATTTGGAAGAATTAACTTTGCAAATGGCGATATGGTTGGTCACACAGGAAATATGTCCGCCGCAATTGAAGCAATTGAAACAGTTGACGAACAAATTGGAAAACTGCTAAAAGTGATAAAAGAGCTTAACGGAATTGCAATTGTAACCGCCGACCACGGAAACGCTGACGAAATGTTTACTATTGTTAAAGGCAAAAAAGAGCCAAAAACTTCGCATACGTTAAATAAAGTTCCATTTATTATATACGCTCCAAACTTTAACAACGAGTTTGAAATGGCAGAAGTTGAAAATGCTGGACTAACAAATATTGCTGGAACCGTACTAAATTTGCTTGGTTTCGAAAATGTTGAAGACTATAATAAATCGTTAATTAAAGTTCTTTAAGTTAAAATTTGGACGAATTGAAAGGAATTTTATGAAAGAAGAAAGCCGTTGGGAACAAGCTCAAGGCTACGAAAAAAATTGGTGGCAAAATCGTGCATCTTCAATCGATTTTGAATTTTACAAATCATTTGCTGATGAGTTAATTAATTTCACAAAAAATGATTTTACAATCACTTCCGAAACCAAAATTTTGGAAATAGGAAGTGGCGCTGGTGGAATTATTACATTTTTAAAAACCAGTAATCACCGTTTTGCAATTGACCCGCTTGAGGAATTTTATTCGTCGCAAAAGCAATTTACAGAACAACGCGATAGTAGTGTAATTTACAAAAATGAAAAAGGTGAATCACTTTCTTTTTCGGATAATTACTTCGATTTATTAATTATGGATAATGTTTTAGACCATTGCGAAAATCCAAAATTGGTGTTTGAAGAAGCAAAAAGAGTGCTAAAAAAAGGTGGATTTATATATTTTAAGCAAAACACATATCACATTTGGGGAAAGTTAATTCGCTCAATTATGGAATTTTTTGTAATAGATAAAGGTCATCCATTTACTTTTCTTAAATCCGATTTGCAAAAATTGGTTAATGAAAGTAATTTTATAGTGTTATCTAAACATAATAATGGTTATTTCAAAACTTGGAAAAAGGAATTTAGTTCAAATTTTGCAAAGGATAAAATTAAAGCTCTACTTTTTGTTACAAGAGACAAAGTAACTTGTTTGTTAAAAAAGTAATATTCCTAATTTTACCCTTGATTTTATTTTAACTATTAGTGATTTTGGAATTCAAATTGCATTAAAAAGGTAGAAAATGTTCAAAATGAAAAAAATATTTTTGCTGTTTATGTTAGCTGCTTTGCAAGTTAACTTTGCTCAAACTTCAATTGCAAAATATGCTGGCGAATTTATGGCAATTGGCGTTGGTTCGCGTGCTTTAGGAATGGGAAGCGCACAAGTGGCGGTTGTTAATGATGTTACTTCTGGCTATTGGAATCCTGCGGGACTTGCAAAAATGGATTATCCGCAAATTGCATTAATGCACGATGAGCAATTTGGCGGACTTGTTGGCTACAATTACGCTGCAGTTGCAATTCCTTATGGAAATGACATGAGTTTTGGAGTTAGTGCAATTAGGCTTAGTGTGGACGGAATTCCAGATACACGAAATGCTTTAATTGATGCGAGAACAGGCGAAGTTATTTATGATATTTATAAACCAAATGCTCGAATTGACCCTGACAAGATAAAAGAATTTAGTAACACAGATTGGGCATTTTATGCAACATTTTCCAAAAAACAAAGTGAAAAGTTCTTTTGGGGAGCTAATTTAAAGGTAATTAGTCGCTCTATTGCAGAATTTTCTGCTCTTGGAATTGGTTTTGATGTTGGTGCATTATATGAACCAATCGATAATCTTTATCTCGGTGCTAACTTAATGGATATTACAACTACATTAGTTGCTTGGGATGGCGGAAACAACGAGCTAATTTCGCCAACAGCGAAAATTGGTGCTGCTTATGGTTTTCAATTTCTTGGAGGTAGTTTCTTGCCAGCTTTGGATGTAGATATGCGATTTGAAAATAGACAGTTTGCTTCAACTGTTAATGTTGGTCCAGTGAGTCTTGATGTGCGTGCTGGATTAGAATATAGTTTTAGAAATCTTTTTATGATTCGCGCTGGATATACTGATGTTAAACAATTTACATTAGGTGCTGGGGTTAAATTGCCAAAATTAAATATTGATTATTCTTATGCACAATTTAGCCAATCGAAAGATGAAACTTTGGGCGAAACACATAGAATTTCAATTATGCTAACTTTGGAAGAACCAAAATATATGCGAAGTGGATTTTAATACGTGAAACATCAAACTTTAAATGTGAAAAGCATAAAATTTAGGTTTAATGAAAAACTCCAATATTTTGTTGGAGTTTTTTTGTTTGTAATTCTTTCAATATTTATTTCAAGTTGTGCCACAAGCATATATTCACAAGCTGAAGTTGATAAATATTTTACACAAGAAAGTGCAAAAGCAAAAACATCACCAATTTTGTTACAAATACCAAAAGGCTGGCATGTAATTGATGCAAATAACGAGGCTTTTATTGATTTACTATTTGTTCGAAATGATTTAAACCTTACCCTAAGTCTGTTGCCGTTTTATTCTAATTCAACATCCAATAATTTGGAGAAAAATTGCGAAACAAGTATTTTGCTACAACAAGCAAAGCATAAAAACAAGCTGGAGATCAAAAAGGAAATTCCAACAGAAATTGGTGATAAAAAAGTTTTGACATACAGTTTTTCAATCGATGGCAAAAATTATCGCATTATGCTATTTGAACACAATGAAAAACAGTACGAATTAACATTATTTGGAAGCAAAAACATCGAAATTGAATATTATTTGCAAGAACTTGTCATTTTTTCGGCTAAATAACTTCCTGCTGTTTTTGTGCTTCGAGTTCTTTTACATTTGGTGGATTCCAGCCAACAACAGATCCAGATTTAATTACTGAAAAATATGGCGATAAAGTTGCGCCAGGCAAAGTTCTAACATTATCTTCAATAATTATTGGACCCATTCCAGTTCCAGCACCAATTTTGCAATTGTTCCCAATTTCTATTAACCCATATCTAAATTTTCCAGAACCTTCGTAAGCGTGAACCGTAAGTCGAGTAAATGCACCAAGTAATGTATTTTCGCCAATAAAAATCAATTCTGGTCGGAAATGATCGAGCCAAACTAATTGCATTATTTCGCTTCCTTTTCCAACATGAACTCCCATTAAACGATAAAGTTTGTTTTTAAATGTAGTTCCTTTTAACAAAAATGATAAAAAAACTTGAAAAACCAACAAAGTTCTTCTACCAAAAGGCAAGTTGAGTTTTCGCCAATTTATCGAATTTGCTTCCTCTGGCGAACCGAGTCCGCTAATTGTGTAATGTCGTCGCACATTTGAAAAGAATTTCTTCAAATTTTCCATTCCTTCAGCGGTTTTGGGATTTAATGTGGCTACATCAATTCCCTTTCCACCCGAAGTTTTGCTTATTAGGATTGTTCTATTTTTCTGTTTAGCAAGTTTAATTGAACGGATGATAATTTCGGTAGTTACTAACTTTATAACTTCTTCGGGCGATTTATTTTCATATTTTTTCATAGTTACCAATTGTTTTATTCAAAAATTAAAGAAAATTTAAGGGTAATTCTACTTTTGCAATCATTTTATTTTTAGTTTAGCAAAGCATATAAAATATCAATTCAGAAAATCCAAAATATTTGTTAAAACAAAAGCAACATTTTCTTGTTTAATTCATCTCTTAAATTAATCAAACTTATTAGAATGAGTGAAAATTATTCCAGATTCTTTAAAACCTAATAAAACATTAAAAAAGAAATATTATGAAAAAAGTTATAGTTCTCTTTCTGTTATTTGCCACCGTTATTTTTCCACAACCAAGTGATGAAAATGCAATTCAGAAGCTAATGCTCCAATCAAAATATTCCCAAGTAATTTCAATTCTTGAAAATAAGGAAGCTAACTTTGAGGAACTTTCTTACAGCGAACAATTTTATTTAGCAATTTCATATCAAAGATTAGTAAATCATAATAAAGCAATTAGAATTCTTTCATCTATGAGCAAAGAAAATAATGATGATGTAAATGCATTATTTGCAATGGGTGAGAGTTATAGGGCGTTAGGTAACGATAGAGCTGCTATTGAAATTTATAGCGAAGTGATTGAAAAAGATAGCTCAAATACCATTGCAAGAATTGAGTTAGCAAAACTTTATGTTGAAATGAAGAATTATGATTCTGCCACTAATATTTATAACTATTTAGTTTTACAGGATAGCAGTAATGCATATTATTTGAGAGAATTTGGATATACGTTACATAAGTTTGGTTCAAATAAGGAGGCAGAAAAATATTTAAGAAGAGCTTTGGATGTGAACAAATACGATCCCAAAACAGCTTTATGGTTGGCTAAAATATTTTATGATAATGAACAATACGGTGAATCGCTTAATCTAATTAATGAATCGCTAAATTATAATCCAGTTTATTTACCACTTAACAAGCTTAAGGCAGAAACACTTTATAAAATGCAATTATATAATTCAGCTGCTATGCAATATCAAAATTTAATAATTCTTGGTGATAGTACTTCTACAGTGTTTCAAAAATTGGGCTTATGTCTATATTCTTATGTAGCAGAACAAGACAGTATGTCGGAAAATGAGAAGGTGGAAAAAATTAAAGAAGCAATTGAGGCATTTGAAAAATCTAATATTCTTGATAATTTTACAAATCCGCTAACACTTACATATCTTGGCTTTTGCTTCAAAACTTTGGAACGATATACTACAGCAATTGTCTATTTGGAAAAAGCACTTAGTGCAATGACACCAGATTATATTGATAGAGTATATTCAAATCTTGGCGCCTCTTACGAACGCACAAATAATTATTCAGAGGCGATTAAGGCTTTTTCAAAATCCTTAGATTACTCAAACGAAAATCCAAGTACAATATTTCGTCTTGCTGCTGTTTATGACAGATTTTATGAAGATAAATCAGTTGCTCTTGCATACTATAAAAAGTATCTAAAAAAAGCAGACTCCCTAAATGATGAAACCACAGAGTATTCTGAAAGTAGAGTTGAAAAATTAGAAGAATATTTGCATTTCAGAAGGAAATGATAAAGTGTGCAAATTTATTGGAAGAAAAAATAAATTTCGAAAAAGTTTTCAGCACATAGCAACATTTCTTAGTTTAAATCATCTCTTTTTTAAACTAAATGTAAAAGTGTGACGAAATCTGCAAAAAATATTGTTCAATTCACAATTTCTTATAATCACTATAAAGATGGTGTTTATAATTACATACTCAAAATGGTTGGCAATAGGATGGTTTGTGACGATTTAGTCCAAAATGTGTTCTTGAAATTATTTGAAAACTTGGACTCAATTACAAACAAAGAAAGCATCAAATTTTGGATTTACACAACAGCTAGAAATGAAGTTTACGGTCATTTTAGGAAAAAGAAAGTTGATTTAACAAAATTTGTGAGTGATGATTCATTTGATATTGAAGTAATTTCAAGCGAAAATTTAGAATATCAATTTGAATTGAAAGAAATGAAAAAAATAATATTAAAAGAATTGGAAAAGGTTTCAATTGAGCAAAAAGAAGTGTTTTTGTTAAAAGAGTATGGTGGATTTAGTTACAAAGAAATTTCGGCTATTTCCAACATTAATGAAGATTTGGTTAAAAGTCGGCTGTATAAAACGCGACAAAAGTTGATAGATAAAATTTCGAAACTAATTGCTTAATTGTTTGATTGCTAAATTGTTAAAAGCAGCAACAATAAATCAATAGAGCAATTCAACAATTGTAGAATATAATATTGAATAAATGTAGCATTGCAATTTGAGGTTATAAAATGAGTGATGAAAAAATAAATGAATTAATAAACAGATACTTTGATAACGAACTTGATAAAAGCGAAGAAGTATTTATGTTTACACAACTTTCGCAATTGGACAGTGCCCGACAATATTTTAAGCAAATGAATGTTTTAAGCGAAAACATGAAAAATACATTTGAGGAATTTCCTACAGGATTGGAAGAAGCAATTTTAAATTCAACTCTTTCGCAAAATGATAGAATTAAAAAAATTCAATTCAAAATACAATCAATTATCGGTTATGCGTTTTCGGTTGTGCTTTTGGTAATTTCACTTTTGGTTTATACTCAATCGCTTGAGTATAAAAAAGACATTGAAATGAACGTTCAACAAATAAATCAACAAAGCAAAATGTTGGAAATGATGTTTCACGCACTTCCACAAACAGAAGTTAAAGCAAATTTAGAAAATGAAATAATTATTAAAGCAACAATGTGAGGAAAAAATGAAAAAACTAATTTTAATTAGTCTGACAATTTTTATGCTTTTTTCATGCGAGCAAAAAAGCAAAATAGAAATAATCCCAAATTATAATTCGGAATATATTGAGGTTTCGGATTATGCAAAGTTTACACAAAATTTGATTCCAGAAGAAACCAAAAAGCAGATGGCAGAAGAAGTTAAAGCAATATTTTCAAATGTATCAAATACAAAAGAAAGCGAGCCAGATTTACATTTATACCAATTGTTTATTGACGAAAATGGAGAAGTTGCCAAGATAGAAGTACCAGTTAATGTTGATAATTTGGTTAATGAAAAATTGACCAGTAGCATCACAAATTGGAAATTTGGCAAATATGCTTTGGATGGAAAAGCTAAAAAATATAGAATGAATTTAACAATAATGAACGTTACTTATCCTGATGGCAAAAAATTTGTTAATATAATTGGCAACGATGGCGACCTAATTGATGAAAAAGTATTTTTTATTTCAGCTGAACAAATGCCAGAACCGATTGGTGGAATGTATGCAATTCAAGCAGGAATTAAATATCCAGAAATTGCTAAAAGAGCTGGAATACAAGGCAGAGTTTTTGTAAAAGCATTTATTGACAGCAGTGGAATTGTTGTAAAAGCGGAAGTTATTAAAGGAATTGGTGCTGGTTGTGATGAAACCGCAATGGAAGCTGTGAAAAATGTAAAATTTATTCCAGGTAAACAACGTGGAAAATCAGTAAATACTCAAGTTACAGTTCCAATATTATTCAAATTGCAATAATTTAATTACTTTTCAAAAACCTAATCCAAATTTGCAAAAAGCTGATTTGGATTAGGTTTCTATGTTTTCTTTCCAAATAAAGACCAAATGACTTACTTACAAACAAACCATTTTTAAAAATTCTCATAATTTTAGTTTATCTTTGTAGCTCAAAAAAACAGAAAGAATTTTATGAAACAAAAAATTGGAATAATAACAATGGGCTGTTCAAAAAACGCTGTGGATTCAGAGCGTTTAATGGCTCAGTTAAAAATAAATAATTTTGAAATTGTAACCGACCCAAACGAAGCAGATTCTTTAATAATTAACACTTGTGGATTTATAAATCCAGCAAAAGAAGAGTCGATAAACACAATTTTGGAAGCAGTTGCGCTTAAAAAAGAGAATAAAGTAAAAAAACTATATGTAGCGGGCTGTTTATCGCAACGTTACGAAGTAGATCTTAAAAAAGATATTCCAGAAGTTGATAAATTTTTTGGAACAGAAGATTACAAAGGCATTGTTGAAGAATTAGGCGGAAGATTAAAAACAGAATTACTTGGCGAGCGAGAGCTTTCAACTCCAAAACATTTTGCATACATGAAAATTTCGGAAGGTTGCGATAATCCTTGTTCATTTTGTGCAATTCCGCTAATTCGTGGTAAATATCGCTCCAAATCAATCGATGAGCTTGTTGTGGAAGCAAAATCGCTTGCAAAAAAAGGCGTAAAAGAGATAATTCTTATCGGACAAGATACAACTGAATACGGACTTGATCTTTATGGCAAGCGAAATTTGGATGAATTATTGAACAATTTAAGTAAAGTTAAAGGAATTGAATGGATTCGTCTTCTTTATACATATCCTTCCCACTTTCCAATGGAGGCAATTGAAGAAATTGCAAAAAATCCAAAAGTTTTGAATTACATTGATATGCCTTTGCAACATATTACGGATAATGTTCTAAAAGGAATGCGTCGTGGAATTACAAAACGCAGAACAATTGAGTTAATTGAAACTTTGCGTGAAAAAATTCCTAATTTGACTCTTAGAACAACATTTATTGTTGGATTTCCTAACGAAACTGCTGCCGATTTCAAAGAACTTTGTGCTTTTGTTAAAGAAACTAAGTTTGATAGAGTTGGAGTTTTTAATTATTCGCAAGAAGATGACACAACTGGTTTTGAACTTGGAAATCCAATTTCGGAAAAGACAAAAGCCAATAGAAATAACAAATTGATGGAAATTCAAAGAGAAATTTCGCAAGAAAAAAATTCTTCGCTTGTTGGAAAAAGTTTAAATATAATTGTCGATTCACTCGATGGCGATTATTTTATTGCGCGTTCTGAACGTGACGCACCAGAAGTTGATGGCGAAGTTCTTATTGATAAAGACGAAAATCTTAAAATAGGAAATATTTACAAGGTAGAAATAATTGACTATAACGAATACGATTTATTTGCTAAATTATTATAAACAATGATGCAAAGGATTATTATGAAACTACTTCTCTTAATTTTAGTGTTTGCTTTTCCTCTTTTTGCTCAGGTTGAATATTCGCAAGGCGTAATTCCTCCTGGTGAATATCCCGGTTTTTATTTAGATGCCGCCAATTACAAAGGCGATGTTGAAGGTAAAACTCGTGTTGATATATATTTTCAAATTCCTTACGGAAATTTACAATTTGTGAAGTTTGAAGATAAATTTATGGCTAAATATTCAATAACTCTTACAGTTTACGACGAAAAGAAGGAAAATGTAATTGTTGAAAAAATTTGGAATGAAAAAATAGTTGCTGCTGATTTTAAGGAAACCAGTTCGGAAAGCAATTCTAAATTTGGATTTAAAACATTCCAACTTGAACCAAATAATTATGTTTTAAGCTGTACTCTTTTTGATAAAGATTCCAAAAAAGATTTCCAAGTTGAAGGCAAATTGGAAGTTCGGGATTTTTCCAAAGAGCTAAAATTTAGCGATTTATTGTTTATTGCTTCCGAAAAAGATAGCCAAATTGTCTTGAATATTACAAATACCATTACAACTTCAGATTCTTCGCTATCATTTTATTATGAAATATATTCCGATAAATCTCAAGAAGTTACTGTTGATTATACAATTAAGAGTGAAAACGAAAGTATAGTTTTGCGTAGTAAAGAAGTCGTTTTTGTCGATTCGGGCGCAACTCAGATTAAAAAGAAATTAGATAATTCCAAAATATCACTTGGCAAAAAGAAAATTATAGTTGCTGCGTTGGATGAAAGTGGCGAACCAATTATTGGCGTTTCAAAGGAATTTATTTCCAAAATTGCTGGTTTCCCTGCTGGAATAATTGATTTGGATGAAGCAATTAAACAAATGACTTACATTGCAACTGGTGAAGAAATTGATGAAATTCTTGAGGCAAAAAATAGTGATGAAAAACTTGCAAGATTTAGAGAGTTTTGGAAAAAGAAAGATCCAGTTCCATCAACAGAACAAAATAAAGTAATGCGTGAGTATTTTAGAAGAGTTGCTTATGCAAATAAAAATTTCAAACATTATTTTGACGGTTGGAAAACTGATATGGGAATGATTTATATTGTTCTCGGTCCGCCTGATAATGTTGACAGACATCCTTTTGATTACGACAGCCGACCTTACGAAATTTGGCATTATTATAATATAAATCGTAGTTTCACTTTTCTTGACGAAACAGGATTTGGCGATTATCGATTGCTAAACAGAAATTTTGGCGATTGGTACAGATATAGACAATAAATTATTAATAAAAAGTAAAATAATATGGTTTTAACAGTTACACTAAATCCACTATTGGAAAATAGAATTGAATTTGATTCGGTTAAACTCGGTGCGGTTAGTCGCGGAAGCAATAAGGAATTTAAAGCTGGCGGAAAAGGACTAAATGTAAGTCGTCAATTGGATTATCTTTCTGTAAAAAATGTGGCTTTGCTATTTCTGGGTGGAAATAATGGAAAAACGTTGCGAAAAATTTTAATTGACGAAAATGTCGATTTTGCGTCAATTTCGTGCAAAAGCGAAACTCGCGGCGCAACTTTGGCAATTGAAAAATCGAAAAAAAAAATTACTTCGCTTTTTGAACCTTCTGGCGAATTAACCGAAAATGAAATAAATGAGTTTAAAACAAAACTTATTAAAATGATTCAAAATTGCGGAATTGTAGTTTTTTCTGGTGGAGTTCCAGACAAAAAAGCCGCTTCAATTATCACTTATGGAATTGAACTTGCAAATGAACTTGACAAAATTTCTATTCTTGATACTTATGGCGAACATCTTCAAGATTGCATAAACGCGGGTCCTTCTGTTATTCATAACAATGTTCAAGAACTTGAAAACTCGTTGGCAATTGAGCTAAATAGTGAAGAAAATAAAGTTAAATTATTGAAGGAATTTTATAATAAAGGAATTAAATTAGCCTTTATAACAGATGGTTCAAAACCAACTTATGCGTCAAAATTTGATTTTATTTACAAAGTTGAAACTCCAAAAATTAAGCGAATTGATGCTACTGGAAGTGGAGATGCTTTTGTTGCGGGAATTACTTACGGATTGGAAAAATCGTTAGTATTTGACCAATTTGTGAAAATTGCAACCGCACTTGGCAGTTTAAATGCTTCCAAATGGGATGTTTGTACTGGAAAACTTGAAGAAATTGCAAGCACTATTGAAGCAATTAAAATAAAACCAATTGGCAAAAAAGTGAAGTTGATTGATGATTCACCGACTCATAGTTAAGCAATGTTTTGTAATTTTTCTGATATTTTTATCATTTAAGGCAAATGCCCAAATAATTGATAATATTGAAGTAAAAGGCAGCTCCGATTTTTCTCAAAGTGATTACACAAACTGGATTAACCTTAAGAACAAAAAGTATTTTGAATCGGTAAAAGACACGGTTGTTAAAAGAATTTCACTAAATTTAAAACAAAACGGGTATTTTAACTTCCAAATTGATAGCGTTTTAACCAAAATTTCTGCCGACACACAAAAAGTTGGAATTTCTGTTTATCTTAATGAAGAAAATCCAACAATTGTCAATTCCATTTCAATTCAAAATCTGGATTCAGTTGAGCAAAAATCAGTTTATCAAAAATTTGAATTACTCTTAAATTCGCCATTTATAATTGGCGAATTTGAAAACACTTTTGCCGATTTGCTAACCGAGTTTGAAAATAACGGATTTCCATTTGCTTCAATAAATATTAAATCGCTCTTTTTCTATTATGACTCAACAGAACAAGAAAATTTGGTTGATGTTTCTCTCAATTTTTCAAAAAATGAAATAAGCACAATTGATACAATTATTGTTCAAGGCAACTCAAAAACAAAAAATTATGTTATAACTCGCGAATTACGAATTGAAAAAGGTGAAACGTATAATCAAGAAAAAATGGACGAAATTCCCGACAAATTGAACCGACTCCGATTTTTTGAACAAGTGCAAAATCCAAAGTTCTTTTTCAATTCGCAAAATAAAGGCGTGCTTCAAATTGATGTAAATGAAATAAACACAAATAGTTTTGATGGCGTTTTGGGCTATATTCCAGCTACAAATGATAAAGAGGACGGATATTTTACTGGATTGGCAAATATTAATCTGCGAAATCTTTTAGGAACTGGACGGGCTTTGTCGTTTAAATGGAGCAAATTGGATAAAAATTCGCAAGAACTTGAAGTAAAATATTTAGAACCATGGGTTTTGGATTTACCAATAAATGTTGGATTAATGCTTTTCCAGCGTCAACAAGATACAACTTACATTCAGCGAATTTTAAACACAAATATTGAGTTTCTTGCAACTGAATCATTTTCATCGGCGTTAATTTTTTCGCAGGAATACACAATTCCAACAAACCCCGAAGTGCGTGGTTTTACGGTTTTCAATTCCATTTCAACAAATAGCGGAGTAAATTTTAAATACGATTCTCGAGATGATATTTTTGTTCCAACAAAAGGCTTTTATTTTTTGAACACGTATAAATATAGTGCGAAAAAAATAATTGGACCAGAAATATTCGTAACCGAAAAAACGAACAAAAATCCCGACCAATTTAAGGTTGAATTTGACTTATTTCTATTCAAAAGTATTTTCACCAGACATATTCCGTTTGTAAGTCTGCATTTGCGAGAATTGCGTGGCGATGATATTGAAATTAGCGATATGTACCGATTTGGCGGAAATAATACTCTTCGCGGTTATCAGGAAAATCAATTTACTGGAAATAGGTTGCTTTGGACGAATGTGGAATACCGCTATTTGCTCGGACGACGCTCTTACGTTTTTCTGTTTACGGATATTGCATATTATAAGCGAAATGAAATTTCTGCAATAAATTTAACCGAATTTTCGGCAACAAAAATCGGTTACGGAGCTGGAATTACGTTTGAAACTGCTCTTGGAATGCTTGCCGTTAGTTACGCAATTGCTCAAGGTGATGCGTTTAACAAAGGCAAAATTCATTTTGGTTTGATTGGTGAGTTTTAATATTTTAACAAAAGTAATTCATTAAATTAAGTAGGAACAAATTGGGACGCATAAAGGCATTTTTTTTAATTATTAGACCGCTAAACTGCTTAATAACATTCATCACAATTTTGTTGGCGGGATTTATTTGTGGTAGTTTTTTCGATTTTAAAATAATTATCATCGCTGGTTTTGCTGGTGCGCTTGTAAATGCCGCTGGAAATATAATAAACGATTTTTTTGATATTGAAATTGACAAAATAAATCGTCCAAACCGAGTTTTGCCAAGTGGAAAAATTTCACTACGTTTTGCCTTAAATAGTTACGTATCAATCACTTACTTTGCAATTCTTTTGGCATTTTATAATCTCAATTTCAACGCATTTTTGATAGTTTTAATCACTTCCGCAATGATGTTTTTGTATTCCTACCAGCTAAAAAAAATCGCTTTTGTTGGAAATGTTGTCGTGGCATTTTTTACTGGTTTGGCGTTTCTTTTTGGAAGTTTAGTTTCTGGAAGTGTTTATTGTGGAATTATTCCATCAGTTTTTGCGTTTTTAATCAGTTTACTGCGTGAACTTGTAAAAGATATTGAAGACATAAAAGGTGATAAATTGGCAAATATTTCAACATATCCTCTAAAATATGGAATTAAAGCAACCGTACAACTAATTTCAATTACTGGAATTGTCCTTATTATTTCGACAACAATTCCATTTTTGCTAAAAATTTACAATTTATATTACTTTATTTTTGTCTCCATTTTCGTTAATGGAATTTTAGTTTATGTAGTCAGAAGTCTAAATAAAAGTACTTCCCAAACTACAATAAGTAAAATGAGTTTATTGCTAAAATTTGGAATGATTTTTGGCATTTTAGCAATCTTTATTGGAACAAAATTATAATGAATTTGAAAGAGTTTGACATTTCGTTTTTAAGTAGCACAATTAAACTTATTGCTGGAGTTGATGAAGCCGGACGCGGACCGCTTGCTGGTCCAGTTGTAGCCGCAGCAGTTATTTTTGGCGAAAGCACAATTATTCCAAAAGTAAATGATTCCAAAAAACTAACAGAAAAATTGCGTGAAGAACTTTTTGACGAAATTATAAAAAAGGCCAAAAGTTACGGAATTGGAATTGTTGACCAACGCGAGATTGATGAAATAAATATTTTGCAAGCCACTTTAAAAGCAATGCAAATTGCTGTTTCGGAGTTAAAAATTGAACCAAACCTAATTTTAATTGACGGAAATAAATCATTTAATTCCAAAATTGAGACAAAAACTATTGTAAAAGGTGACGCAAAGTCATTTTCAATTGCAGCTGCCTCTATTTTGGCTAAAGTTACTCGTGATAGAATTATGCTTGCCGAAAGCGAAAAATATCCAGAATATTTGTGGAGCAAAAACAAAGGTTATGGAACGGCAGAGCATATTGCTACAATTAAAAAGTTTGGCAAAACAGAATTTCACCGTAATAGTTTTTTGAAAAATATTCTTTAACAAAAAGAGGAGCATATTATGCCACATTTCAAGCAAAATACCGGAAATAAAGGCGAAAATTACGCATGCGATTTGCTTGTGGAAAGTGGATTTACAATTATTGAACGTAATTACCATTTTGGACATGGCGAAATTGATATTGTTGCAATGGATGGCGATACGTTAGTTTTTGTAGAGGTTAAAACCAGAAAAAATCTTGAATTTGGTGACCCAATTGAAGGCGTTACAAAAAGTAAGCAAAAGCAAATAAGAAAAATTGCAGAAGGATATTTAATGGAAAAGAAAATTCTGGATATTGATTGCCGTTTTGATGTGGTGGGCATTTTGTTGCAAGGAAATGAAGCTCCTAAAATAAACCACATTGAAAATGCTTTTTGATAGTTTAATCTTTCAGAAAAATCATTAAAAACACCTTTTAATTTCTTGAATAACCAATTAAATTAACCTAAATTTTAACATAAAATTATAATTAGTAATGTTTGAGGAAGTTATGCGTGAACAATTAATTGAATGCGTTCCAAATTTTTCTGAAGGTAGAAATACCGAAATAATTAAAAAAATTACAGACGAAATTGAAAAAGTAGATGGAATAAAACTACTTGATGTTGACCCAGGTTACGATATGAACCGAACTGTAGTTACATTTATCGGTTCGCCAAAAAGTGTAAAAGAAGCGGCGTTTAATGCAATAAAAAAAGCTTCTGAATTAATTGATATGTCAAAACACAAAGGTTCTCATCCAAGAATGGGTGCAACAGATGTTTGTCCCTTTGTTCCAGTTAGCGGAATTTCGATTGAAGAAACCATTCAACTATCCAAAGAAGTTGCTGAACGTGTTGGAAATGAATTAGAAATTCCAGTCTATTTATACGAAAAATCGGCTTCAAAACCCGAAAGACAAAATCTTGCGTTAATTAGAGCTGGCGAATACGAAGCACTTCCAGAAAAACTTAAAAATGCTGATTGGAAACCAGATTTTGGACCAGATAGTTTTAATGCCAAAAGTGGTGCAACTGTTATTGGAGTTCGTGAATTTTTAATTGCATACAATATAAATTTAAACACTCGCGAAGTTTTGCATGCAACAGATATTGCATTCGAATTGCGAGAAAAAGGTCGCTCGGTTCGAAAAGGAAATACAAGACCATTTTATTACATGGGCAACGAAGTAATTAAGTATCAAGAAAATCACTTTCCTTGTGGAAATTGTGACTTTATTGCGTCTTCTTTTGACCAAATTGAAGAGCATTGCCAAGCTGAACACGAATATTCATTAAAGGATTTACTAGTTCTAAATGGAGTTAATCTTGCAAAACTTAACGGCGAATCGGTTAAAAAGCCTGGATTATTTTCTCACTGCAAAGCAATTGGTTGGATGGTTCCTAATTATGATAGAACACAAATATCAATAAATTTAACGGATTATAACGTAACTTCTATGCATCACGTGTTGGCGGCTACACGAAAATTGGCAACTGAGCGTGGACTTATAGTAACCGGTTCCGAAATTGTTGGAATGGTTCCTTTTCCCGCCTTGCTCGAAGTTGGTAAATATTATTTGGCTAAACAAAATCGTTCTGCGGGAATTCCAATAAAGGACATTTTACAAACAGCAGTGCAATCGCTTGGATTAACAGATGTTTCAGATTTTAACATTAAAGAACGTGTGCTTGGATTGCCAAAAAATCTTGAAAATTCATTGGTTGAAATGAAATTATCTGATTTTATAGATGAGGTTTCTCGCGAATCACCAGCACCAGGCGGTGGTTCAATTGCTGCACTTGCTGGTGCACTTGGTGCCTCACTTCAATCAATGGTTAGCAATTTAACTGCTAACAAACGAGGAACCGAAACAGTTGATGGATTACTAAACACCTCCGCCGAAAAAGCGCAGAATATTAAAGATGTTTTGGTAAAAGCAATTGATGACGATACAAATGCATTTAATTCGTATATGGATGCTCGTCGCTTGCCACAAAAAACCGATGCTGAAAAATCTGCACGTTTTGAAGCAATGCAAAATGGACTGAAAGAAGCAGTTGCAGTTCCATTTCATACTGCTATGGAAAGTGCAAAAGCAATTGAAATTGCCAAATTAGTTGCTGAACTTGGTAATCCAAACTCAATTACTGATGTTGGAGTTGGTGCTCAAATGGCTTTTGCGGGAGTTATGGGCGGAATTTATAACGTGCTTATAAACCTTAAAGATATTAAGGAAGAGGAATTTAAGTCCAAAATGAAAAAGGATTGTGCAACTTTAAAATTAAAAGCCGAGCGTAAGTTAGCAGAAGTAATAGAAATTGTGGAAGAGAAGTTGTAACTAAAATTCTTGACCAACATTAAATTGTTGGTCAAGAATTTTGAATTGTTAAACTCTAAAATGTGTATTTAAATCCTGCTGTAATTTGATCAGACAAAAAAGAATTATATACGTATGAAATTGCAAAGTCAAAATGACTAATAAAATTATTGTACTGAAAGCTCAATGATGGTGCAACGCATAAACCCGCATCTTCAAATAAATGATTAACACCGTTTTCTTCTTTTAAGACTTCACTTTTATATAAATATCCAGATGTATTATAATAAGCTTTAACTTTTTTATAATCATAAGTCATATCAATTGAATAATTGTTTTGATAATAAAGTTGAAGACCAAATTCGAAAATCATTTGAGGCTTTATAACAAAAACTGGAGTGGAAATATTTATCCCATACTCATCATGGCTATTTGTTGAAGTTAATTTTGTAAACGTATAAAACTCAAATGTTTTCTCAGTTTCGGTATCTAAGATTGTCTTTCTAATATATTTGCCTTCTGCTTCTAAATTAATATTTGCTTTGGAATTTATATAAAAAGCTGAAATATTTAGATATGAAAACAAATCTATTTCATCTTTTAGAAAAATCTTATAACCCAAATCAAATTGAATATTTCTAATATCCTCTCTATTTCCAATTTCAACGTCTGCTTCATAATTATCATTTACAAAGTTAATTGGATATGTTTTATTGAAAGTTGGTAATCTCAATCCGAAACCAATTGAAAATTTATTAAGATTATTAATTGAGTAATCGGCTTTTTCTTTCATAAGTAATACTTTTGAATAACTAATATCGTCAGTAATTAATAAAGAAGTAATGTTTTTTTCAATAATTTCATCAACTCCATAATTCTCCGTTCCACCTTCTTTTTCAAGTAAAACGCCAATGTTTATTATTTTGTCTCTGATTTCTTCTTCATATTTATTTCTTAGTGCTAAATAATTTTCAGTTGAATCATAATTATTTATAATACCGTTACTATGGTAAAATACCACGTAAAAATTCATTAAATTTTTATCAACTGTTTTATTGAGAGTAAAGGTTTCGCTTGTTGGAGTGTCTTTGAGATTGTTCCAAAAGGATTCGACACTTCCAGCATGTCTTTCCTCTAAAAAATCATTATCTAAACCATTAATTTCTTTATCAATTAATACATTTTTTTCTTTTAGATATTTTATTTTAGCATTATTCAACTCGTCATAACCATTTGTCTTTTTGTCAGTGTTTTTATTCTTATAAATCTCATTATAATAATTTACTCGATAATAAATCATTTCAGGATTTATTGCCGCCTCTCTTAAAATAACATCAATTGCACTTTCGAATAGTGACTCATTTTGTGTTATCTCTTTAGGAAGAATATTGCTGTAATTTGCTGCTTGGTTTTGGGCGAGAATATTAATGGAAATAGAAACGAAAAGAATAAGTGTGAATGTTTTCATAAAGGATTACCCCCTTATTGTTTTAAATAAAAAATAATTTATTATTATTCAATTTATTCAATTTATTCAATTTATTTTTTAAATAAAAACTCTATTCTGTTAAGAAAGATTTAAGGAGTTAAACTTAACTTCATAATTCCTTTCTTTGTGATTATTGTAACAAGTGTCTTTGTTCAGTCAACTAATTCAAGTTAATAAGCTACATTTTGAAATTATAATTCAAAATGTAGCTTATTGAATTTTTGTTTTACTATTTAATTAAAATCATTTTTTTGCTTTCATTAAAGTTGCCGCTTTTCAATCGGTAAAAATAGATACCGCTAGTAAGTTGACTTGCATTAAAATTAACTTCATAATTTCCAGCTTTTTGTTGTTTATTAACAAGTGTTGCCACTTCACGACCGAGAATGTCATAAACCATAAGTTTCACTTCTTGTGTCTCACCTCTAACATCTGTTGGAATTGAATATTTAATTGTTGTACTTGGATTAAATGGATTTGGATAATTCTGTAACAAGCTATATTCTGTCGGTAAACTATTTTGTGGTTTTTCTTTAACACCAACTGGAACATACTCAAAATTTGTAGTATAAAAACCTATTGCATCTTTTGTAATTTCTTTTGTTACATCAACTGATTCAAGAGAAGTAGCCCCTCTTCCAACGACATAAGCAACAATAATTTCAACTGGTTCATTTGATTTTAGTTCAAATGGGCCAGAGTTTACCATCATTCTTTGGTCAATTGGGTTAGTATTCAACCAACCTTCCTTGGTTACTGGATTTCCAGAATACATATATTTTGCTTGAATATTTGTTGTATCAGTCCCTAAATAAGCACCATTTCCCAAATCCCAACTACTTACATATAAAGAATCTCCGGCTTTGCCATGACCACCAAGCATATATTCTCTTAACTCAATTTGAGTATTTGGGTCACCATGTGTGGGATGGCTCTGCATATAATGTGTAAAGGAAGTCATATTCTGATTTCTTGCTCCCACAAATTCAACATCATAAGAATATTTACCATTAAAATATTTTGCTGTATCCAAAGCTGTATCAACGCCATTATCATAAATTCCATTATTATTTGCATCTGTAAAAGTCACTCCTGGAATATAAACTGGAGCTCCTTGAATAATTGAAGTCATAAATGTTGGGGCATTAATTCCAAAATCATTATCATTGCCATCATTATAAATATATCCAGAATTTGTAGTTATATCAGAACCTGCTAAATCATCTTCAGCTTCACCTATATCTGAATCAGACATTGAAGAAAAATAAACGGAATTGTAATCATTTACGCTCTTGTTTTCTATTCTGTATCTTATAAAAAGCATTCCATCTAATTCTGGGTGTGTACCGGGATAATATCCAAATACAGTTTGTTGAATTTCAATATCCTTTGGTGGAATTGTAAATCTTCTTACATCAGAAGGCACGCCATCATTAAATACTGTCCATGCTGTTACATCACCTATTAAATCTGGACGGTCTTCATTTGTGTCCCAAACTCCATTGCTATTTAAATCCACTGGATTATAAACGCCGTCTCCATTTCCATCATAAAATTTAGCACCTTGATTAACCGCATGTTTCCAAGACTCCCATGATATGCCAAATGGCTCATCACTAGTTTTTAACACATAAACCATATTTTCAGGATCTTCATTATCACTTCCTATTCGACCAGGGTAGTAATCCTCAATTCGAGAAGCCGAAATAACACCATTAGCCCATAATTCTCCATTTGAGTAACCAGAAAGTCCGAATCCAGCAGAATAAAGTACAACTGATTCATCAAATTTGCCAAAGGTATTTTCGCCATCGATATTTACATCAGCTAAAACACCTTTATTATCAACTCCAATTTTGAATCTATTTACATCCATAAAATGGTGAACATATACATCTGATAAAGAAATAATTACCTTTCCGCCGAAGCGTTCTGAGATGTTATTTAAATTATCAGTAGCTTGAATGGAATAAAACACAATATCAGCTACGCTAAAATTACTAATTGAAACCCCATAAATAGAATCATTTGGTTCGCCATCGTTGTGAAAGCCATCATCGAACATTTCAATTGGAGTTTGTTCAACATCATTTAATTTATAATTTAAATGCACATTTGAAATACTTCCATCATCAAACACTTTTGCGTTAAAAACAACAGTGTCTTTAGAGATTGGCATGGTTGGTAAATTGGAAATATTTGAAATTGTTGGAGGTGTAAATGTATCATCAGAAACTCCAACAATACCATACCAAAGCGAATAAATTTCTTCTTCTATTTGATAATTTGGTTCATTGTATAATCTATCTGAAGCAAAACTCGCATAAAGATTTTCTGCGTTGGAATTGATTCGCAAATTTAGGTCAAGTCCAGTATATGTTGTAAATGGTGTTGGAGTCGACCAAGTTTGACCAATATCATTTGACTCAATAATATAATAAGTACCAGGTACAAGACTATTAATGAATTTATAAACAATTACCAAAGAGCCATCAGTTTTTGAAATGACGGAAGGTTCACCATAAGTATTTGAGTCGTCCAAAATAATTTTTGAAGTACTCCAAGTAGTTCCGTTGTCGTTGCTACTTTTGTATTGTAAATCAGTTCCTCTTGATGAAAATATTAAAAGTAAGCTGTCGCTGGTAGAAATTACACTTCCAAACTTTCCATTTACGACTAATGTTTGCTTTTCACTCCAAGTCGTTCCATCGTCTTGGCTAGTAATAAATTCAAGATTCAATGTTCTGTTAAAAGTAAACCATAGTTTATTATCATCAGTTTGTGAAAATTTACCATCCCATTTTACTTTTGAATTATTAAGTGGGTCTTTTATCATCAAATATGGTGCAGTCCACGTTGTTCCATTATCAATAGAGGAAATTATTTGATATTCAGTAATGGCTTTATTTGCGCGGTATGCTATAATTATTTTTCCGCTATTGGTTTTGTAAGTTACCAAATCTTGCAATTGAATATCCTCGGAAAGCGAATCAACAAGAACTTGAGTAGAATTCCAATTTAATCCATCACTACTTTTTGAAACTTTAAGTTGAGCGGATTCAATCCAGAAAAACAGAAGTTCGCCTCCGCTTAATTCAACAATTGAAGAATGCAAATGCGTTTTACTTGTGTCTTGTAATGGAAATTTTGAAATTTGCGCGGATAAATTAACAGATAGTACTAAAAGCACTAATAAAATTAAATGTTTCATCGTTTTTCCTCGTCTCCCAATTTTAATTATTAATTAGCCAAAAATTACGAATACCTTGTAACTAATGCAAATTAAACAATTTACAAGTTTAAAACAATGAAATAAAAAGTCTAAATGGTTGGGATAAATTTTTGTATAAAATATTTTAATTAACTAAATGTGATTTTTACCGTGCTTATTTCTATTTTTAGTATAAAGAATCTCAAATTTTGAAAATTTTAGGATAAATAATGAACAGAAATATTTGGATTAAGTTTACCTCTAATTTTGTGAGTTTTTTAGTCATAACAGCATTTTTTTTGTTTTCAGCTATTGCTCCGTTTCATCAAATATTTCCTAACATATTGATTGATAACTACAATTTATTTTCGTGGATTGTATCAATAATTTTCATTTTTGATTTGGCATTAAGATTACATTTGCTGACAAATGAAAAAAATAATTTGGGCTTATTTTCTGATGATAATCTAATCGGGTATCTTAAAACTTATTTCATTTTTGACTTTTTGGCAATAATTCCAGTTGCATTTTTCCCAAGTGAATCGTTGTGGCAGTTGCTTCCAATGATAAAAATATTCTCGGTTTTCAAACGGATTTCATTTATTCGCCAAATTATTCTAAAATTTGCTTCACTTGCAGTTGTTCTTCAATTTTTATATTGGTTTGCACAAATTACTCATTGGATTGCTTGTGGATGGCTAAAAATTGTGGGAATTGATGAAAATATGCCAATCAGTTCCAACTACATTTCGGCACTTTATTGGACAACAACAACGCTAACTACTGTCGGTTATGGCGATATTGTTGCTCACACAGATTTTGAAATGCTTTACGCCGTTGTTGTTATGATTATCGGAGTTGGACTTTATGGTTATTTAATCGGAAATGTTGTTTCGGTAATTACAAAACGCGACCCGGCACACGAGCATTTTATAAATAATCTCGAAAATCTTTCATCTTTGGTTAAATATAGAAGCTTGCCAAACGAGTTAACGGCAAGAATTAAACAATATTTCCTCTATCTTTGGAAAAATAGATTGGAACACAACGAAACTGGATTTTTACAAAAACTTCCAGATGGATTAAAACTGGATGTGCTCACTTACTTAAAACAAGATGTTATTCAAAAAGTTGACTTATTCAAAGATGCCAGTGCGGAATTTATTGCCGATCTAGCCGAAAATTTGAACGAAACTGTAATTAGTCCCGATGAATTTTTGTTCCGCGAAGGTGATATTGGCGAAAAAGTGTTTTTTGTTATTGAAGGACAGTTATCTGTTTTAATGAAAAGTAGTAATAAAGAAATTGCCAAGATTAAAAAAGGTGACTTTTTAGGTGAAATGGCACTTTTTAAGAATAAACCGCGTAATGCCTCGGTAAAAGCAATTACTTTTTGCCACTTATATTATTTGGATAAAAAATCGTTCGATTTATTAATTCCAAAATATCCATCCATTGCTAAAAAAATAGAAGCCAAAGTTTTGGAAAGAGTAAAATTAAATTCGTGATTTTATCGAAACCAGAAAAAACCAATTCGCCGCGGCTAATTGGTTTCTTTCATTAGAATAACTCCGATAGGAGTTTAATTTTAATAGCATTTTTACAATCCAAAACATGAACCCGTTTTCGGGTTCAATTTATTCTTATTCAAATCAACCCAAATGCAATCCCTAAGGGATTGATTTACAAATCCAATTTATTTTTCTATTATAATTTAATCCCTATCGGGATTGGTTGATGCAAATTTTTTGTTCCTATCTATTATAATGTCTCTCCTATGGAGCTTGCTTGTTCTAACTTTGATTTGCTTGTTGTTTTGTAAATAGCTCCAGCGGAGCGTTATAATAATAGAAATATTGCAAATAAAATGTATTTTAGCTCCGTAGGAGCGATATGATTGTAGAATATTTCCATTGTTTTTATTTTAATGTCGCTCCTATGGAGCTTAGTTTTGGGATTTTTGTTTTTTTTCTATTATGATACCGCTCCTACGGAGCTAATTGCTTGGCTTTTTGTTCCTATCTATTATAATGTCGCTCCTACGGAGCTAATTTATTCTAACTTTTATTTGTTTGTCATTTTGCAATTAGCTCCAGCGGAGCGTTATAATAATAGAAATATTGCAAATAAAATGTATTTTAGCTCCGTAGGAGCGATATAATATTTTCCCATTTTTACAAATCGTAGTTTTAATTTTTTCTTTTCTTGATTCTTATTTTTCATTGTTATAAGTTTGTACAAAGATTTAAGGACATTGGCAAAAAGAGATGAGTGCAAATTGTTACATATTTGATATATTAAGGCAAAAAGTTAAAATTTTCTTCTCAAAATTCACTACGGAACACTTTTGGGCAATCCTCAAGCAGAAACAAGTTCTTGTTTCCTCCTTCTTAACAACAATTCTTATAACAACAAAAATTCATAATTTGCACTTAGTTGTTTGTTTTTTTGCAATTGTAGATGCTTTTCGGTGGCGAGCAGAGTCAACTATGCGGCGAGCAACATCTGCTATTAGGCGAGGAGAGTTAACTATACGGCGAGCAACATCTGCAAAACGCCGAGTAGTGTTAACTATGCGGCGAGCAATATCTGCAATTGGGCAAGTGGAATTAACTATACTGCGAGCAATATTTGCAATTAGACGAGCAGAGTTAGCAATGCAACAAGGGACTTCAACTATTCACTTTAAAGGGGCTGAAACGTGGTTATTAACTCATTCTTTCTAAAATATTCCATTTCCAATATCATCCAAAGTAGCTTTTGTTTAAGGCAAACATTTCTTTTTATAGATATTTCTAACTCATGTTACGCAAGTTTTAATAACCTTGAAGGTTTTGTTAGAAGAATTCGTGAAGATTGCGAAATCTTGCGTTTGATAAGTGAAGCCTTCAAGATTTGGGTCGATAGTATACGTAATGTATTCTATAATAAATTATCCAATTTCCTTAACTTAAAAGTACCGGAGGGTTCTTATGTCCAAAACTGAAGAAACAAAAAGAGTTTATGCAATAGGTGATGCGGCAGCTCTTGAATTAGAAAAGACCATTAGAGGCTGTTTTGTGCAAGATCAAGCAGATTTTACGGCGTTCGATGGCAGATTTATATCTCCTTTTGAAACTGATTGGCTTAATGAAATTACAGCAGCCGAAGAAGAGGCAAAAGATAATAATGTTGTTACTCAACAAAGTGGTCAAACTGCTGAGGTAACAAGGTTAATGGAGGAAAGTAAAAAAATCTTCCAGGCTTCAAAGTATCACATTGATAAGGCTTTTTCAACAAATACGGCTATTCTTAATGAGTTTGGCTACCGCGATTATGATAAAGCAAGGCAGGTTCAAAATAAAATGATACAGTTTATGAATCAGTTTCATAAAACGGCGGTAAAATATTCAACCCAGTTAATTGCAAAGGGTTTTACACAAGCTAAGATTGATGAAATTGGTCTTTTAAAAACATCGCTTGATGAAGCAAACCAAAAACAGGAAGCATTTAAGAAAGATAGAGGAGTTTTAACTCAAGAGCGTGTTGGAAAATTGAACATTGCATGGCAAAGAATGCAGGATGTTTGCAACGCTGCAAAATATGTCTATCCCGAAAACTATGCAAAACTGGCTCGGTATATTGTTAGCGAAAGTAAAACCACGCAAACAACAACACCATTAGAAGAGCCACCTGTTCAGTAGTGTTTGGTTGAATAAGGGGAACGAAAATATTCGTTCCTCTTAATTATATTAAGAGCAAGATTAGGATTATGATTAAGACCATGCTTAAAATATTGGCAATAAAAAAATAATAGATTAATTTTATAAGTAGTATAAAAATTTGTTCTATTTGAAATTGAAGTGAAGAAGTGAAAAAGAAAATCTGAGTTAAATTTCAAGTGGGGGACAATTTGTCCCCTACTTGAAATGCAATGCTGTCAACTTAAGCAATTTGTCATTCCGCGAAGCTCTTACGCGGAATCCATTTTAAGGTAATTAGACGTGGCGCACAACAAAAACATTTGGACAAAACTTAAAAATATTTGCTTAAGTTGACAGCATTGCCTTGAAATGATTGCTGCTAATGATAAAAGGTTGCAAAATAAAGGAACGAAAATATTCGTTCCCTACTTTTAATTAGATTAAGAGCAAGATTAGGATTAAGATTAAGAGTAAAAGTAAAAGGTTAGATTATAGGTAAAAGATAAAACGGAAATACAATTTTATAAATAATAATATTACAAAAAGGAAAAAAATGAAAGGGAAAGTAGCAATTATCGTTCTATTTAGTTTGGTTTATTATTTGGGATTTACAAGCACATCATATTCACAAACAGCAAATCCAGATATGTGGGTAACCAACGGACCCGTTAATGCAATAGCCATTGATGGAGATTACACATATATTGGTGGTGGGTTTACTTATGTAGGACCAAAAACGGGACACGGAGCTAAAATAACTACAACATCAACAGAGCCAAATTTGTCATTCCCCAAGGTTAATGGAACTATTTATTGTTCCGTCTCGGATGGAAGTGGCGGCTGGTACATTGGAGGTAGCTTTACAAAAGTTGGCAGTTATGAAAGAAGTAGACTCGCACATATTCTTTCAGATGGTTCTGTGGATGCAACTTGGGACCCAAATGCAATTGGTAATGTCCATTCAATAGCCATAAGCGGAAGTGATATTTATGTTGGAGGGTGGTTTACAACAATTGGAGGTCAGACAAGAAATAATATCGCCAAACTAAACAATACCACTGGCTCAGCAGATACAACTTGGAATCCAAATTCAAGTGGTGATGTCTATTCAATCGCTATCAGCGGAAGGGATATTTATGTTGGAGGATATTTTACAACAATCGGTGGTCAGACGCGGAATAGAATAGCCAAACTAAACAATACCAATGGTTTAGCAGATGCAATATGGAATCCAAATGCAAATAATACTGTCTATTCAATAGCCATAAGCGAAAGTGATATTTATGTTGGAGGGCTGTTTACAACAATCGGTGGTCAGACGCGAAATAGAATAGCCAAACTAAACAATGCCAATGGTTTGGCAGATGTAACTTGGAATCCAAATGCAAATAGTACTGTCAATTCAATAGCTATTAGCGGAAGTGATATTTATGTTGGAGGATGGTTTACAACAATCGGTGGTCAAACGAGAAACTATATTGCCAAACTAAACAATACCGATGGTAGTGCCGATGCAACTTGGAATCCAAATGCAAGTAGTTCTGTCCTTTCAATAGCCATCAGCGAAAGTGATATTTATGTTGGAGGGTGGTTTACAACAATTGGAGGTCAGACAAGAAATAATATTGCCAAACTAAACAATACGGATGGTTTAGCAGATGCAACTTGGAATCCAGGCGCAAATAATTATGTCCTTTCAATAGCCATCAGCGGAAGTGATATTTATGTTGGAGGATATTTATCGTCAATCGGAGGTCAGACGAGACACAATATTGCCAAGCTAAATAATACAAATGGTTTGCCTGATGCAATATGGAATCCAAATGCAGATGGTGGTGTTTATTCAATAGCCATCAGCGGAAGTGATATTTATGTTGGAGGATATTTTTCGTCAATCGGAGGTCAGACGCGGAATAGAATTGCTAAGCTAAACAATACTGATGGCTTGGCAGATTCAACATGGAATCCAGCAACATGGAATCAATATGCAAGTGATTATGTTTGTTCAATGGCCATAGATGGAAGTAATATTTATGTTGGAGGATATTTTTCGTCAATCGGTGGTCAGACAAGAAATAATATTGCCAAACTAAACAGCACAGATGGTTTAGTAGATGCAACATGGAATCCAAATGCAAATAGTGGTGTCTCTTCAATCGCCATCAATGGAAGTGATATTTATGTTGGAGGAGATTTTACCTCAATCGGTGGTCAGTCGAGATATAAAATTGCCAAACTAAACAATACTGATGGTTCAGCAGATGCAACATGGAATCCAAATGTAGAGTGGAATGTCAAATCAATAGCCATCAGCGGAAGTGATATTTTTGTTGGAGGAGGTTTCTGGTCACTTGGTGGTTCGTCGGAAAACAATATTGTTAAACTAAACAATACTGATGGCTTGGCAGATGTAACTTGGAATCCAAATGCAGATGGTATTGTCAATTCAATAGCCATCAGCGGAAGTGATATTTACGCTGGTGGAGAATTTACATCTATTGGCGGTCAGTCGAGAAACTATATTGCCAAACTAAACAACACAGACGGTTCAGTAGATGCAACATGGAATCCAAATGCAAATGATCCGGTCTTGTCGATAGCCCTCAGTGGCAGTGATATTTATGTTGGAGGTGGTTTTACTACAATGAATGGTTATGCACAAAGTTATTTTGCACTTTTCACTGATAGAACACTTCCAGTTGAGCCAATAATAGAAAATGTGCCATCAGAATACAAGTTGGAACAAAATTACCCAAATCCGTTTAACCCAAGTACGGTAATTAGTTATTCAATACCAATAGATGTGAGAGGTGAGATGCAAGAAGTGAGACTTATGGTTTATGACATACTTGGAAAAGAAGTAGCGACTTTGGTAAACACCAAACAAAGTGCAGGTAACTACGAAGTTAAATTTAATGCAAACAAACTAACAAGTGGCGTTTATTTCTACAAATTGCAAAGTGGCAATTATGTTGAGACAAAGAAAATGTTATT
>Ga0074197_1000688_pt1 | contig 37513 bp, 32 predicted proteins | sample EPASupsiteSAE305_FD_64526 | JGI IMG/M metagenome (GOLD analysis project Ga0074197, IMG submission 64526) | Bioremediated contaminated groundwater microbial communities from EPA Superfund site, New Mexico - SAE3-05 reassembly with SPADES | ecosystem: Environmental > Aquatic > Deep subsurface >...
ATCCCCACCCAGTTAACAAAGCTGGAGGCAGCCAGCACCTCGCCCCGGATGGCCGGTTCAGAGCGCATCTGGATAAAGGTCTGCAGCGGCAGGGAGAACAGTCCGGCGCTGATGCCGAACAGGACGATGATGGCCAGCACCGTGGCCAGGTTGGGCGGCGCATTGTGCAGCAAGATCGGCGCAATGGTCAGGCCGATGGCGCCCAGCGGCACGATGCCGAACTCCACATCCTTGCCGGATAGTTTGGCTGCCAGCAGCGAACCACCGGCAATCCCGAGGGCAGAGGCCAGAAACAGGTAGTTGCTGTTATCGGCAGTCATTCCCAGTTGCTGGATGCCGTAGCCGATCAGGTTAAGCTGGGTAAAGGCCCCCACCAGCATGAACCAGGCTGAGCCGATAATGGCCAGCATCAGCCAGCGGTCATGCCAGACATGCTGCAGGGTGCGGAAGATCTCTGCCGGAAAGATCCGGATCCGGCGCTCCGGCGCAGCTGCTGCCACCTTGGGTAGTTGCAGGGAGCAGAGCAGGCCGACCACCGCCACCAGCAGGCAGAAACAGGCAGCCAGCCAGAAACGGCCGGATGCAGCCTGGGTGAGCACTGATGCCAGGGCAGTACCGAAGATAATGGCCAAAAAGGTGAATGATTCGATCAGGCCGTTGGCCCGTGACAGCTCTTCCCGTGGGGCCAATTCTGGGATAATGCCGTATTTGGCCGGGGCAAAGAAGGCGCTGTGGCTGGCCATCATGAACAGGATCAGGTAGAGCAGCCAGGCGATCCCCTTGGCAAAGGCCAGCACCGCCAGCAGGGTTACTATCACCTCTAATAGCTTGACCCCGACGCTGACCCGCGCCTTGCTGTAGCGGTCAGCCAACCCACCTGCCGGTGCGGAGAACAGCAGAAACGGCAGCACAAAGGCAACCCCGGCCGATGCCGTGATAATCCCGGCCTTTTCCGGTCCCTGCAGATGGATCAGGAAGAAGACAATCAGCAGCTTCAGGATGTTGTCGTTCATGGCCCCCAGAAACTGGGTGGCGTTCAGGGCGGTTAAGCCGCGGGACAGCTTTGGCATGGGGAAAACCTCGCGTAGAGAGTGTGTCAGTGATGTCCATAAACAGGGGATGCGGAGATAATAGCACAGTAATTCCATGATCGCACCGCCGGATGGTCAGATTTTTATATGCGGCCCCTGGGCCAGGCCTTTGAGTGCGCCAGCAACTGCCTTCTTGATGGTCCGTTTGCCGTGATGTTTTTTGATGGTCTCGGACAGGGTGATGATGCTCATCAATAGTATCAGCGGAACCGTTGCTATCAGCAGTCGTAGGGTCAGTGTGTGCATGGTGTCCTCCTTTATCGTTCTTGCTGTTGTAATTAGCAGAGAGGATGCCAAATCTTGCTGATCGTGTAACTATCTTGATTTGTTGGATTTTGTGTTTCTTTGGGTGCGTATTGTAGTTGGTGTGCGTTGAGGTGTATGTGCATTGAATGTGATGTGGTTGTGCAATTTATGTATTGATTGGTCTGCTTGCCAAGGCTTGAAAGTAGCGGTATTCTAGGCAGCATGGAAACCAAGGGACCGGCAGCATTCAAATACAAGGTGGAAGGCAGCAGTAACGCGACACTGGTGGCGATACTGATTACCTGTCTGTTTGGCTCGATCATTTGCGCCGCCAACTTCGGTGCCTGGTGTCTGCTGGGGTTGTTGGTGCCGTTGGGAATTGCCATTTACCTGGTCCGGGAGGGGATGCGTAAGACCTTGATCATTGCTCCCCGCTACCTGATTGTGGGGGATGGGATCATCTACTACAGCTCTGTGGTCAAGGCGCAGCTGGACCGGAAACGTCAGGTGCTGAACCTGTTTTCTGAAAAAGGCAAGCGGTTGACGGTTGAGGCGGAAAAGTTCCCCACCAATGCCCGTAAGGATTTCAAGATCAAGGCCAACAAGACCGCCAAGTTTGACAAGGCCAGCGAGAAGATTCTGGCACGGCTTTCAGGAGTAACCCCTGATATCATCGGCTGAAGATAGCCCTGCCATCCGGCAGTTTTCCCGGCATATCCATCTGTTGTATGTGCCCACCCTCTGCTGCAACCTTTCCTGTCGTTATTGCTACCTGGGCAGCCAGACCAATCCAACCACCCTGAAGCTGGATGCAGGCAGGGCAGTGGCCACCTTGCAGCAGGCACTGCAGCGGTTTCTGGATGCCGGCGTTCTGCCGTTTAATGTCTCGTTGCATGGTGGTGAGGTGACCACACTGCCGCCAAAGGTGCTGGGTCAGCTGTTCAGCATCATCAACCGCCATTATCTGGATCACTTTGACCAGCTGAATGCCCTGGGCTACCGCAAATCAGCCCCCCACCTGAAGACCAACCTGTTTAACTTCCACAAGCTGTATGACCTGTTTGATCAACAGCGGGTTTCCGTCAGCGCCAGTATTGATCTGCCGTTGTCGCTGCATGCAAAGTACCGGGTTGATCGTCGTGGCCGGTCATGGTTGAACCGCACCATTGAAAACCTGCGTCTGCTGGCCCGTTATCCCCACAGTAAGAAGATCTCAGCCACCCTTTACAAAGAACATCTGCAGGATATACCGGCCCTGATTGATGATATCTGGACCATCCACCGCGAGCTGGGCTTTGACATGAATAACTTCAACATCATGTTCGGGTTTGGTTCAGAGCTGAACTGTCAGAAATTCGGGGGACAGCCTGAGCTTGGCCTGCAGCAGGCCAGTGAAGCAGAGCAGTTGAAACTGTACCATGCCCTGCATAAAGCCTTTGGCGGAACAGAACTGGAAGAAGGACTGCGTCGCAACTGGTTTGATGAGTTTAAGCCCAGCTACTGCACCAATGCCTTTAACTGTGGCGAGCGGTTTTATCTGCTGCAGTCTGATGGTGCGATCTGGTCCTGTGTGCGGGGGCAGGGGGTGGAGCAGTTGCAGTATGGAAACATCTTTACTGACACGGTGGAGGATATTCTGGCTGAAGGCAGTCGCAGGGTCCGGTTACTGCACCATCAGCAGGGGCTTGATCCTGACTGCCGGGCCTGTGAGTACCTGCATATCTGTCACACCGGCTGCCCGGCAGTGAAACTGCAGAACCGGTCGGGCAAATCCTACACCTGTGCCCTGCAAAAGGTGATCTACCGGGATAACCCGGCCTCGTACCCAGCGCTGACCGATGGCGATCAGGTCGCTGCGGCACGGGAGTACCTGTTGGGGATGCATCCAGCCCTGCTGCAGGATGAGGTGGCGCAGGAGCAACCGAAAAACCCGGTGGTGTTGATCCCGGCAGAACTGTATGACCAGAAGAACAGCCTGCAGGCCTTGATTGCGGCTGATTCGCTGCTGCAGCAACTGTACAGCCCGGATGCCTTTCTGCTGGAACTGAATGGCGAGTTGATCCCGCTGCAGTCCCAGATTCTTGCGTCACAACGCAGCCTCTACAGCATTGGCAAGGATGATCAACTGGTTCTGCATGTCAGGTGCTCTCTTTTTGAGGCCAACTGCCTGGAGCTGATCCGCAATACCCTGTATATCCAGCTCTTGCGTGACACTACCGTGGTCTATGGCGATGAACAACGCAGCAAACAGGAACACCTGATCACCCACCAGATTTTCCATAATCTGTTGCAGCCTGATCTGCTGCTGGGGGAGGAGTGGTTGACTGCAGACCTTGCCGGATTGCTGCAGGTAAACAGCAGGTATTTTATCAAAAACGTACTCAATAATTTGTTCGTGACCACCGGCCAGCTGCGGGAGTATCATTATCAGAAGCAGAAGAATAACGCCTTCTACCATATCCAGGCCATCAATCTACCGTTTCAGAACTTTGAATTTTACTGGAATGAATAACACGAGCGAGACAGAATATGTCATCAAAAAACCTTGAAAAAATTGCGGCAAACGTGGAGCGTTTCATGAATCTGGTGGGGATACCGGATGATACAAAGCGTGTGCAGATTGAAGAGGAGCTGGTGAGTCGGATGGCTGGCAGCGCGGATAAAAAGCCCTCACTGGTTTTTGCCCAGGATCATCTCTACCTTTACAACGACAAAACCCTGGTCAAAGACTATCCCGGCCTTGGGGCAAACAGTGACCGGGTGCTGCAGTGCGATGCCAAAAAGATCTCAATCCTGGACCGTCAGGCCTTCCTGAACAACAAGACCATCCTGATCACCGGCGCAGTGGCAGCTACAGCCCTGGCAGGCGCTGCGCTGGCCGAGGCAGAACAGCGCAAACGCCAGAGCAGCAGTGAAGTCTCCTACAGCAACAACAATAATAACAACAACAATAATAATAATAATAACGGATAAACAGTGATTTGGTGATTTCTCAAGTTATTGACAGGATAGTATCATGTTGATATCATGATTTCATGCCGCCTAAAATCCGAGAACTAATTAAAAAACTAAAACAAGCCGGTTTTGTCGATAGAGGCGGCAAGGGTAGCCACCGAAACTTTACGCATCCAGGTTGTCTGTTGCCCATCACTATTTCCGGCGGACCGGGTGATGATGCCAAGCTGTATCAAGTGCGACAGGTGCAGGCTGCGCTTGAGGAGATCAAACATGAAATCAAGTGATAAGTATCTGAAAGTAGTCGAGTGGTCAGAAGAAGATGGCTGTTACGTTGGCACCTGCCCCGGTCTGTTGCGGGGTGGTGTGCATGGTGATGATGAGGCCAAGGTGTATCAGGAGCTGTGTCAGGTGGTGGCAGAAACAGTTGAACTGTATCAGGCGGATGGTAAGCTGTTGCCGACAGCCACGGCAAACAAGCAGTATTCCGGGCGCTTTGTGCTGCGGGTAGGGTCTGATCTCCATAAAGAGGCCTCAATCCGTGCGGCCCAGTTGGGTGAAAGTCTTAACAGTTACTGCCAGAAGATCTTACAGAAAGCGGTGCACTGCGGTTAACCGCCAAACAGGAAAAATATCTCTGGCTGGCTAGAATTTATTTGTTACGCATAAGGCCGGTGAGATCATCACCGGCCTTATGTCGCTTCAAATTTATTGTTCTGCCGTTTTTGCCGCTTTTCGCTGTCTTCTGGCCTCCCGCCAGCGGGAGATCCGCTTCCAGATAAAGATTGAGATCGGCAGCAGGATCGTTACCCAGGGTAGCACGACCCCTACAAAGATGATCATGGCCCGTAGTGAGCCGGAGAAGCCTTCCAGGGCCTGGCCGATTGAGCCGTGCAGCGGATGCCAGAAGCGTTGGAAGGTGGGCAGAGCCCCGGCGCGGTCGGTCAAAGTGATCTTGATGGAGGTCATCTCCAGTTGCAGATCCCAGGTCCGTTTTCTTGCCTCAAAAGCCTCTATCTCTCCCCGTACCCTGGTCAATTCCTTTTCTACCAGTAACACATCGGATAGCTTGCCTGCCTGCTTCATCATATCCTGCAGACGTTTTTCAGAGGAACGGGCATTTTTCATCCGGGCTTCAAGATCCACATAGCCTTCTGTGATATCTTCTGCATTGGCCTGTTCTGCTGCCACTTTTCCCGTTTTGCGCAGTTGTTCCAGTATACCGCCCACCTTGCCGGTGGGTACTCTGATCGCTATTTCTCCCCGTACCACACCATCTTCTTCTTTACGGCTCTGGGAGCTGACGATAAAGCCGCCGCTTTTTTCAGCCAATGCCGCAATCTGCCGGATAACAGCAACGGTTTCCTTGACCTCCAGGGTGAGGTCATAGGCCATGATTACTTTGCGCTGAGACGGCTTGTCGGCTGCTTTATCCGCAGACTCTGCAACAGCATCTCCAGTTGCTTCTGCCACAGGCGCTGCCGGAGTTGCAGCTGGCATTGCTTTTGATCTGGATTTTTCTAAAAGCTGGTTCGATTCCTTTTTCTGGCAGCCGGGAAGTATCAGAAGAATAAGGGAAAGCAGGATCAACAGGCGGTACAGCTGGGTGTGCATGGCAGGTCTCCGACATAATTTGAGGTGGTTGTGATGAACAGCCTACCACAGGTTGGGTGGGCGTCAACCGGCCTTGAGCACCGGCCTTTAGCAGGCCGGTTGTGTTGGAGGGGTTAACTCAGATTTTGCAGAAGCGTGAGCAGTTCTTTCTCGTTTATCCCGCAGCGTTCAATAATCAGCTCCCGCAGTGCGGTTGGCAGCGGGGCGCAGACTGTCAGCTGCGTCTCATGGGTAGGGTGTTGCAGTCTGGTGCGGAAGGAGTGCAGGGCGATGCCTGCCAGGGTGGGCAGCGTTTGTGCATCATACCGCTTGTCACCCACCACCGGATGACCGATTGACGAGAGGTGCCGCCTGATCTGGTGGGTACGGCCGGTAACCGGTTCCACCAGCAGAAATGAGCAGTTCTCGCCAACAGACAAACAGCGGTAACGGCTGATGGATTCCTTGCCATCCAGTGGTTGGTTAATCTCACCGTGGCCCTCCAGAATCCCTTCCACCACGGTCAGGTAGATCTTGTCCAGCCCTTCTTCTTTAACCTGCCTGCCCAGTATCCCTGCGTTGGATGAGCTGGTAGCCAGCAGCACCACGCCAGAGGTGCCGCGATCAAGCCGGTTAACCGGATAGGCCCGTACCGGATAGTTGGCCTTCTTTTCCAGCCAGGCCGAGGCGATGTCGGCCAGGTTTTCATCCACCTCGGCAGCGGGATGCATGGCCAGACCGGCTGGCTTGTTGATGGCCAGTAGTTTATCGTCCTGCCAGAGCAGATCAATCGGCGGCAGCGGTCTGTTCAGCTGTTGCATGACCTGTTCGCTTTCCTTGAGGCTGATACTGTCACCAGCTGTGAGCAGGGCATCAGGTGATGATTTTGCTTTGTTCAGGGTGCAGGCACCGGATTTGATCAGTTTGCGGCAGTAGGCAGGCAAAGCCGCTGGCAGAAGGCGTTGCAGCCAGCTTTCAAGTCGGCGGCAGTGGTCATCAGCAGTTATGGTATAGGTGAGCATGGAGTCAGTGCCTTATCGTGTTTTTGCACGGGGTGTTTTAGGATAACGGATTTGGAAAGTTGTGTGCGGTATCATAGCTGATGTTTGTGGCAACACCAGAGGAAAGCACTCAGAGATTAATAATTATAGATTTTCTGATTGTCCAGGAGCTTTCCACGAACGTTTTGGGTGCCCTTCGTACAGAATATGGGCACAAGACAGAGGAAATAACGTTCCTTCCGTGTTCTGTGAACTTTCGAGGAAGCAGGGTGCCATACCGGCTAAAGTTATGGGGAATCTGAACAGGTGAAACTCCTTGGGCGAAAATCCCAGGTCAAGTGATAAGGCCGCCACCAGTCCGGCATAGTTCATGCGCAATAATTGGTTGTCATTCAGCAGAACCTGTTCCACATCGAAGGCAAGACGTAGATGGGGGCCTTGGTCCAAGCGTAGTTCGTGTGCACGCTCAAGAAGCCAGGGAAGGCGTTCGTCTGCAGAGGTGATTGGCCGCCCATAACCGTATATGCGCCTAGTCCGCCGCTCAACATGAATAATTTTTTCTAATTGCTCACCTTGTTCAACCTTCTTCCTGATCCGCATAAAAAAATCAAAGGCGCTGATAGAAGGGTAGCCGCCGTAAATCGTGGCTTCAGACACAGCAAGAGAGGCTGCCAGCGCAAGCGTCGGCGTGCTACGTGAGCTGCCTGCCAGCGCCGCCACCCGGTTGTTCCAGATGCGGGCATCCGGATAGCTGGTATAAACCCACATAGCGTGCAGCAGGCGTAACTGCTGGGGGGGGAAACGCCGGCCGGTAATACCAAAAACATAGAGTTCGAGCCAATCCATCCCGTTCAGTTCTGCATGGAGGTCGTGGCCGCGAAACACGGCACGTTCACCGGGGAAGCAGGCACCCATGCGGCTTTTAAGGTGGTCGGTATGTTGTTGTAAAAAGTCGGGGCCGTTCATGGTGTCCCTTTGGCCGGGTCATTCTCCAGCTCTATCGAAAAAAAAGGGAATTTTTTATAGCCAAGCTGTTTTTGTTCCAGTGCATGGGCTGCTGCTCCGGGTAGTCGTAGCAGCAGGTAGAGCATCTCTCCCTGCTCAGGGGTGAAACCGAGATCAACAAAGACTGCTGCCGCCACGCCGCTCATGGCCAAGGGGAAGCCTGCGGCTGTTTCAAGGCTTAAACGGTTTGCCAGTAGCCAGGGCAGCAGTGGTGCATCACTTGTTTCAGCCAGACAGGCAAGGGTTTGTTTTACCGGTGTGGTGGTGCTGACGCCATGGGGATCAAATCCGGGCGGATGTGCTGGTGTTGGCCAGATGGATGCTGTGGTATCAACGGGCGTGGCAAAACTGTTGAGCCAGCTAGCAAGGTCTGTACCGCAAGCGTTCCATAGCTCCATAGACAGAAAAACTTCGCGTCCTCCGGATAGTTGTCCAGCGCCTACGGCCAGGGCGGCAATCAGGCATGAGGCTGCTGTTGAGCCACCCACTCCGCCGCACATGGCAGCATGTACCGACGGGTCACGTGGTCCGGGGTTGGCCAGTGCCAGTGCAACGGTCTCCAGCAGCTTTGTTTGCTGGGCTGTAGGAGCTTCACCCCGGAACAGCAGAAAGAGCATTTCTACCCAACGGGCTTGGCCAAGCAGCTCCCCGTAGACGTCATAGCCGTGACAGTAAGCCGTTTTTGCGGCAAATGGATTGTCCGGCTCCTGCTCTTCCAACCAGATGCAGGTATGGATCTGTTCTGGCTTTAGGGGGGTAGTCAATGTGCGCACCTGGTAGATAGTTTTGAGTTACGTGCTAAGCTGTTGTTTGCATATTTTACTGATGAAGCTAGAAATGCCATATCTTGTTTTGTTTGTAAATTGCGGAAAGGTTGTTGGAACGTCCTGTGACGGAGAGTGCGTGTAAATCTGAATGCAAGGAGAATAGTGATGAATGCTGCAGAAGTGATTGTACGTTCTTTGGAAAAACATGGTGTTGTGTATGTGTTTGGTGTCCCTGGCGGGGCTATTGAATCACTAAATACGGCGCTGTACAAAAGTTCGATCAAAGTAATTGTGGCAAAGCATGAAGAAGGTGCCGCATTCATGGCCGATGGCTATGCACGGGTTAGTGGTAACATTGGGGTCTGTTGCAGTACTGCCGGACCTGGGGCAACAAATATGATTACCGGGGTTGCATCAGCTTTTGGAGATTCTATTCCGGTCATTGCATTAACCGGTCAGGTCTCTACGTCACTATTTGGTAAAGGCGCCATTCAGGAATTTTCAGTACAGAGCTTTGGCATCGTCAGCATGTTTATGCAGATTAGCAAATACAGCGACATCATCATAAATGAGAACAAAGCCGGTGAGATGATTTCCAAGGCACGCAGGTTGGCTCTAACCGGCAGAAAGGGGCCTGTCCATCTTAATCTTCCGGCAGACATCATGAAACGCAAGGTGACCGATGACCGTCATGAGCGCTGCAGTACCACTCAGGTACTGGGTTTTGATAGAGAGGCAGTAAAAAGGGCTGCGCAACTGCTTATTGCTGCCAAAAGACCGGTGATTATTGCCGGGTGGGGGACCGTTCTTTCTCGGGCAGATAAGGAGCTGCTGGAGCTTGCAGAGTTGTTGGATATCCCCGTGGCCACATCACCTAAAGCAAAGGGGATACTGAGTGAGTCACATCCTCTGTCGTTGGGTGTCTTGGGCTTTGCCGGGTCGCCAGTGTCAAAGGAATATATCCTCAAAAGGGATGTTGATGTGCTGCTTGCAGTGGGCACAAGCTTTAATGAATTTGTGACCTCGGGTTGGGATAAACGGCTACTGCCGATGAAGTCACTGATCCATGTGGATATTGACTGCAATGAAATCGGTAAAAATTATTATGTGCATGTCGGCATTGCAGGCGATGCCGCAACTGTCCTGCGTGAGCTTGTTTTTGAGATATGCAGAAACAAGAAAGGTAAACGTCCAGGAAACGTCAGACGCAAAGAGGTTGAGCAGATTAAAGCAGCTTTGATGGTAAAGACTAAAATACAAAACAAACCACTTTACAGCCCACAGCGTTTGATTGCCGATTTGAACGAGGCCTTGCCAAAAAACACCCTCTATTTTGCAGACAACGGCAACAGTATGGCCTGGGCAATTCGCTATTTAACAATAACGGAACCCTATTCATTTTATGTCGGCCTTGGTTTTGCATCCATGGGTTTTGCTGTTGCAGCGCCGATCGGGGCCAAGCTTGCAGCAGGAGACAGGCCGGTTGTGGCTCTGGTGGGTGATGGTTCTTTTCTTATGAACGGTATGGAGGTGGCTACGGCGGTTAATTACAATATTCCGGTCATCTGGGTGATTATGAATAACTCTATGTTGGGGATGGTGTACCACGGTAGAAAACTTGCCGGTATTCCAGAAGGGATTCCGTCAGGATTTAAGCCGGTTGACTATGTAAAACTGGCAGAGGGATTAGGTGCCCGGGGGATCAGAATTACGAAGCCTGGGGAGATAAACCGTGAACTGATGGATGAAATAATTTCAGCCGGAGTTCCAACTGTGTTGGACGTTATTATAGACCCGGAAGAGGTCCCACCCATACATTCACGTATTGCTTCGCTGGAAAAACTTTACACCTGAAAATTTAATGAGTATAAAAATCAGACACAGTAATAATGGGTAACCACAACCACCGTAGAGGGATAAACCCATGAAAAAGAAAGCGTCGGCTGCCTGCGTATCTTTTGTGTTGTGTCTCGGGACAGGTGTTGTTGCTCAAGGGGTTGATGCCCCTCAGGCCCAGACAGATGCTGTTGTTGCCCTCAATGGCCAGACCGATGGTAAAGAGTTGCTCATGTTTTTTGAGGAGCAAGATCTGGTTACCGCCACCAAACGTCCCACCTCATTACGTAAAGCCCCTGCCATAGCTACAATCATAACCGCCGATGAAATCAGAAACATGGGTGCCAGCAATCTGTTGGACGTCCTTAAGATGGTGCCGGGCTTCGGTATTTCAATCACTGAGTTTGGTGCCAGCATGGTTGAGGTGCGGGGGATCAGGACACAGCTCAGCGAAAAAATACTGGTCATGATCGATGGCCATTCCCTGAACAAAAATTTTACCGGAAGCGCCCTGTACCGTGTGGCAGGTATGCTCCCGATGGAAAACATCAAGCAGGTTGAGGTGGTGCGTGGGCCAGGCTCTGCGCTTTACGGTACCAGTGCCTTTGTGGCAACTATCAATATCATTACCCGCAATGCTGAAGAGATTGACGGCATGGAGGCGAAGGCAGGTGGGGGGAGTTTCAACAGCTTTAAGGGTAACCTGCTCGGAGGTAAGGCTATTGGTGATAATTTCACGGTTGTGGGCAGCCTGGATCATTACCAGTCGCAAGGTGCAAAGCTGACAGTTGGTGCTGATGCGTTGAGAACTACAGCATTTTCAAAGGCGCCTGGTACACCTGACCTCTATTTTAAGCAGACAGATGCCTTCCTGAAGGTTGGCTATGGTGATCTTTCCTTTCGTGGTCAGTACCTTACCAGGCAGGAGGGGATGTATATCGGCATTGTGTCTGCCCTTACGGACGATTCAAGTAAGTCGCAGCTTGATAACTACTGGGGGGAGCTGGCCTATAACCTGGAGCTGACAGATGATATTACAGCCAATCTGAAGCTCTATTACGATCAGTTTGAGCAGGATCCCACCATGAAGATTTACCCAAACGGTTTTTGGGGCCTCTATCCGAACGGGATGATCGGTAAGCCGCTGCTAAAGAACCGTACTATTGGTGGCGAGCTGCAGATGGATTGGGATCTCTTTAAGGGTAATCACCTCCATGGTCTATACCTTTGAGTCTATTTCAACTGAGAGAAAGATCCTCAAAAGTGAAATCATCAAAAAAGGGGAGACTATTGCGGCTATTGCTGCACGGAATGCAGAGTTGTCGCTGCTGTCTGAAAATTTTGAACAGCTGAAAATTTCTGCCCAGCCGTTGATGGAGATCAAGGATGTTGCCTTTGTTTCCTTCCTCAATAAACGATCTGAAATTTTGCTGCATGAAGGAAAACGGTACCCGCTGACGGCAACTCTTACGGCAGGGGCTGAGCGTTTAATCAGCTTTTCCGAACAAGATGATGTTTTTGAATTTATTGTTCCTGTGATAACGGTTAAGGCTACAGAGGGATTCTTTCTGCTGGAAGGAAATGGTGCAGCTGATCCAACGGTCAAGGAGCAGATCGGCTGGGTCAGGATCGGCCTTTCCAAGGAGGTTGTGAGCCAATCCGAGCAGCGTATTATCATTCGGGGCAGTCTACTGGCGGTTGCTTTTTCTGTTGTTGGTACCTTGTTACTGTACCTGTTTGTCTCCCTGGCGACCCGGCCTTTGTATGCGCTTATCGATGCGGTTAAAGAGGTGCGGGAGGGTGAACATCCCGAGGTTGCTGTTGTATCACCCAAGAGTGAAATAGGGCGGCTTACTGCAGAGTTCAACCGGATGAGCCGTGCCATAAAAGAGCGAGAAATCGAGCTGATAAACCATCGTGATCATCTTGAAGAACTGGTTGCCGAACGTACGGCAGAGCTGACCATTGCAAAGGAGCAGGCAGAGTCAGCTAATCAGGCCAAAAGTAATTTTCTTTCCAGTATGAGCCATGAACTGCGCACCCCTTTGAATGCCATCCTGGGGTATGCCCAGATACTCCGGCTGCATAATAATCTGTCAGATGCACAACGACAGCAGCTTGATATTATGCGAAACAGTGGCGAACATCTGTTGACATTAATCAATGATATTCTTGATGTCAGTAAGATTGAAGCCAACAAAATGGATGTTGAATACGCCGTATTTGATCTGCCGGCTCTGATCGCTCAGGTCTTTAATCTTACCAAGCTGCAGGCAGAGGAAAAGGAGCTGCAGTTTTACTATGAGCCTGAAACCCAATTACCGGCCTATGTGCATGGCGACGAACGCAAGCTGCGCCAGATCTTGCTGAATCTGCTTTCTAATGCGGTTAAATATACCCGTCGGGGCAGTGTTACCATGCGGGTGAGCTATGGCCGTGCCGGAGATGGTCTGTTTCGTTGTGAGGTGGCGGATACCGGTATCGGTATTCCTGCTGATAAACTGGGTATTATCTTTGAACCGTTTACCCAGCTTGCCAGTGATCGCCAGGCCCGTGAAGGGACCGGACTCGGGCTTAACATTACAAAACGTCTGCTGACGCTTATACAGGGTACCATGGGGGTTGAAAGCGAACCTGGCAAGGGTAGTACTTTCTGGTTTGAGGTCCCGTTATCTTCATTAATGGCCGATGAGATCAGCTCTGAAAAGATTGAATCCCATATTGTTGGCTATCGCGGTGAGCGAAAAAGAGTTCTGGTGGCTGATGATACGGTGGGGAATACGGCACTGCTTGTTTCTTTGCTTGAACCGTTGGGGTTTGAGCTTAATACGGCCCAAAACGGACAGGAGGCCCTGCAACTGGCGTCTGAACAGCGACCTGATCTGGTGGTGCTGGATCTGGTGATGCCTGAAATGGATGGTTTGGAATTTGCTACCCGTTTGCGGCAAAACAATGATTTTGTAACAACAAAAATTATTGGTGCGTCTGCTACCGTGACAGACGGTTCACGCAAGGATGCCTTTATGGTTGCCTGCGATGACTTTGTAACCAAGCCGATCCGCATTGATCTCCTGCTTGAAAAAATCTCTCTGCTGCTCGGGATTGAGTGGGAGACAGAGGTGTCAGCTGTCTCCCAAGACAAGAGTGAACAGACAACCTGGAAAGAGGATGAGCCATGTGAGGTACCTCCTCTAGCAGAGTTGGAAGTGTTGTACGAGTTAGCCATGATGGGTGATATGCTGAAGATTGAAGCGTGGGCAACGGCGCTGGAGGCACAGAACTGTGCCTACCGTTGTTTTGCTGGAAAATTACGTGAGCTGGCAAAGGTGTTTAAGACAAAAGCAATTCTGGCGATGGTAGAACAATACCGAGGAGTAGCTACATGATTTCTGATGTACAGCAGGTGACTTCATCCGGTGAACGGCGATCGGTTATTCTTGTCGTCGATGACGATGCCAACAACCTTGCTGTTGTGCGGGATTGTCTGGTGAGCTTCGGCTATACCATTCTGGTGGCGGAGGATGGTGAAAGTGCCGTTCAAAGGGCAGAATATGCCCGGCCAGACCTGATTCTGCTTGATATCATGATGCCGGGAATTGATGGCTATGAAACCTGCCGCAGGCTGAAGGCCTTGAGGAGTACCCAGGATATTCCGGTCTTGTTCATGACTGCACTGGCGGAGACCGGAAGTAAGGTGAAAGGGCTGAAGGCCGGTGCCGTTGATTATATAACCAAGCCTTTCCAGCGAGAGGAGCTGCAGGCACGTATTGCTGTCCATCTGCATAACAGGGAGCTTACCAAACGTCTTCAGGAAGCAAAAGAACTGCTGGAGGCACGGGTTGAAGAGCGGACCGCAGAGTTGGCCCAGGTCAACAATGAGCTGCACGAAAAGGCGGTTTTGTTGGAAGAGGAAATCTCTGAGCGGGTTTTGGCGGAGCAGGAACTGCACGTTAAACAAACACAGCTTGAGGCCTTGAACCGGACCCTTGAGACACGGGTGCAGGATGAGGTGCAGCGAAATCGTGAAAAGGATGTCATGATGATCCAACAGAGTCGTCTTGCCGCCATGGGGGAGATGATTTCGAACATTTCCCACCAGTGGCGTCAACCTCTGAATGAATTAGGGATCATGGTCCAAATGTTGCGGGTTGATCATGATGAGTCGTTGCTGGATGATGCAAAGATTGATGAGTTTTCCAGCGGCTGTATGGAAATTATTCAACATATGTCACAGACCATCAACACCTTTCGCAACTTCTTTAAGAGAGAGCAGCCTTCTGCTCGTTTTGAGGTTTCAGCAGCCATTAACAAAACCGTTGATCTGGTGCAGGCCTCATTTCAGACTGCAGGAATCAAATTGGACCTGAAGTTGGAGCCCGACTGTCTGATACAGGGCAACGCAAATGAATTTTCCCAGGTTATTCTTAATCTGTTTAACAATGCCCGTGACGTGCTGGTGGAGCGCGAGATTGCTGCACCGGAAATAGCGGTGGCTGCCTGGTTGGAAAACGGGCAGATCGTGGTTGCGGTGGAGGATAATGCCGGCGGCATTCCTGATGCAATCAGTGGAAAGATATTTGATCCTTATTTTACCACCAAGCACAAATCACAGGGAGTAGGTTTGGGGCTCTACATGTCAAAAATAATAGTTGAAGGTAAGATGGCAGGAACTATTGGCGTTGAGAACACTTCCAGGGGGGCACGATTCCACCTTGCTCTGCCTGCTGCCTGAAGTAGTCCCCGCGTGTAACGCACTAAGCCCGCAGCATGCCTTTTGAGAGAGGCGCGCTGCGGGCTTAGTGATTCTATAAATCCTGTGTATCAGATGATCTTGCTCAGCGGATATTCAATAATCCCCTCGGCACCCAGGCGCAGTAGCTCCGGCACGATCCGGCGCACCTCTTTTTCCGGCAGAATGCTCTCAATAGAGACCCAGTCTGATTTGTAGAGGTGGGCAACCGTAGGTGCTTTCTGGCTGGGCAGGATGTTGATGATCGCTTCCACTTTGTCAGCAGGGGCATTCATCTTCAGCCCCACCATCCCTTCAGCCCGCAGGGCAGAGTTAAGCAGGGTGGCGATCTGCTCGATCTTGGCCCGTTTCCAGGGGTCTTCCCATGCGGTCTTGTTGGCCACCATGACCGGTACTGACTCCATCAGGTCACAGACGATCCGCAGGTTGTTGGCCCGGATGGTGGAACCGGTCTCAGTTACCTCTACAATGGCGTCGCAGAGGCCATCAACCACCTTGGCTTCAGTGGCTCCCCAGGAAAATTCAACATTGACCTGGATGTTACGCTCCTTAAAGTAGCGCTTGGTAAACTCTACCAGTTCAGTGGAAATAGTAGCGCCTTGCAGATCTTCAGGCTTCTGAACCGGTGAATCCTGGGCCACCACCAGCACCCAGCGTACCGGGCGGCGTGAAACCTTGGAATAGACCATGTCACAGACTTCAACCACATCGGAATCGTTTTCACGAATCCAGTCACGGCCAGCAATCCCCACATCAATGGTGCCACGCTCTACATATTTACCCATTTCCTGCGGCCGGATCAGGTGGCATTTCATCTCACCATCGTCAACCGTCGGGAAGTAGCTGCGGGAGGAGATGCCGATCTGCCAGCCAGCCTGTTTGAACAAGTCTACCGTGGCTTCTTCAAGGCTGCCTTTGGGAACACCGAATCGTAGAACAGTACTCATTTTTTGTAGACCTCCGCAGGATCAAATAACGGGTTGGAATGCTCCACCCATTGGTCATTTTCCCATTTGACATAGAAACAGCTGCGGTTACCAGTGTGGCATGCTGCCGGGCCGTTCTGCTTAACCTTGATTACAACCGTGTCGGCATCACAGTCAGTCAATACCTCCATCACATCCTGGGTATTGCCGGACTCTTCGCCCTTCATCCAGTATTTATTGCGGGTACGGCTGAAGAACCAGGTCTTGCCATCACGCAGGGTCAGATCCAGAGTCTTCTTGTCCATAAAGGCCACCATCAGTACTTCGCCGTTCTCGTAATCCTGGATAACAGCTGGAATCAACCCGCCCATCTTGTCAAAATTAATCTCAATCATGCTGTGCCTCCTGAAAAGTGTTCAGGCAGTATAGGAGCGGTACCGGGAAAAAGCAAGACCACTGGCCGTATAACCCATAAGAACCGTTTGTTTTGCGACAAATTTGCGGTATAAGAAAAACCACTCTGATGCCCATCGGCATTGCGTAAGGATATTATTATGGCAAAGAACCTTGGATTTGGATCACAGCTTATCAGAACTCTGCTTGTCAGCGGTATCCTCCTGTCCCTGGCCGGGCTGTTTGTAAGGCAGATTCCACCGGATGGGCTGCGATTCTTCTTTGCCGTTACTGCGTTACTGTTTCTGGCTGTCCTGCTGGTTCTGGCATCCCGAAAATTGCCAATCAGGGTAAAACGCCTGGCCGGTGTGATGGATCAGGCTGCTGAAGGGAATCTCTTTGTGCGGGGAGAAGATCTTTCTCCTGATGAAGTGGGGATGTTGAACAGTAATTTTAACGAGATGCTGGAACGTCTGGGCGGGGTTGTGGTCAGCATTCGCAGTGCGGTTGATGAATTGCGGACAATCGGTGTCAATGTCGGGAATGTCGCGGCACAGGGGCTGGCCCTGGCAGAAGGGCAGAAAGACACGGCTGACCGAACCAAATCGGCAGCCCGTCAGATCAGGCACTCGGTTGAAGAGGTGACCTCATCGGTGGAGGGACTCTCAGGCACTGCCGGGACCAATGCAGCATCAATCCAGCAGATGGTTTCCAGTACCGTTCAGATTAACCAGCTGGTGGAGGAATTGCTGCGTTCAGTTGAGCTGGTCAGTGATTCGATTGTCAGGATGGCTGGTGGCCAGAATGATATCAATACAAATGTGCAACATCTGATGGAAAATGCCACCCGTACCACGGTGCTGGTGGCTGATATGGAACGTTCTGTGCGCCAGATTGAGGAAAGCGCCCAGGCCACAGCCCGCATTTCAGTGGATGTTTTGAGGGATGCGGAATTAGGCAACACCTCGGTTGAGAGTACCATCAGCGGTATTCATCAGATCCGCAGTGCCTCCCATACGGTACAGCAGGCGATCGGTAATCTTTCAGTGCATGCTGCCAGTATCGGTACTATTTTGCAGGTGATTGACGAGGTGACCGAGCAGACCAAATTGCTGGCCCTGAATGCCTCGATTATTGCTGCGCAGGCCGGTGAGCATGGCAAAGGGTTTGGCGTGGTAGCCCATGAGATCAAGGAGTTGGCCCGCCGGACCACTGCCTCAACCCGTGAGATTGCCGAGATCGTTAACGGTGTTAAAGAGGAGACCGATAAGGCGGTCATGGCTATTACCCTTTCAGAGCAGGCCGTGGTGGAGGGTGAACAGCTTTCCCACCGTTCCGGACAGGCTCTGCACAAGATTGTCAAAGGAGTTAAAATCGCGACTGAACAGGTCAATGAAATCGCCTCGGCAACGGAACAGCATGCACAGCAGGGTGAAAAGATGCGGCTTGCCATGGAGGAGATGGGTGCCATGGTTGAGCAGATTGTGCGCGCTTCAAGTCACCAGACCCGTGATGCCGAGGTAATCAATCAGGCATCTGCAAGTATGCGACAACTGGCAACCAATGTGCATGTTAACGCCCGCTCTCACAATGATGCCGGATCTGCCATTGCAGATTCTACTGAAACCATTGTCAGAATGATTGAAGAGATCAGACGGGCCTGTATGGTGCAGCTGGAAGGTAGCGAGCAGATCGTCCACACGGCAGAAGAGATGGAAGAAGCGGCAACCGGAAACCTGAAAACAACCAGAGTGATGGAAGAGGCGGTCAGCGGCCTTTCGCGTCAAATAAAGAGTCTTGAGCAGGAAATGGCCGGGTTTAAGACGGTTTCCTGAGCAGTGTCAGGAGAAAATATGAAGGCTAAAGTTCCTGCTCGGGATATACGAAAAGATAACTAACAGGTCCTTTTTGAGTTGATAAAATTTTTGAAAGAAGGTGAGCAGGATGGCATTCGGTACAGTAGTAGCGTTGTTTAAATCAGGGAAGGTCTCTCTTGAAACGGCTGCTGATATGCTGGTACATAACCTCGGGTACAGTAACCGTGCCATAGCGTATGCCCTTCTTAATGCAGCCCGGAGTACATGCTGATTACACCCTTAGTGAGCTTGCTAGATGGCATAAAATAACAAAAGCCCTGCACCAAATTGGTTGCAGGGCTTTTGTGTGTAATGGGTAAATTGGCGACGCATAGAGCAAACTTGCGCCCTGGAAAAAACTGGAAATTATCGGAAGTATAGCGCTTTGTGAAAAAGAAGAATTTTCAAGAAGTATTTCAAGAAAAAAGGGCAGCCGTTACCGGTTGCCCTTTGCGTTTTTAAATATGGCGAAAAAAGGCGAAGGGTATGGGGGGATTCAGCAGGTGTTGGTACCAGAAATCAGCAACATTTTGCAATGTTTCTACTGTTACCTGATGCAGATGATCAGGCTGCAGCCAGACGTGAAAGCACCAGTTGATTGATGGATACCCCTTGTTCTGCTGAAAGCATGGCAAGCTGACGATGGACACCAGGCGGCACCCTTAAGGTGATGTTCCCTTTGTACTGTCTGGCTCCCAGCGGTTCAGGAACAATGCCTTTTTCCTCTTCAATCCATTTGATGGATTCAGCAACTACCAGTTCAATTTCCTTCAGGGCCTTCTCTGGCGTCTTGCCGTGGGTGATAAGTGAAGGAAACTCAAGGCAGCGAGCAAGGTGTGCCTGATCTTCTTCAGACCATTCAATTCGGTAGGTGTATTTTTTTGCATCATACTTCATGGGTCTTCTCCAGTTTATCAATCGCTTTGCGTACCTGTATTACTTGGTACGGCTTTGCCATCTTCCCGTCCCGCTGCAGGTTTACACGGGGATCTCCGGGCCACGGTGTTTTGAATATATGGTGACTGCCAACAATCCTTGGTTCACCAAAGTGCTGACGGCGTACCTTCAGCAGATCATTGAAAGCAACACTGCTGGGTGTGTCAAAGTTAATAGAACTTTTTCCCATGGTTTAATGATAGCGTATGTGCTATCGCCTCTGCAAGTGGTTTATTGTTTTGCTGCCTTGGCTATCCGGTACACGCTGGCAATGACTTGAATGTCAGAGAGGGGTACAATCCTTTTAGGCATGGCGCTTTCCTCCGTTTTGGGGATACCCAATTTGCTTTGGGGATATTTCGCTAAAAATATATCCCCAAAAAACGTGGATTCAAGCATATCAACATAAACTTGATGCAAACAATGAAAAAGAAAAAGCCCTTGAATTATCAAGGGCTTTTGGTCTTGTCTGGACTGTCCCAGACTGTCTAATGGTGGCTGCTCAGGGACTCGAACCCCGGACCTCACACGTATGAAGCGTATGCTCTAGCCAGCTGAGCTAAGCAGCCATTTGAAAACGCCCCTTCGGTAGACCAAAGAGGCGGTTGTTAATTTGGTTGCGGGGACAGGATTTGAACCTGTGACCTTCGGGTTATGAGCCCGACGAGCTACCAGACTGCTCCACCCCGCGACGTGAGGAATTGAACTTATAGCAGTAATTGCAAAGCGAAGTCAATATAAAAGTTTCTTATTCCAGATCAGGCAGTACTTTTGCCCCGCTACCTACTCGGCCGGCAATCTCGGAAGCGGCCTCTTTATCAAGATGGCGGCCGATACGGACGCGGTACCAGGTGCCTTTGTCGTTAAGATTTGTTTCTGAGATAGAGGCGCTGTAGCCTTTTGCAGCAAGCTTGGCCTTGGTGCTTTCCGCCTCTTTTATGTTGGCAAAGGCAGCAACCTGCACCAGGAAGCCGGAATTTGCAACTTTTGTGTCTGAAGGTTTGGTTGCAGCTGCAGGCGCTTGAGTCGGTTGTGGGGCAGGCGAAGCTGCCGGTTTCGGTTTCTCATTTATGCCGCTGCCAAGTACGGTCTGCTTCTGGCCCTTGGGCAAACTCTCAAAGAAGGAGAGCGGTACCTGCCCGGTGGGTGCTGCCTGTTGAGCAGGTTGTCCCGTTGTTATTGCCGTTGGTGGTGTTGCGCTGGCCTGTGACGGTTGTTGTGGCGGTTGATCCGCCGGCTTTTTCCCGTCCTTTGGAGCAGACTCAAGGCTTTGCTGCTCCATCGCGGCTCTGAAGGCTTTTTTCGCAGCCTTCTGTGAAAAAAACCAGCCAGTGCCAAAACCGGTGAAAAAAATAAAGCCGGCAAGAACACACATAAAGATCAGGTTGGAAGAGGATGAGCTGTCGGCCTTGCGTGGACTGCTGCTGATGCTTGAGCTGCTGGAACCAGAGGATTGGCGTGGCTCGCTATAGTCGATCCGCATGGCTGGCCTCCTACATCTTTTCCGGTGCTGAGACACCCAGCAGGGACAATGCATTCTGAATCACCTGTCTGGTGCGGGCCAACAGGTACAGGCGTGCAATGCTCAGGGTGGTGTCTTCAGTGACTACCTTGCTCTTGTTGTAATAGCTGTGGAACTGGCCAGCCAGTTCTGTCAGATAATAGACAATCTTGTGCGGTTCAAACTCCTGGGCGGCATCATCAACGGTTTCCGGCAGGCTTTCAAGCCATTTGATCAGGCGCAGTTCTTCAGGGGTTTCAAGCAGTGCAAGTATATCTGCAGCTGGTGTCTGATCAGGCAGAATAATACCCTTTTCAGCTGCGTTCTCAAATATGCTGCAGATGCGGGCATGGGCGTACTGGATGTAATAGACCGGGTTATCCAGCGATTGCTGCTTGGCCAGATCAATGTCAAAAACCAGTTGGGAATCCGGCTTGCGCATCACAAAGAAGAAACGTGTCGCATCACGCCCCACCTCATCAATCAGATCCCGCAGGGTGACATAGCTGCCTGCCCGTTTTGAAATCTTAACCTCTTCGCCACCCCGCATGACCGTAACCATCTGGTGCAGGACATATTCCGGCCAGCCCTTGGGGATGCCTGCATCCAGAGCCTGCAGTCCAGCCCGTACTCTGGTGATGGTGCTATGGTGGTCAGCTCCCTGCTCGTTAACAACCCGCAGGAAACCACGCTGCCATTTATCCAGATGATAGGCCACGTCCGGCACAAAGTAGGTGTAGCCGCCGTCAGTTTTGCGCATGACCCGGTCTTTGTCGTCGCCAAAGTCGGTGGTGCGCAGCCAGAGTGCCCCTTCCTGCTCGTAGGTGTGGCCATTGGCAATCATTTTTTGTACTGCAGCTTCGACCTTGCCATCAGCGTAGAGGCTTGACTCAAGGAAATAACGGTCAAAGCAGACATCAAAGGCCTGCAGATCCTGATCCTGTTCACGACGCAGTGCAGCAACCGCAAAGCGTCTGATGGCATCCAGGTCGTTGGGATCACCACTGGCTGTTACCTGTTGGTCGCCTGCAGAAACAGTCTCTTTGGCCAGATAGGTGGTTGCAACTTCCCTGATGTAGTCACCCTGATAGCCATCGGCAGGCCAGCGGGGATCGTCGGTTTCGATCCCCAGGCAACGGGCCTGGACAGACAGGGCCAGGTTGCTGATCTGGGCACCGGCGTCATTGTAGTAGAATTCGCGGGTGACCTGCCAGCCGGTTGCTGACAACAGACGGCAGAGTACATCGCCGATGGCAGCGCCGCGACCGTGGCCGATATGGAGTGGCCCGGTGGGGTTGGCACTGACAAACTCAACCTGCGCCTTACGACCGGCACCACTGTCTGTGTTGCCGTAGCCAGGGCCAGCCTGTTCAATCAGTGGCAGACACTGTTGCCAGGCGGACGGTGCAATGAAAAAGTTGATGAAGCCCGGTCCGGCTATTTCTGCCCGACGAATCAGCCCATCAGCATCCTGCAGGTGCAGCAGTACCGTTTCAGCTACCTGGCGGGGTGATTTACGTTCCGGTTTCGCCAGCTGCATGGCGATATTGCAGGCAAAATCACCGTGGGCTTCCTGGGCCGGGGTGCCGATAACAACATCAGGGAATTTTTCAGAGCAGAGGGTGCCTGCAGTACGGGCCGCTATAAGGGCTTGAGATACCAGTTCAGCAAGTTTCTGACGGATCATTGTTGAGGAGCTTCCTTGGAAGAATCGTTGGTTGTGGATGGGGCTGCATCATCCTGATCTTTTATGGTGATATCCCGTGAGAAATCAGGGCAACGGGCGCCGCTATCCGAGACGGAAAAACGTTTTGCACAGGTTGCACGCCAGGCACAGATAACACAATTTTGTCGCTGCATAGGTGTGGGCCTCACTTGCTCCCGGAAGGTGGAAACTGATAGATAACTTCATTGGGGCGAACCAGCCCCAGCTCTTTGCGGGCAATCCGCTCCAGTTGATGTCGGTCACTATGTAGTGCCTCTATTGACAGGCGCAGCTTCTGATTTTCTACACGCAGATCAGCAACAGTGCGATCAATACGTTGTTTTTCCTGTCTCATCTCGTAAATCCGTAACAGACCGCGTTCACCAAATACCGTAAAAAACAGGATAAAGGAGAGGCAGGCTGCCGGGATCAGCCAGGTGCGGCGTGTTATACGGATTCCGGTCATATTATCCCCTGTTGCAACGTGCGGCAAAGTAATCAGCCGTGGTCTTCAACCCTGTTTCCAGGTCTATGACAGGCTGCCAGCCAAGTTTCTCCTGCGCCAGGGTGATATCAGGTCTGCGTTGTTTTGGATCATCCAGGGGCAGTGGTTTGTTAATAATCTTTGATTTTGAGCCGGTTATTGTAATGATTTTTTCAGCAAATTCAAGGATGCTGTTTTCAACCGGGTTGCCCAGGTTGACTGGACCGATGAACTTCTGCTCGTTTTCCATCATTTTGATCATGCCGTCGATCAGGTCACTGACATAGCAGAAGGAGCGGGTCTGCCTGCCTTCGCCAAAGACTGTAATGTCTTCGTTTTTGAGTGCCTGCAGCATAAAGTTGGATACCACTCGGCCATCGTTTTCTGCCATGCGGGGGCCGTAGGTGTTAAAGATCCTGATGATACGGATATCAACGTTATTCTGGCGGTGGTAGTCCATCATCAGGGTTTCAGCCACCCGTTTGCCTTCATCATAGCAACTGCGGATACCGATCGGGTTGACGTTGCCCCAGTAATCTTCTCTCTGGGGGTGTACCTGGGGGTCGCCATAGACTTCCGAGGTGGATGCCTGCAGGATGCGGGCCTTGACCCGTTTTGCCATGCCCAGCATGTTGATCATACCCATGACACTGGTTTTGACGGTCTTGACCGGGTTGTACTGGTAATGGACTGGTGAGGCAGGGCAAGCCAGATTGTAGATCCGGTCCACTTCAAGCAGGATCGGTTCCACAATGTCATGGCGGATCAGCTCAAAGCGATGGTTATCCATCAGGTGGATGATGTTGTCTTTGCTGCCGGTGAAGAGGTTGTCCAGGCAGATCACATCGTTGCCTTCGTTTAACAGCCGTTCGCAGAGGTGACTGCCCAGGAATCCAGCGCCGCCGGTGACCAGAATACGCATTAGTTGCCACCTTCCTGAATGCCGTTGCCAGCACGCCCCAGCGGGATATAGCGGATGCCTGTTTCTTTCATTCGTCCCGGTTTGTAGAGGTTCCTGCCATCAACGATCAGTGGCTGCTTAAGTGCTGCTTTGATCCGGTCAAAGTCAGGGTTGCGGTATTCGTGCCAGTCAGTGATGACGGTCAGGGCATCAGCGTTGTCCAGTATCTCGTACTGGTTGGTGCTGTACTCGATCCGGTCGCCAAAGTATTTTCTGGCTTCGTGCAGGGCTTCGGGGTCATGGGCACGGACAGTGGCACCGGCAGCCAGCAGGCGCTCAATGATGGTGAGTGATGGCGCCTCCCGCATGTCGTCGGTGCGTGGTTTGAAGGAGAGACCCCAGCAGGCAACAATCTTGCCGGTAAGAGGTTGTTCTTCGTCTGCAGAGCCAAGTGTTTTGATCAGCTTGTTGGCCAGGACTTCCTTTTGGAGCTCGTTAACTTCTTCTACCGCTTTCAGCAGCAGGAAGTCATAGCTGCATTCCTCGGCAGTGCGAATCAGTGCCTTGACATCTTTGGGGAAGCAGGAACCGCCGTAGCCAGGACCGGGAAAGAGGAAGTCATAACCGATACGGGAGTCAGAGCCGATCCCTTCGCGCACAGCAGCAACATCAGCCCCCATCCGTTCACAGAGACCGGCAATCTGGTTCATAAAGGAGATCCGGGTTGCCAGCATGGCGTTGGCAGCGTATTTGGTCATTTCTGCGGAGCGGATATCCATGATGATCATCCGGCTTTGTTTACGCATAAACGGGTCGTACAGCTCTTTCATGATTTCAGCGGTACGGACGTTGTCTGTGCCGACAACGACGCGGTCCGGTTTCATGAAGTCGTCAATGGCAGCCCCTTCCTTGAGGAATTCCGGGTTGGAGACAACGTCGAATTCAAGGGATGATCCACGGGAAGTCAGTTCTTCCTGTACAGCAGCCCGGACCTTGTCGGCAGTACCAACCGGTACGGTGGATTTATCAACAATGATCTTGAAACCGTTCATATGCTGGCCGATGGTGCGGCCAACGGACAGGACATATTGCAGGTCAGCAGAACCATCTTCACCAGGAGGGGTGCCGACAGCAATGAACTGGATCAGGGATTGTTCCACCGCTTCGAGCATATCGGTGGTAAAGGAAAGACGTCCTTCTGCCTGGTTACGCAGGATCAGTTCCTTCAGGCCTGGTTCATAGATCGGAATAATCCCGTTTTTCAGACCTTCAATCTTTTTCTGATCTATATCAACGGCAATGACCGTGTTACCGCTCTCAGCAAAACAGGCTGCAGCAACCAGACCAACATAGCCAGCACCAAATACGGATATCTTCATCGGATAAAAATCCTTTCAAAAAAAATACAAACATTTTAACGCAGAGACGCAGAGACACAGAGATAAACAAGAATTAAATCAGTTGGAGATGATTTTCTCTGCGTCTTGTCAGCTCTCTTCTTCCTCTACGTTAAAGCTGTTTTCAGTTTTGTTTCGCAGCAGCAAAGCCTGTGCATACAACTCCCGACGTGGCAGGCCGGTGGCAGCAGCCACCAGGGCAGCTGCTTCTTTGACAGTATGCCCCTTGGCCAGGGTGGCAGCCAGCTGTTCTTCTGCTGACAACCCCTCCTGAACCACGCTGTTTTCATCTGCCGGTGCTATCAGAATAACTACTTCTCCCCGCTCGCGGCCATCCTGTACCAGTTCACGCACCTGAACAGTGTTGCCCAGCAGCAGTTCTTCGTAAATCTTGGTCAGCTCCCGTGCTACTACTACCTGCCGCTCACCCAGTATGGTGTTGATATCGGCCAGTGTTGCTGCCAGGCGGTGGGGGGCTTCATAGAGCACTACCGTTCCATGGGCAGTCGCCAGCGAGGCCAAGAACGAGCGACGCTTACCTTCTTTATTCGGCGGAAATCCGGCAAAAGTGAAGGAATTTGTAGGTAATCCTGCGGCTGAAAGTGCGGTTACTGCGGCACATGCACCTGGTATCGGCACTACCTTGATCCCCTCGGCCAATGCGTCTCTTACGAGCTGGTAGCCAGGGTCAGAAATACAGGGAGTTCCAGCATCAGAAATAAGCGCCACCTGTTTGCCTTCATGCAGGGTCGTAATAATCCGCTCACCTTTTAACGCCTGATTGTGATCGTAATAAGAGGTCAGGGCGGTGGTAATACCAAAATGGGAGAGTAGTTTGCGGGAGTGCCGGGTGTCTTCGGCAGCAATCAGATCCACTTCCTGGAGAATACGGACAGCCCGGAAGGTGATATCCTCCAGGTTGCCGATCGGTGTAGCCACAATGTAGAGGGTTCCGCTCATTACTTGAGTGAAGAAATGTAGGCACGTATCCCGTCAAGAATGCCGTCGGCAGTCAGGTCATGAAAGGCCGGGTCTTTAAGACGAGTCTCTTCAGTGCTGTTGCTCAGAAAACCGACCTCAGTCAGGATACTGGGCATACTGGCTCCCACCAGAACGTAGAAAGGTCCCTGTTTGACCCCCAGATTTTTGGTGTCAGGGTACTTGGCTTTAGCAGTTTTGTAGATCGCCTTCTGGATCTCTTCTGCCAGGTGGGCCGAGTCGTTCAGTTTGTAATTTGCCATCAGGTCAAACAGGATCGCCTGCAGGGTGCTGACCTTTTCCAGGCTGGTACCGTTTTCCTTGGCTGCCAGCTGAGCAACCTTTTCAGTCTTGGCCAGATTAAGGTAGTAGGTCTCAATACCGGCAGCATTACGGTTTGGGGCGGCATTGGCATGGATTGAGACAAACAGGTCGGCGTTTACCTTGTTGGCAATGGCAGTTCGCTCTTCCAGTGGGATAAAGACATCGGTTGAGCGGGTCATAACCACATCCAGTCCAAGCTCATCCTGCAGTTTTTCGCGCAGTTTCAGCCCTATGGACAGTACCACATCCTTTTCCTGCAGACCGCTGAGTCCTACAGCGCCAGGGTCATGGCCGCCATGGCCCGGATCCAGCACAATACGGCGTATTTTAGATAGAGCAGGTTGTTTCTTTACTGCCTTTGTGATCCGGTCTGACTTTGGTGCAGGAGGGGGCACAGCAGGGATTTCCTGTACGCGGTTTGTCAGGCTGTTTTCAAGCTGGCTGATTTCGGTGCGCCGTTCTCCCCGTACATCAATGATCAGCCGGGCCGGATTAGAGAGGGGGAAGATCTTGTAGTCGCGGATATTATCGGTATCCAGCACTACCCGTACCACACCTGGTTTGTACAGAGCAGCCCGAACCCCTTTTAACAGGCCGTCACCGATGGTTATATCGCGCATGCTGCTGGCAAGCTTGGCGTTGTGCAGGTCAATGAATATCCGGCCCGGTTTGCCGCTACGCCCGGCACCTTTGTCCAGCTCATGGCTTTCCCAGGTGACATCCCGTTCCAGAGCGATTGAAATTCGGGTGTAATCCGGGTTTGACCAGTGTTTCAGCTCAAGTACCTGGGCAGGAGAGGAAAGGCGTGTTTCGGCAACAATCTGCTTTTTTGCTGATCTGGCAGCATGACTGGCTGATGTCAGCAACGGCAGCAACAGAATAGCCAGTAATAGAGGTATGTACAGTTTTAGTTTTGTCATTGGGTCTTTTTTGTTTGTCAGAAAAGTTCGCATGTTACCTGCGGTGTCATAACAGAAATATTCAGTTTTTTCAACAAAACTGACCGCTTGTTGATGATATTGGCAGCAGCAGGTCTGGTTGTGAGAATTTGTTTCTTTTAATTTTTGAAGATCTGTATTATATGGTTTACTCTATGTTTTGAATTGAAGGTGCGGTGATAAGGAGTATCTGTATGAAAGTATTAAGTATTGTTGTTCTTTGTCTGTTGCTTGTCACGCCGGTGACGTCCCACGCGCTGAATGTCTATGGTGTTCAGATTGACGGTTCGACGGTAGTTGACGGCCAGTCATTGCATTTAAACGGGTTTGGACTGCGTACAAAAATGTTTGGTAAAGTCTACGTAAGTTCACTCTATTTAGAGAAACAGACTGCCAAAAGCGCCGAGGTGGTTAATGCCCCTGGCGCCAAGCTGGTCAGGATCAATTTCTTGCATAAACGGGTTTTGAAAGACAAGTTTGTTGAGGCATTAAATGATGCCTTAATCAGGAATACGTCAAGCATATCCGGGAATCCGGAACTTCAACGCCTGTATGGGTTCTTCACAAAAGATTTTATTAATGGCGAAGTGTTGGAGTTGAGTTTCACTTCTGACGGAACCGTGCGGGTCAGTCGTAATAATCAGGTTGTGGGATCAGTAGCTTCAAAAAGCCTGCAGAGTGCCCTGCTTAAAGCCTTTGTCGGCCTCTATCCGATTGATGAAGCAGTCCGGGCAGGAATGCTGGGGAGGCTCTAAACGGTCTAGGGAGCATGCTTTTAAGCCCTTTGGGAAATAGTCGTCCCAAAGGGCTTTTTTACGCCATCCGCTTCAGTTCATCCAGCAGGTTCAACGCCTCCAGCGGCGTCAGGGTATTGATATTCAGTTTTTTCAATCGTTCCCGCAGCAGGTCCCCCTGTTGTTCAAACAGGGTAAACTGGGCAGACTCTTTTCTGGGCGGGACGATGCTGCTCTTGGACAGGCGGGGCGAACCCTGCTCAAACTCCCCTTCTTCCAGTGTCTTCAGCACCTCTTTGGCACGCTCAATTACATCGCGGGGCATGCCTGCCAGGCGGGCCACCTGAATGCCGTAGGAGTGTGAGGCAGCGCCGGGAATGATGGTACGCAGGAAGATGACCTGATCGTTCCATTCCTTGACCGCCACGGTCAGGTTGGTGATCCGCTCCCGGGTGGCAGCCAGATCAGCCAGTTCATGGTAGTGGGTGGCAAACAGGGTGCGAGGTCGGCAGACCTGATCATCATGCAGAAATTCAGCCACGGCCCAGGCAATGGAAAGTCCGTCAAAGGTGGAGGTGCCGCGACCGATCTCATCCAGCACCACCAGGCTTTTGTTGCTGGCTGTGCGCAGGATATGGGCGGTTTCCATCATCTCCACCATGAAAGTAGACTGCCCCTTGGCCAGATTGTCACCTGCCCCCACCCGGGTGAAGATCCGGTCGGCAATGCCGATGGTTGCAGCGGTGGCCGGGACAAATGAACCGGCCTGGGCCATCAGGGTGATTAACGCCACCTGACGCATGTAGGTTGATTTACCGGCCATGTTGGGGCCGGTGATCATCAGGATCTGGTTGGCCTCGCCATCCAGCCGGGTGTCGTTAGGGACAAACCGTTCCCCCAGGTTCATCGCCTCCACCACAGGATGACGGCCTTCAATGATCTCCAGGCAGTCGTTATCATCCACGGTCGGCTTGCAGTAGCTGCGCTCCACCGCCACGGTTGCCAGGCTTGTCAGTACATCCAGACTGGCCACTGCCGCAGCAGTACGGCTGATTCGGGCTCCGGCTGCAGCCACGGTTTCCCGCACCTGCTGGAACAGGGTGTATTCCAGTTCACAGATCCGGTCTTCAGCCCCCAATACCTTTTCCTCGTAGTTTTTCAACTCTTCGGTAATGTAGCGCTCGCCGGTGGCAACGGTCTGGCGCCGGATATAGTGGTCAGGGACATTGGCCAGATGGCTTTTGGTCACCTCAATATAATAACCAAAGACCCGGTTATAGCGGATCTTGAGTGACGAGATGCCGGTCCGCTCCCGCTCCTGCGCCTCCAGCCGGGCGATGTAGCCTTTGCCTTCCCGGCTGATGGAGCGCAGCTCATCCAGCTCAGGGCTATAGCCATCAGCGATGATTCCCCCTTCACGCAGCGAAAACGGTGGAGTGGGAGAGATGGCGCTGTTGATCAGCTCTTGCAGATCAAGAAGTGGATCAAGCTGTTCCAGTAACAGGCAGAGCAGGGCTGATTCCACGCCAACCAGTGCATCACGCAGCAGCGGTATCCGCTCCAGCGAATCATGCAGGGCGCGCAGGTCACGACCACCGGCCCCGGCCATGCTGATCCTGGCATTCAGCCGCTCCAGATCATGCATCCCTTTCAGGCTGGCCACCAGCTGATCCCGCAGCAGCCCCTGTTCCACCAGTTCCTCAACCGCAGACAGGCGCTGACGGATTGGATCAACCTGCACCAGCGGGTAGGAAAGCCACTGCTTGAGGGTCCGGGCCCCCATGGCCGTGGCGGTGCGATCCAGGCAACCCAGCAGCGAACCTGCCTTCTTGTTGTCGGTCATGGTGGCGGTCAGCTCAAGGTTGCGGCGGGTGGCCGGATCAAGGGCCAGAAAATCATTTTTGCGGATTATGCTGATATCCCGTAGGTGGGGCAGACTTGCGTGACGGTTTTCCTGCAGGTAGTGCAACACCATCCCAACCGCCAACAGGGCTTGGGGGAGACTGTCCAGACCAAAGACATCCGGTGAAGCGATGCCGAAACGGTTGCAGATCAGGCCGGAGCAGTAATCCTTGTCCAGCACCCAGTCAGCCACGCCGGAGCGGGTCCGTTCGCCATGCAGCAGCCCCAGCTCTTCCGGCAGCTCCTTGCGCATCCCTTCTGCCAGCAGCAGTTCCCGTGGCCCGATTGCAGCCAGCATGGCAGCAGCACCGGTCAGGCTGTCTTCTTCAGATGCCTTGAATTCACCGGTGGAAAGATCCAGCCAGGCGCAGCCCCAGCGGCTGTCCTGTTGGCAGAGCGCCAGCAGGTAACTGTTCTCATCCGGGGTCAGGCTTTCGCTCTCGGTTACCAGTGCCGGAGTCACCACCCGCACCACATCCCGCTTGACGATCCCCTTGGCCTGCTTGGGATCTTCCACCTGTTCACAGATCGCCACCCGGTGGCCTGCCTCAACCAGCCGGGCAATATAGGGCTGGGCAGAGTGGAACGGCACCCCGCAAAACGGGATCTCGTCAGCGCTGTTCTTGTTGCGGGAGGTGAGGGTAATATCCAGGATGCGGGCGGCAATCAGGGCGTCATCCAGGAACATCTCGTAGAAATCACCCATCCTGAAGAACAGGATGCTCTCAGGATAGCGGGCCTTGATCTCAAGATATTGCTTCATCATGGGTGTTTGAAGGGCTGAACTCATAGCGCTGTTTTGTAGCACATCGGCAGTTGCCATTGCAAGGAAGCGGGGCAGGGTGTATAGGGAATTAATTCAGATTTTGTCAAGAAAGAAGCCTCAATGAAACGTATCGAGCTGCTCCTGTTCTGCTTTGCATTGCTGCTGTTTAATCCGGGCTGCAGTCCAGTCAAAGAGAAACCCAAAGCGAAACCGGCAATTCCGGTTAAAACCGCCCTGGCAGTGCAAAAAACAGTACCGGTTCAGATCAAGGGGATCGGCACGATAGAGGCGTTTAGCACCGTGGCTATCAAGGCTCAGGTAACCGGCCAGATCAGTCGGATACAGGTTGCCGAGGGGAGTGATGTCAGGGAAGGGGAACTGCTGGTCAGTATTGATCCTGAACCGTTTAAGGCGGCGCTGCGACAGGCTGAGGCTAATCTGGCCAAGTTCCAGGCCCAGGCCCGCTTTGCAACGGATCAGGCCAGACGTTATGATGGTTTGGTCAAAGAGGGAATTGTCACCCATGACCAGTACGATCAGTTGCGGGCCAATGCCGAATCTCTGTCAGCAGCAGTTGCCTCAGACCGTGCAGCGGTTGCCAATGCCAAAATCCAGCTGGGTTACTGCAGTATCCGTTCACCGATTTCCGGCCGCACCGGCACAATAGCCCTGCATGCCGGTAACCTGGTCAAGGCCAATGATCTGACCATTCTGACGGTTAATCAGATCAGCCCGATTAATGTCACCTTTAACCTGCCGGAGAAGCGACTGGCAGAGTTGAAACAGGCCATGGCAGGCGGGCAACTGAAGGTGGAGGCGATGATCCCCCAGAATTCGGGAGCTACCGAGACCGGTTCCATCAGCTTTCTGGATAACGCGGTTAATCCGGCCACCGGCACCATCAAGCTGAAAGGACTGTTTGCCAACAAGGCACGCAAGCTCTGGCCGGGCCAGTTTGCAGATCTGGTGCTTACCCTGGCCAGCCGCCAGAACGCGGTGGTGGTGCCGGCCTCGGCGGTCCAGAACGGTCAGCAGGGGGAGTATGTCTATGTCGTGACCAAAGATCAGAAGGCAGAGCTGCGTCAGGTGGTGACTGCTCCGGCAACAGAAGGTGAAACGGTGATTGAAAAAGGGGTGGCCAGCGGTGAGACCGTGGTGATTGACGGCCAGCTGCGTCTGACCCCCGGTGCAGTAGTTACCTCAGAGATTCCCCTGGCTGGCGGGAAGCAGAAGTGAATTTCGCTGACCCCTTTATCCGGCGCCCGATCATGACCTCGCTGGTCATGATCGCTATCCTGCTCTTTGGTCTGGTCTCCTACAATCAACTGCCGGTCAATGACCTGCCCAACGTGGATTTTCCCACGATCCAGATCAATGCCAGCCTGTCCGGCGCCAACCCGGATACCATGGCCTCGGCCGTGGCCACCCCCCTTGAAAATCAGCTCTCCACCATCGCCGGGGTCGATTCCATGACCTCCACCAGCGGTGTCGGTCAGACCCGGATCACCATCCAGTTCGGTCTGGATCGTGATATTGATGCTGCTGCCCAGGATGTGCAGGCAGCCATCTCCCAGGCGGTCCGCTTCTTGCCCAAGAACATGACCACCCCCCCCTGGTTCCGCAAAGTCAACCCGGCTGATCAGCCGGTGCTGTATCTGGCCCTCAGCTCACCAACCCTGCCGCTCTCCCGTATTGACGAGTATGCCCAGACCATGATCGCCCGCCGGGTCTCCACCATTAACGGCGTGGCCCAGGTGAATGTGTTTGGCGCGCAGAAGTACGCGGTGCGGGCCCTGCTTGATCCAAAACAGCTGGCCTCACGCCAGATCGGTATTGATGAGGTGGCTTCTGCCATCAGCGCAGGCAACGTCAAGCTGCCCACCGGCACCCTGGATGGCACCCATCAGGCCTATACCATTGAGACCGATGCCCAGCTGATGCAGGCTGCGGCCTACCGTAAACTGGTGGTGGCCTACCGCGACGGGTCACCGGTCTATCTGGAGGAGCTGGGGCGGGTGACCGACAGTGTGGAAAACAACAAGGCCGCTGCTTGGTATAACAAGAACCGGGGCATCATCCTGGCGGTCTATCGTCAGCCCGGTACCAACACCATTCAGGTGGTGGACAGCGTCAAAAAGCTGCTGCCCCAGTTTCGTGCCCAGATCCCCGGCGCCGTGGGGATTGATCTGCTGTATGACCGTTCGCTCACCATCCGGGAATCAATGCATGATGTGAAGTTTACCCTGGTGCTGACGGTCGGGCTGGTGATCATGGTGATCTTCCTGTTCCTGCGCAACCTGCGGGCAACACTGATCCCCTCTCTAGCCCTGCCGCTTTCCATTGTCGCTACTTTCAGCGTGATGCAGATGTTCGGTTTTTCCCTCAACAACCTCTCCATGATGGCCCTGACCCTGGCGGTGGGCTATGTGGTGGATGATGCGATTGTAATGCTGGAGAACATTGTCCGCCATATGGAGCAGGGAGAGGATGCCCGTGAGGCGGCCTTCAAAGGATCAAAGGAGATCGGTTTCACCATCATCTCCATGACGGTCTCGCTGGTGGCGGTCTTTCTGCCGGTACTGTTCATGGGCGGGATTCTGGGGCGTCTGCTGCATGAGTTTGCCATCACCATCAGCGCGGCCATTCTGGTTTCCTGCTTTGTTTCCCTCAGTCTGACCCCGATGCTCTGCAGCCGGTTCCTGAAACCTCACGTCCAATCGCACGGTCGTTTCTATCTGGCCATGGAACGTTTTTTTGATGCTCTGCTGCAGGGGTATGAACGCTCACTGAAATTGGTGCTGCAGTATCGTCGCAGTACCATGGTGGTGACACTGCTGATCACGCTGCTGACGGTCTGGCTGTTCAAAGTGGTGCCGATGGGGTTCCTGCCATCGGAGGACACCGGGAGGATCAACATTGATACCGAGACTGCCCAGGGCAGCTCCTTTGAAGAGATGAAGCAGCACCAGGAGGCGTTGGCGCGGATTCTGGCTGAAGATCCCAATGTTGACGGCTTCATGTCTTCGGTGGGTGGCATCAGAAATATCAATAACGGTATGTTTTTTGTCCGGCTGAAACCCCGCAGTCAACGCAAGCTGACCGCTGATCAGGTGGTTCAGCAGTTGCGGCCCAAACTGGCCAGGGTGCCCGGTATCCGTGCCTATCCCAAGAACGTCCCTTCAATCCAGATCGGCGGCATGAGTTCCAAGAGCCTGTACCAGTTTACCCTGCAGGGGCAGGATACCGCTGAACTGTACCGCATTGCTGCCGGCTTTGAAGCAAAACTGCGTGAACTGCCGGAACTGCAGGATGTTACCAGCGACCTGCAGATCAGCAATCCCCAGATCAAGGTTTCGATCAACCGTGACAAGGTGGCTGCCCTGGGATTGACCATGCTGCAGGTGGAGGATGCCCTTTCCTATGCCTATGCCAGTCGGCAGGTCTCCACCATCATGGCTCCAGCTGATCAGTATCAGGTAATCATGGAGCTTGACCCCCGCTGGCAGGGTGATCCATCAGCCCTGCAACTGCTCTATATCCGTTCGTCAGCAGGACAGCTGGTGCCGCTGGAGACCATCGCCAGCCTCTCAAAGGCGCTGGGTCCGCTGGCGGTCAACCACTCCGGCCAGCTGCCTTCAGTGACGATCTCCTTTAACCTGCGTCCCGGCATGGCCCTGGGGGATGCGGTTAAGCTGATCGAGGCCAAGGCAGAAAAGGAGCTTCCCCCCACCATCAGCACCAGCTTCCAGGGCACAGCCCAGGCGTTCAAGGACTCCTTCCGTGGCTTCTGGCTGCTGCTGGCCCTGGCCATCTTTGTGATCTACCTGGTGCTGGGGGTGCTGTACGAAAGCTATATCCACCCGATCACCATCCTGTCCGGTCTGCCTGCGGCCGGATTCGGCGCGTTGCTGACCCTGCTGCTGTTCAAGAGTGACCTGAATATTTACGGCTTTGTGGGGATCATCATGCTGATCGGCATTGTCAAAAAGAACGCCATCATGATGATCGACTTTGCACTTGAGGCAGAGCGGAAGCAGGGCAAGACACCGCTGGATGCGATCTATGAAGGGGCAATTGTCCGTTTCCGACCGATCATGATGACCACCATGGCCGCCCTGATGGGAACTTTGCCGATCGCCCTGGGCTATGGCGCCGGTGGCGAATCACGTCAGCCGCTGGGGCTGGCAGTGGTGGGCGGTCTGCTCACCTCCCAGCTTCTGACCCTCTACATCACGCCGGTGGTCTACTATTACATGGATAGGCTGCTGAAACGGGTCCGACAGGGCAGGAGACCGGCGGCAGCGATTGAAGCTAACTAACCAGAGGAGGAATAACTGATGAAGATTTTAATCCAGTACTGCGCATCTTGAGGCCAGCAACAGATGGCGGCAGGTCTTGCCGCTGAACTTGAGAAGAACCTTGAAGATGTTGAAGTGGAAATTGAGCGCGGTCCCAAGCAGAGTGAACTGGCTGTGCTGGTGGATGGCGAGCAGATCTTCTCCCGCCTGGAGCAGATGCGTTACCCGAGTGTACCGGAACTGATTGTGGCCTGCAGAAGCAGGCAGTAGGTATTGGGCTGTTCCAGACGGCTGCATTCGTCTGGAACAGCCTTTCATGGTTACGTTTTCCCAGTACCTCTAGCCCTCATTCATTCTTCCTGTGCGGATTCCCGCACAGGGAAACACCCCCCATTCTGGAAAACCGCTCTGATGTAATACCTTTCCAAACCATCCCTTGGTAAAAAGTTGCTGAATTTTAATGTGTTAGCATTAAATTTAGAAACGCTGTTATTCGGCATACGCCTTGCTATTCAGGCTGCAGTTAAAAGGTTTTGTTCAGCTGTAGTGCGGTTTAGTAGAACGACTTTATGTCTGGAGCGTTGCCTATGACACCTTTTCCCCCATCAAGCTGTGCAGTGTCTGAACCGGTTTCCGGCATTCGGGAACTGCCGGTTCTTGAAAACGGTTTTCAACTGCTGGCATCGATGTTCCGCTATCCCGATGAGCCAATCTGGCAGGCGCTTGCAGAGACGTTACCAGCAGCAGAGGTCTTCTCATCAAGTCTGCTTGGACGTCCACTGTCTCTGCCGCCTCGGCAATCGCTTGAACAGACCTATACAGCACTGTTTTGCACCAATCCTATCGGTTTGACGGCGTCTCCCTATCTCTCCTGTTATCTGGAAGATCCAGGGCTGATTGAAGGGGGCGGCAGACTGATGATCCAACAACTTCTGGCAGAGGAGGGGGGTGTTGCCGATCCGGCGATGAAGGAACCGGAAGACCATCTAGCCACTGTGCTGGAACTTGCAGGTGTGTTGTGTCGCAAAGCCCACGGGGATGATCCTGCAGAGGCTGCCGATGGTCGTATTCGCCTGCTGCAACTGACCGATACCATGCTGATTATGTTACCCCCTTTTCAGTCTGCTATTACGACTGCCGACTTCAGTTGCGTCGATTTCTATGTTGATGCCGTTACGCTCTGTCTTTGTCTGACCGTACTCTGTCGGGAACAGATACTTTTGGGGCAGCCACGTAATGAAAGGAATGTGATGTAGATCTCGCACGGTAACCTGTTGAAGCTTTCCGCTGTAAGCACGGATAGTAAGGCTTCTAAGTATCAAATACCCTTGGGTATATTTCACAAATTGAAGAACAGGAGGAACAAATGAAGGATTTGCAGAGAAGGGATTTTATCAAAGGGATCGCTGTTTTATCAGGAGCGGCGCTCTGTGGTGTGGCAACGACGAATATTGCAAAGGCAGATACGCCGAAAGAATCGTTTGTAGCGCCACCGTTTCCTTGGCCATATCAGGAGCTTGATCCTGAATACGTCAGGAAACTTGGCCATTTGGGGTACTACCTTGAAGAGTGTGGCGGCGGGGCTTTCTGGGCGATCATGACCGCATTAAAAGAAAAGGTAGGGTATCCCTATACCATTTTACCTATGCCGACCAAAGAGCAGTTTATTGAGCACATTGCCAGCGGAAAGAAAGAAAATCCCTTCCCGCCACTCCTGATGCAATATGGCGTCGGCGGGGTGTCAAACTATGGATCGCTGTGCGGTGCTCCCAACGGATCGGCCTCTGCAATTACGCTTGTTGCCCCCTTTCATGCTGCAGAGAAGATTATTCCAAGACTCATGCGCTACTACGAGATAGAGGCGTTTCCCACCGATAAGTCAAATGAATACGCCGTAAAAAAAGAATTTTATCCACCAAAATACAAAAGTGGAAAATCACTGCCTCAATCGCCCAGTCACTCAGTTTTGTGTCACGTCAGTGTCGGCAAATGGTGCGAAAAGACCGGCTATGCCAGCGGTTCGGCGGAAAGATCGGAGCGGTGTGGCAGGGTGACCGGAGATGTGGCGGCAATGGCGGTAACACTTTTAAATGCCTACTATAAGGGGAATCTGGAAACTGCGTTCCCCATGAAATTGTCACAGGAAACAGCAGGCTGTATGACCTGCCACACCAAGGGTGAAAAGTATGAAACAGGCCACTTTACCAGAGGTTCGATGGAGTGTGGCAGT
>Ga0074197_1000689_pt1 | contig 37488 bp, 35 predicted proteins | sample EPASupsiteSAE305_FD_64526 | JGI IMG/M metagenome (GOLD analysis project Ga0074197, IMG submission 64526) | Bioremediated contaminated groundwater microbial communities from EPA Superfund site, New Mexico - SAE3-05 reassembly with SPADES | ecosystem: Environmental > Aquatic > Deep subsurface >...
ATTATGCCATCAATTGGAAGTGACTGATAAACAGTAAGAGGAACATCTCCTGTGCCTGGAGGCATGTCCACGAACATATAATCGACATCACCCAAAGCGACATCTTTCCAAAACTGCTGAATAACTCCACTAATTACAGGACCACGCCAAACTACAGGTGTTGTTTCTTCCTCAAGCAACAGGTTAACAGATATAATATTTATACCTGTCTTACTCTGTTCTGGTATTATTCCAATATCTGTTCCTACTGCCTTTGATTTAATTCCAAAAGCTTTTGGAATAGATGGACCTGTTATATCAGCATCAAGAATTGCAACTTTATTTCCTCTTGTTTTTGCAGCAACTGCAAGAAGAGAAGTAACAAGAGACTTTCCAACGCCACCCTTACCGCTAACAACACCAATAACTTTTTTTACGTTACTGTGTTCATTCTGCTGCAAAATCAAATCAGCTTTCTCACACTTTGATGAGCACGAACCGCAATCATGGCTACATTCGTTTGTGTTTTCGCTCATTTTCAACATCTCCTAAAAATTATATATTAGTTTTTAGCTCTTAAACTTTTAAAAAAATCCGTAAGGATTTTTGAGCATTCTTCTTTTAAAACTCCGCTCTCAATCTGTGGGCGGTGATTATATGGTAAATCAAAAAGGTTGATTACCGATCCTGCCGAGCCAGCTTTTGGGTCATCTGCTCCATATACAAGCCTTTTTATCCTTGAATTTATTATAGCTCCTGCACACATTGGGCACGGTTCAAGAGTAACATATAAATCGCAAGCAAAAAGACGCCAGCCACCAAGTGTTTTGCAAGCATCATTTATTGCTTCAAGCTCTGCATGAGCAAGTGCATTTTTTGCAAGTTCCCTGCGATTACGCCCTCTTCCGACAATCTTTCCGTCTTTTACAACAACAGCACCTACGGGAACTTCTCCCTCGTCTGCCGCCTGCTGTGCGAGTGCTATCGCCTGACCCATAAAATACTCGTCAGACATAATTATCCCCCAAATGAAATATAATCAGTCATATTATAAATCAAAATTCCTAAAGCGACAAGTAGTGCAGGGTTAAGCAAATAAGTTTTTGACGCACTTGTAAAATATTTTCTTCTTGAAACTCTGGTGATGCCACCAGCGCTGTTAAGATACGGATATTTCCTGCGATTAAAAACAAACAAGGCAGTTGCCGCACCGCCAATTAATAAAATAACAAGGCTGGAAATACTATATACTCTAAAGTAAGCCTCATAATCCATTTTGGATGCTATTACAGACATAACAATAGAAAATGCATTGTTTGTAAAATGAATAATTACTCCTGTCCAAAGAGTATCTGTAATAATAACAAGATACCCAATTGCACAGCCAAGTATAAATGCAAATGGCGCTTGAACCATGTTGCCATGCATAATTGCAAAAACAAGTGAACTCATAACTATTGCAAATTTGTCTCCATACTTACGTAACGGCTGCATTACAACTCCGCGTAATGAGAATTCTTCGATAAGTGCTGGCACCATAGCACCCCTGACCATATAAAACAAAAATGTACTTGTGCCGCCTGAGAACTCCTGTGTTTCTGGAGCGGTAAACTTAACTCCAATATTATCCATATAATAAATAAATGCACTAGCAAGCATATTGCTGAGCAAAAGAGCCAATAAACCCATTGCAATAGCAAGACCAAAAAATGTTGTAGAAACAGGCTTTTTAAAAGGCAAAATCTCTGTAGTTGGAGATATGCGTTTGCTAATAATGCGATATGCAATTGCAAATGGAATAAATATGCAAAAAATTGAAAGTAATGTATCAATCGCAACCTGTGCCGACTCATTTGAAAAATATACGTTGCCAATACCCAAATATACTAGTACATAAGGTATAGCGTACTGGAGTCCAATAAAAAAAATCACACTAAGACCGACAACAGTGCTAAGTAGCATCAATTGCCTTTTCTCGGTGCGATTTGGTAGTTCACCTTTTATTCCTAAAAAACTTGTGTCAAGTTCCAAAGGAATTTTTCCATACGGTGATTGTTGATAATGTTGGTTCATTTAAAAGCCCCGCCTTATTTCAATTAAGCCGATGTAGCTTTCCACTAAAACAAAAACCGCAACCCTAAAAAGGTTGCTGGCACGCCCGACGCGATTCGAACGCGTGGCCTTTCGCTTAGGAGGCGAACGCTCTATCCTGCTGAGCTACGGGCGCATGTAAAGCATCAATAATTCTAACAAATTATCGGGTAAGTGTCAATAGCACCCACACATCGTCATACTATAAAATATATTTTACAATAATGCATAAAATCACCACATAATGTTAACAAAATATATTTCTTTACTATTGAAAAAAATACCTGATGTAGTATAATATAATCACATTAATCCTACGCTACCACAAGGTAGCAGATAAGAAGGTAATAATATGATTAAAAGGATCTATAAATCTGTCATTGCAATTATTATAGCACTCTGCCTTTTACTTATCACTTTTGGCTGTGACAAGGATAAAGGAAAAGACAATAAGAGCAAAGGCGAAACAAAAAATAACACCGAAACAAGCGAACAAACAGTCTCAAAAACGCTTGTAAACCCTCTAACAGGTGAAAACAATTTGAAGGCGGACGCTGCAGGTAAACGCCCTGTTGCAGTTGTTGTCAACAATGTACCTGCCGCAAGACCACAATGGGGACTTTGTACTCCTGATATTGTTGTTGAAGGTCTTGTTGAAGCAGGAATAACAAGAATGCTTTGGCTCTATTCAGATGTTAACCAGATTCCAAAGGTTGGATCAATCCGCAGTGCAAGGCATGATTTCATTGAGGTTGCGGAAGGCTTTGACGCTATTTTTGTTCATTGGGGTGGTAGCCCATATGCATACGAAGCAATTCAAAATCGCAGTATAAAAGATATTGATGGAAAAACTCGTGCTAAGTATTTTGCACGCGACACATCTCGTAATGTGCCAAAAGAGCACACAGGATATACAACTGGCGAAAAGATTAACCAAGCTATTTCAGACCTTTCAATCCGTAGTGATATCAAAAGTTCATATTCAAGTCCGTTTGGCTTTAATTCTTCTAACGCTACATACAAGAGCGGATCTTGTGAAAGCATAAAGATGTCATTTTCAAGCGGTTACAATCATACATTTAAGTATAATGCCCAAGATAAGTTGTATTACAACTATATGAACAGCAATAAGATGGTTGACGCAGATGGTAAACATATGGCTGTTTCAAATGTCATTGTACTTTATTTCCCATCCTTCAGTGTTCTTAATTCAGCAGGTTCTATAGATATGGACTTGACTGGTGGCAAGGGTGTTATTGCTTCTAACGGAAGCTACGAAAACATAACTTGGAAAAAGGGCAACACTCCAGACAATATGATTAAGCTTTATGCTCAAGATGGTTCTGAGCTTAAACTCAATGTTGGCAAGAGCTATATTGGTCTTGTTCCTGTTAACAGAAGTGGTTCAACAGTTATTGCATAATCAGCATTACAAAATATTACATTAGTATCAAGGCGAGTTTAATCTAACTCGCCTTGATTTTAAATAATTCTAAATTCAGGAGGTGTCTTTTTGGAAAAGCAAAAACCTCGATTTAAATGGGCAGTTACTATTGCAATGCTTATTGCTGCTTTTGTGCTTCTTTATATGTCGTTTTTATATAATCTTCCGCACAAATTTGACTACTCTGGACCTGTTGCAAAGGTAAATGCAGCCCAAAATAGTATTTACACCTCTCTTGCAAGCTATGATAAAGATGTTGAATATCCATTTGTTCAAACGGACATTGATAATGTTTTTTATGTTGCACAACCTAATAAAGATGTTGAGTTTTTTGAATATTCACAGGGTAAGTTTTCACGCATACATGGTTCAAAAAAAATAGAATTATCTATAACTTGCTGCAATCAAAAAATCCCTGTAAATATTAGTTATATTATAAGAGACGGCAAAACAATTGGATATGGAACTTTTGTATCAGACGACTTATCAAAGATATATAAATATGCTTTTTTCAAACTTTGTAATAAGCCCGATAACTATGTAAGCGATGCGGAGCTTTTGTTGCTTGTTGATTTTGATGACCAAGATGTTTTCAAGTCTGAAAAGGATTATTCCGAAGTGTTTGGAGTGAATATCAAGGCAAAAAAAGTTTCAAGAATCTTTAGCGTAAAGGGCCGTAGCTTTTCTGTAATTGACGCAAAACTGCGTGACGATTTTTCCGCGGTAGACGATTATATATTAAATTCATGCAAAGATAGCCTTTTATTTCTCTCATCCAGGAACTACAAGCAATCAAGCGGTATTTATGGAACTGATATATTTTCACAAACCGAATATACCGATTCGCCCAAATTGTTTGCAAATGATATCTTAAATGAGTTTGTTCGTCAAACAGATGACGGAATAATATATTTAAAAAACACAAGAAACTCAGATTCCAAAGCATTCACTCTTATATCAAAAGATAAAAAAGGCTCTGAAAAAGTAATAAGAACATTTGAAGGTGAGCTTGATGAAAACTTTTTACGATGCGGTGATTATTTGATTGATAAGTGCACAATGACTCTTTACAATCTTGTTGATAATACAGAATCCGTTCTGCTGAACGTTTCAATGAACAATCTTTTAACCTTTGCTGTTAGCCCCGACAAAACAAAGGTTGTTCTTGCAGGTAGCTTTAATAACGGATTGCAAAAACTTGTTTTTTACAACCTTTCTATAAAGCGTTTTAAGTCTGTGGAACAACAGCAAATTTTCTTTGATGATTATCCTAATATATGCTTTATAGATAATGATACGGTGAGCTATATTAAGCCTGCAAAATCAGTTGATATGACCGTTGGTAACCTTGTTGTTTCATGGAATAAAGTGTTTTCAACCATGCCATAAAATCAAGTTATCTTTCTACAAAGCACAATATTAAAATCCAAAAGTGAGTGAAACGCTTTTTCACCCACTTTTATTTTTTGTATCAGACGTGGAAACAACCCCCGTTTATATAGGGAAGATAAAAGTTTTAGCGCTGAAAAAATCGCGAGCTGAAAGAAAACCCAAAAAAGTTGGATATAAGAAAATCTCCAAGTACAACGGTAGTTTGGTGATCGCATTACCATGAAATACAAGTAGAAAATAAATAATGAAAAAAGATATTAATAATGAAATAAAAAGTTTATTACACTTATATTATGAAACCTAATTTTTTTTGCAACCAACATTGATATATGTAGTGAAAAACAAAACAATAGTAATAATTGTTATCATACAGTACAGAGCAACTGTCTGTGAATTATAGTAACCTATAATAGCAGTGAGAACCGCAATTACAAGTAGTAAAACTCCCGTGGCTCTGCACATTTTTTTAACATCATGTTCTTTGTTAAATTTTTCTTTTTCTTTTGGTAGCATTGTGTTGTACCCAGCAATAAAAAATGTAGCCTTACCCAAAAATAGTGGTATAGACATCAATGCAAATAGGCCAGCTATTATATATGACACTGTCATTTAAAATCACCTCACAAATTTTCGCAAAGCTTAGAAAGTTCAATCATTGTTAGCTTTTCTGCACGTACATTAGTATCTAGCCCAGAGAGTTGCAAAGCTTGAGCCACCTGCTCTTTTGGCAAATTCATACCAGAACTTATGGCGTTTTGTGCTGTTTTTCTTCTTTGAGCAAAAGCAGATTTAACCATTTTAAAGAACTGAGCTTCGTCAGACACATCAATAGCGGGTCGTTTTCTTACATCCAGCTTAATTACCTTGCTGTCTACATTTGGAGCGGGCATAAAAGAACCTCTGGAAACATCAAACAGCTTGTGCGCCTGTGCATAGTAATCAACAGCGACGGTGACAGCACCTGCTTGTCTGCTTCCAACGGTTGCACACAGCCTGTCTGCAGCTTCACTTTGAACCATAACTGTGAGACTCTCAATAGGTAGCTTACTTTCAAGCAACAGCATAATAATAGGAGATGTAATGTAGTAAGGCAGATTGGCACACACAATAACCTTCATTCCTACAAATTTTTCTGCAATAAGTGAGTGTAAATCAATTTTCATAACATCTGCATTTATCACTTCAACATTATCAAAATCTGAAAGTGTTTCGTTTAAAACAGGCAAAAGTCTGGAGTCAATTTCAATTGAAATAACCTTTTTTGCACGTTTAGCAAGCTCAGCAGTAAGAACACCGATACCTGCACCGATTTCAATCACACCAACATCCTCACAGGCACCAGCCATGTCTGCCATTTTGGGGCAAACATATGGATTTATCAAAAAATTTTGCCCCAAAGATTTTGAAAAAGAAAACCCATGACGGGACAAAACATCCTTTATTTGACCAATGTCTGACAAGTTTTGCATATGAATACCTCATTTAAATATTTTTATAAAGTTATTGTAACACAAATTGAGGCTGTTTGCATTGCAATTTTTGCCAAAATGCGTTATTCTAAAATTAAAATAAAATATTGGAGTGGTGTTGGGTGCAAAGAAAGGACAAGCTGAATTATTACCTTGATATAGCACAAACAGTTTCTGAGCGTGGAACATGTATGTTCACAAACAGCGGAGCAATTATAGTAAAGAACGACAGCATAATTGCCACTGGATACACAGGCTCGCCAAGAGGACGAAAGAACTGTATAGACACCAACATATGTGCGTGTGGGTCAAGCACAGCGGATAACTGCCGTTCTGTTCACGCTGAGGCAAACTGCATCATCAGTGCAGCGTATTCAGAAATGATTGGAGGTACAATGTATCTTTGCAGTGTGGACAAGGCAACAGGCAACATAAAGTCAGACGAAGAGGATTGTTGCTCAATGTGTAAAAAGCTTGTGATTAATGCAGGTATTGACAGAGTGATAATCCGCAAAACGCCAACGGAGTATAAAGAGATAATTGTTAGAGACTGGGTGTTTAATGATGATTCATTGCACGCAGGTGCATTATATAAATAAATGACAAGAAAAGAGCTCTCGTTAAACGAGAGCTCTTTAATATTAATGATTTATTACTTATTCAGCAAGAGCTTTAATCTCTTGGTATTTAGCAAGATCTGTATAAAGCTCGCTTGTGTAAGGATTACGCTTGGTTTTGATTACTTTATAAACCATGTAACCGAATACACCAATGTTGAAGATTAATGCGATAAGGCTAAAGATAAACAATGCAGTTGTATTTACACTAGCACCATCAGCAATTGTACTTATAGTGCCGTTTGTTAGTTCAATACCCTGCTGGGAAGCCAAAGCCTTAAGCTGTGAGGCTGAAGTTGAGTCAACGGCGAAACGACCTTCGTCGAGGAATGCTGGGAATGTTTGAGCAAACATGCACCATAATGCAAGAGTCTGTGCACGATGCTGAAGCCATGCACCTTTACCAAGTGTAAATGCACAGATTGTTGGAGCAAGCAACAATGCAAGTCCTGCATACCATGAGTGACCTGGCAAGCAGTTATATGTGTATGCAAAGTTCCAAAGGTCATAAGCTATGATCCAGAACCAAAGCATATCAGGCCAGAGCATATCGTGACTTCCGTCTTTTTGTGTTTTCTTTTTGATGCAGATTCCAAACCAACCAGTAATTGTAATTACGTTAAGAATTCCTGCAATAGCGTTCATGTAGTTCCAAGAACCACCTATGTAAAATTGAATCTGGTTATTGAGGCATTCAACAACACCGTCAGAATATTTCATTCCAACTTGAAAATCACGAACTACAGCCTCTGCAATGTTAACAGCAAGAATAAGTGGTGGGAAGCATAAAGCCCATTTCTTATCACTTAACTTCCATTCTTCGCCTGTCTTTTTGTTTTTACCCCTTACATATCTGATGCACCAGAAACCGATACAACCAGCTGTTGAAGAGTAAACCTTTACAAGATGGAACCAATCCATGTATGCTGTATCGCTTAAAACTGTAAGCCACAAGACTGTGAGTACAGTTGGCAATACGACGAATGCAGCAAAACCAATCCATTTAAATCTGCGTGTAAGTTCATTAAGTCCAAATAATGAAACAAGTACAGCAAGCCAAACAAGGCAAACTAAACCAGCGCTTACACCTGAAGCAAAAGTAAACACGTGCCATTCCTCCTAAAAATTATAATATTTTTTTGCACAAGTTTTTTTGCAAAAACTCATTAAAACATAAACTATTATACTATTGATATATCGCATTGTCAATAATTCACAAGTGGAATTATGAATGAAAAATGAACAACATTAAGGACGATAATTTGTTACTTTTTGTTATGTTTTTAACAAAAGTTTAATTTATTGTCAAAATGTGATATATACAAACAAAAATAGTATATAGTTTAATTTAAACAATAAAAAAATTATCCTTAGTATACGGATTGTTAGATTTGTAAAAGGTACTAGATTAAAAATATATTATATTTTTTGTAAATTATTCCTAATTACTATAAAACATAATTTTATCATAAGTAAAACCACTAGTTAATAGTGGCTTTTTATAGCTTGTATATGGGTTATGAAAGGTTGACAACGTATACCACCATCTACCATCACATGCTGTTATTGAAGTTGCATACTTTGTCTTGTTACCAGGGAGGGTATGTATACTCTATAATAATTCTTCGATTTGCGATTCTCCAAGTATGGTTATGCCGTTGTTTGAAAGCAGAGTAGCAGCAATGCCACTTCCATTAACAAGTTTGCCAGAAAAAGTTCCGTCATAAACTTGTTTGTATCCGCAGGACGGACTGTTCTCTTTTAAAATTGCATATTTGCAGTCAAAAAACTTTGCAAGCTTTAAAATTTCTTCGGCACCTGCGTAATAGTTTTTGGTAACATCTTCTCCAAATATTGTTATGACTTTATTATTAATGATTTCACAAGGCTCTCGTGGAGTTTTTAATCCTCCATATATTTCTGGACAAACAGGAACAAGATGATGAGTGTCTTTTAATCTTTCAATGTTTTCATTAACAACACAGGAGCCATCATATCGGCATTTGATACCAAGCAAACATGCACTAACTAAAATATTCATATGCGACGGCTTCTTTCTTTCAAATTTTTATCGTCTAAAATTCCTATAATTGTTTACCATGTAAATTCGACTTTTTTTCTTTTTCTTAGAGTATAAAATATTAACAACAATATAAAAAGTTAAAAGTAAAAGTGCAACGCCTGCAATGATTTTTACAGTTGTGGATTTAAATGCGGTTTTGATCAAATGACCAACATAAAGGAATATGTTTCTGTTAACATTTTCGCCTGCAACAAGGTCGATTGTGCGTAGCTCTTTGCCTGCATACATTACACGCGCTTTACCAATAACATCGCCTTTTTTGATTGGAGCTTCAAGGTTTTTAGGAATAGTTTCAGGAATCGGTTCGATAAAAATACCTGTTGAATCAACCTTGGTTGGAATAAGGTCAGAAACTTCTTCTTTTGGCATAAGCCTTACATGGTCAACTTTGCTTGAAAGATTTACATTAACTACAGTAACAACATCAGAAGGGTCAGCGACGACTTTTAACTTTAAGTTTTTAAATGCCCATTCGTATGCTTTTTTGCTATCTATAAATGCAAGGTTCTTTTTTGAACCGTCGCCGTTAATATCTTCTGACGGTCCCTGCATTGCAACACAAAGGTAAGTGTATCCGTTCTTTGATGCAGTAGAAATAAGGCAACAGCCAGCGAGCTCTGTTGTGCCTGTTTTAACTCCTTTTGCGTACTCATAATAATAGGAAGTGGATGGAGAGATAAGAAAGTTTGTGGAATAAAAGCGAGTTTGTTCAGGTCTTTTATTAGTTGGAGGTAAATAATAGGTATTTGTGCTTGTTATTTCAGCAAACTTTTCATTTTTAAGTGCGTGAGTAACAATTATGCTCAAGTCTCTTGCTGTAGTGTGCTGACCCTCTTCATCTAATCCATGTGGATTTACAAAGTGAGTGTTCTTGCATCCAAGTTTTTTGACAAAATCATTCATCATACCAATAAAATTGTCAATATCGTCACCGCCAACATGATAAGCAAGAATAGCTGCAGCTTCGTTGGCGCTCTTTATAAGCATAAGATGCAAAAGGTCATCAACCGTTATTTCTTCTCCAACAACAATGCCGGCATTTGAACTGTTTTTTCCATCAAATGAACGAATAACTGATGCGGGAGCTGAAACAACCTCTGAAAGGTCTTTGCAATTTTCTAAAACAACCATACCTGTTATTATTTTTGTAAGAGATGCAGGTGCAGTTTTTAAATCCGCATTTTTGTCGAAAATTACAGTGCCATTGTCTAAACTTGACATAAAAAGAATGTTGGATTTAACTTCTAACTCATCATTATAAGATGCGCTTGCACCTAAAGATAAAGAACTTACTAAAATTACCATAGAAAATAAAAAAATTATTGCTTTTCTCATAGACAATCACCTTTGAAATATTGTATTATTGTATTATGATTGAATTTTGTGACGGCAAAATATATTGCATAGTAACAATTGATTTTGCTTATCAATCAGTTGGTTAATATACACAGTGCCAAGCATAAGCTTGTACGATATAATTGCAGTGCGTTTGCACTTCATTTTGTATATTATTGGATATTATATAAAACAGTATAACATCTGAAGATTAGAAAATAAATAGTATAATACATTTTTTTGGGAAGTGGAAAGATTGGTCTATATCACAGGTGACATACATGGGGATATGGGAAGGTTCTTATCCTCTGCTACAAAAAGCCTTAAAAAGGGCGATACACTTATTATTTGTGGCGATTTTGGATTTATATGGAACGACTCCAAACAGGAACAAAAAATATTAAACCAGCTTGGAAAAAAGAAATACAACATATGTTTTTTAGACGGTACTCACGAGAATTTTGAATTACTTAATACATATGAGGTTAGCGAATGGAACGGTGGCAAGGTTCAACATATTACTGGTGGAGTTTATCATCTTATGCGTGGCCAAATTTATGACATTGAGGGGCTTAAAATATTTACGATGGGTGGAGGAGAGAGCCCAGATATAGATATGAGATATGACAATGAGGCATGGTCGAGGGACGAAATTCCAACCCAAGTTGAACTTCTTGAAGGTGCAAACAATATTGAGAAGTTAGGTTGCAAGGTGGATATTATCGTAACTCACGAACCGCCTTCAAAAATTAAAGGATTTTTGATGCTCAAGAGTAATGAAAGAACAAGAGTTACAGCGCTCAATGCATATTTTGAACAGTTAAGTGCATCGTGCGAATTTGACAAATGGTATTTTGGAAGTATGCATATGGATAAGCATATTTCAAGCTCGCATATCGCAGTGTTTAACAACATAATAGAAGCAAAAACGGGGAAGATAGTTTCAAAATAATTATTGAATCTAAATATAAGTAAAGCAGGTAAGTAAAATGGGGAGTGCTAAAGGTTTGCAAAAAAAACAAGTGCCGATAGCGATTGTGCTTGTCATAGCTGTCATTGTTGTTATTGCATGTGTTTTAGCTTTTGGTGGAAAGGGTGACGAAAAGTCCACTGCTAAAAACACCAAAGATTCTTCTGCAATAAAGGAATCTACAACAGGTTCATTAAATGGCACGACAAGTAAAGAAGAACCAACAACCCAAATAGCACCCCCTCCAATATCAACCCCAGCTGATTATACAACAAGCAGTTCAATAGTTATTAGCGGCACATCGGCCATGGAGATGTATGGAATAAGCTCAAAGAGCTTGCAAAGATATTCAGAAATAATAAATGCATTTTCATTTACGGTCCCAAACACGCAAGTTTATGTTTTGCTTGCACCGACTGCAATTGAATTTTATGGTCCTGAGAAGTATAACACAGGTAATCGTTCTCAAGATGAAGGAATAAAAATTGCGTACAAAGCACTTGACCCAAAGATAAAAAGCGTTGATGCTCGCTTGGCTCTTCGTATGCACACAGATGAATATATATATTTCAGAACAGACCATCACTGGACTGCAAGGGGAGCATATTATGCATATACAGCCTTTGCAAAAGTTGCAGGATTTACTCCTAGCACGCTTGACACATATATTATGGGTAAAATAGATGGCTTTGTAGGTAGTATGTACAGATACACGCAGGCACAGGTGCTAATGGATAATCCTGATTATGTTGAGACATTCACTCCAGCCACTCCTGCAACAGGAGTCATATTCAGTGATGCAACAATGACCCAGAGCAGGCCACTTACAATTGTTGCAAACACTGTAACTGCTCCTAATAAATATCTTGCGTTTATACAGGGCGATAATCCAATTATAAAGATAACAACGAACAATAAGAACGGCAAAAAGATAATTCTTATAAAAGAGTCATATGGCAATGCAATTGCGCCGTTTTTGATTGATAATTATGAAGAGGTTTATGTAACTGACCCAAGAAAGATTGATATGAATCTTGCAAGTTTTGTAAATGCAAATGGTATTGATAGCGTACTTTTCCTTAACTACACATTTGCACCGTCAAATGCAACTTATATGACAGCTTTTTCAAAAATGTTGGGGCAGGTGCAATAAGGCTTTTTATAATTGAGTGTGAATAACTCGATAAAATAGATATAAAAATACTCACAAATGTAGATCGTTAAAACTACATTTGTGAGTATTTATTTTACTTGGTTTAATAGACTTTCTTCTGCGGATTCTTTTATGGCGTTAGCTTTTTCGGGGTCATCATCAGTTTCTTTAAGAGCTTTATAATGGCTGGTTTTTATAAATTTCTGGTGTTCATTTTCTATAGCAGCTTGACGCATTTTAACTATTTCAAGTTTTTCTTCTTTTTCGCTTTGAGAAATAGGTGCACGGTTAATAGCCTCTATTTCTTTGGCGAATCTATTCATCTTTAGATTTTTTGCTTTTTCAACATCTTGTTTTGTTTTGCATGATTGAAGTTGCTGTTTGTACTCTTTTCGCTCTTGGGCAATTTTAACAGCTTGGTCATATAGACCAGGGGAATTTTGCTTTAAAAAACTGAGTTCGGAGGAACTTAATTCTTCTCCCCGCTTTAGTTTTGAACGTATCAATTCTACTTTAGTGTTAGAACTATCACCGCTGTTTTGTTGTGTGGCGACAGAATTTACAGATGTGTCAGAGCTTTTGCTGATGTTTATTGTGTCAAAATGGTTTTTAGCGGCACTATTCGATGAGATGTTAGAAATAAGTTGTGAAGATTTTTGCACAGTGTTTTTGAAAAACTGTGGAGAGAAATTAATTTTCATATCGTCACCTCACAAAAAATACCTTGTCTTTATTTATATCGGCATAAATATGCTATAAATTTACAATAAAAGCAAAGTACGGTTCGAAGGCTTATTATCTTTATAATCTTTGTTTCATAAGTCCGTGTTCTGAACAATAATAATAAAGTTCACCTCTACATATTTTTGGGAAACGAACTTGTGCTTCTTGCTCAGGATACAGTTTTATCAAGAGCACTCTGTCAAGCATAACATAAGCAACAAATGAGATGAAGTGCTGTTTGCTCATTTCATGAGAAAATGTAAGATAATAGTCATTTTCTATTTCTTCAATTGTTAGTCTGTGTGACTCAGTTGTTTCATTAACAGTCAGAGCATTAAGCTTTCTGCCACAACACGAAAAATCTCCACTCCCTGTTGATGTAATTATATTTCCGCAAAATGGGCAAACATAGAATTTTATTCTTTTCATATTTCCTCCGTCAGTATCATTAGCGTTTAAATAACCTGCTAGAATTTTTTCAATATTCACACCTAATATATCAGAAAGTTCAGGCAGTAAAGATACATCGGGACAGCCAATACCTCGTTCCCACTTTGAAATAGTTTTATCGCTTATATTCATTTTATCTGCAATTTCTTTTTGTGTCATGTTCTTTTCTTGACGCAATTCAAAAATAAGCTTTCCAACTTTGCTACAATCCATGCCTTTCACCTCCGAATACAACTATAAGCGCTGACGGGATTAAATTCAATAAACGCTCCGTAGAGTTATAAATTATAAAGAATAAATGCTATTTTATCATTCGTTCATGTTCATTTCTTTGCTCGCCAAAGAAACGAACCAAAGAAAGGCGACACGGGGGAAACCCTCTTAAGCCTATCAGTCGGGTTTCCCCCGTGACCCCCTTCCGCTTGGATTCGAGCAGGTTGTTTTGTATGCTATGGGTTTATTAATTTTAATTATATAATACACTATAGCTCTTTTCTTTCTCAACGAAATAAAGAATCTTTTATAATAATTAGTCTTTCCAAAATTTGCGGTCAAGACTTCTGTATTGTATTGCCTCAGCTATATGCTGTGAGTCGATAATATCACTATGATCTAAATCCGCAATGGTCAATGCTATTTTAAGTACTTTGTCATATGCTCTGGCGGACATTCCTAGCCTTTCAAATGCATCTTTGAGCAGCTTTTTTGCAATGGGAGTAAGCTTGCAGAATTCTCTAACCATTGAGGATGTCATTCTGGCATTGCAATTAATTTCCGTGCCTTTAAATCTTTTTCTTTGCAGTTGCCTTGCTTCATTTACTCTTTTGCGAATTTGCTCGCTCTTTTCGCCGTATGTTTCGTCAGAAAGCTGGTCAAATTCAACAGGTGCTACCTCAATATGTATATCCAGCCTGTCAAGCAAAGGCCCAGAAACTCGTGAAAGATATTTTGCCGCAGCACCATTTGGACAGGTGCAAGGACGATTGGGGAGACCAAAAAATCCACATGGGCAAGGATTCATAGCACAAATAAGCATTACAGAGCAGGGGTAGGAAAGAGTACCTGCGGCTCTTGATATTGTAATTGTTCCATCTTCAATCGGTTGGCGTAATGTTTCCATAGATGAGCGGGCGAATTCAGGGAGCTCATCAAGGAACAAAACTCCGTTGTGAGAAAGAGAGATTTCACCAGGCTTTGGGATTGCTCCGCCACCCGAAAGACCAGCCGCGGAAACAGTGTGATGAGGTGAGCGAAAAGGTCTTTGTTTAATTAGGGATGTACCACTTTTAAGAGCACCCGCAACTGAATATATTTCAGTTGTTTCAATAGCCTCTTCAAAGCTCATGTCAGGCAATATTGATGGAATCCGCTTTGCAAGCATGCTTTTACCTGAACCAGGAGGACCAATCATCATAACATTATGACCTCCAGCGGCAGCAACTTCAAGTGCACGCTTAGCTTCAAACTGACCTTTAACATCGCAAAAATCAGGCATAGGTTCAATATTATTATACTCTTCAAAGCTCTTTGCAACATACGGAGTTAAAAGATTTTCTTTATTTAAATGTGAAAGAAGCTCTTTAACATGCTTAATTGGAAATACATCAATACCTTCAACAACAGAAGCTTCAGCAATGTTATCATATGGAAGAAAAACACTGAGAATGCCTGCATTTTTTGCTTTAATAACCATTGGAAGAACACCTTTAATATGGCGGACATCACCACTTAGTGAAACCTCGCCTAAAAATGCACAATCATTTGTTTTGCATTTTAATTGTTCACTAGCCAAAAGTAGGGCAACAAGTATGGGTAAATCATAAATAGAACCTTCTTTTTTAAAATCGGCAGGGGCAAGGTTAACTGTAATACGGCTAATTGGAAAATCAAGTCCACAATTTTTTATTGCAGAACGAACACGCTCACGAGATTCATTAACAGACGAGTCAGGCAATCCAACCAAATCAAAACGAGGAAGCCCAGAGGATAAATCGGCCTCAACCTCGACCATAAAAGCGTTCATTCCGAATAGTCCCATACTATATACCTTAGAAAACAAAATAAAAGCCCCTCTCTATTTACCGTGAGAATTATACACTATTTTGTAAAAGAGGACAAGTATAAAACGCAATATGTCACAAAAGCATTTTGGGTTTGACAAAAAATATACATGGCGTTATTATAGGGTTAATATAATTTGGTTTTTGATTTATAATATATGATGGTATATTATATCTAAATCTTACAAGGTGGAGGCAATTATGCAAAACATAAATGAGCTTTATAAATTATGGAGAGAAAAGTGTGTGGACGACCAAGCACTGGTTTCAGAGCTTGAAAAAATAGATGGTAATGAAGATGAAATTCTTGACCGATTTTACAAAAATCTTGAGTTTGGCACCGCTGGTCTTCGTGGGGTTTTGGGCGTAGGTACAAACAGAATGAATATATACACAGTTAATCAGGCAACACAAGGTTTGTGCGACTTTTTAAACAATACTTATGAAAATGCAAGCGTTGCAATTGCATATGACTCACGCAATAATTCAGAGGTTTTTGCAAAGCAGGCGGCTGGTGTTTTTGCAGCAAACGGAATAAAGGTTCACTTTTTTTCAACTCTTGTTCCAACACCAATGCTTTCATTTGCTGTTCGCAAGCTACATTGTCAGTCGGGAATTATTATAACAGCAAGCCACAATCCAGCAGTTTACAATGGCTATAAGTGCTATGACCCGGAAGGATATCAGATGACAGATGATGCCGCAAAGAAAACTTATGAGTATATACAAAAGGTTGATATGTTTGATGGCGTTAAAAAGATGGGATTTGAAGATGCACTTGCAAATGGCAAGGCAGAGCTTATAAAGGCAGAGCTTATTGAGGAATTTTATCAACTTGTTCAAAGTTGCAACATCAATCCAGATGCCTGCAAAAATGCTGGACTAAAAGTTGTTTACACACCGCTTAACGGTGCAGGCAATATTCCTGTAAGAGAAATTTTAAGCAGAATTGGTATAAAGGATGTTGAAGTTGTTGCGGAGCAGGAGTTGCCAAATGGTGATTTTCCAACCTGCCCGTATCCAAACCCTGAAATAAGGCAGGCATTTGAATGTGCACTCAAGAAGGCACAAAATAACAAGGCAGATTTGCTTTTGGCAACCGATCCAGATTGTGACAGAATGGGCATAGCTGTTTTTGACGGCAGTGAGTATCAGCTAATGAGCGGTAACGAAGTTGGTGCAATGTTTGCTGAGTATGTGCTTTCACAATATTCACAGCAGGGTAAAATGCCAAAGAATCCAATCGTAGTGAAATCATTTGTAACAACAAAGCTTGTTGAAGCGATTGCATCAAAGTATGGTGCAAAGACTGCCAATCTTTTAACTGGCTTTAAATACATTGGCGAACTCATAACAAACCTTGAAAAAGAGGGTAGAGCAAGCGATTTTGTAGTTGGTATGGAGGAAAGTTACGGTTATCTTATCGGCACACACGCAAGGGATAAAGACGCTGTTGTTGCATCAATGCTTGTTTGTGAAATGGCATCATATTACAAAACTCAGGGCAAAACATTGATTGATGTAATGAATGATATATATAATGAATACGGAATGTATCTAAATAAGGTTGAAAACTTCACCTTTGAGGGTGCATCAGGAATGCAAGCAATGGCGGATATAATGAATGACTTGAGAGATAACCCACCGTCAGAAATTGCAGGGCTTGAAGTTACAGCCGTTTCTGATTATAAGAACGGAACAAATACAGACATTAAAACAGGTGGTGTTTCTAAGATTGAATTACCAAGCTCCAATGTTTTGTCATACACATTGCCAGATGGCAGCGGAGTAATTGTTCGTCCCTCTGGAACAGAGCCAAAGATAAAGGTTTATATCACAGCTTGTGCAAAGATGCGTGAACAGTCACAGGCACTGTATGAGAAACTAGCAATAGATATGAAGAAACTTATGAAGATTGATTGAGAGGGTAAATTATGTCTGGAAATAATGCGAAATGGTTCACACGAATAATTGCACTTTTTATGGCACTGCTTCTGCTTGGCGGAGCGTTAGCTGCAGCTATTCAAGCGATTGCAATGGGGTCACTTGAGGCAAGCGTGGCAATTGCAAATACGGGAGAATCGAATACAAACGCATGGGTTATTATTGTTGCTGTTGTAGCTTTGGCAATTTTGACATGTGTTACAGTTGTACCCAAAATACTTAAAAAGAAGTAGAATATTGTATAAAAAGCGGGACGGACTGTGGTTTGTCTCGTTTTTTGTACAATTACTGTTGACAATAATCAAAAAAATTTCCCACATTTTGGTAATTTTGTCATGTGAAATAGATTGACAAATGTAACTTTCTATATTATGATTAATTTTGCACAAGCCGATTGGGGGGCAAAACACCTTGACTGACGCTTTTTTCAGCAATAGAAATACAGCTGATGAACAGTTAGTTCGCCTTGCACAAGGCGGAGATAATGAAGCTATAAAAGCTATTGTATCTCGTTTTGCGTTCCTTGTCAGGGCAAAAGCATCACGTCTTTCGTCCAATGCCATTTTGCCTGAGGATTTGGCACAGGAAGGAATGTTTGGTCTTCTTTCCGCTGTTTATAGTTACAATAGCAAAGAAGATGCATCGTTTAAAACATATGCGGATAAATGCATATCAAACTGTATGATTTCCGCGGTAAAAACATATTCAAGAAAAAAACATCTCCCACTAAATTCTTTTATTTCACTTGATAGTGATAATTTGGAGATTGCGGATGCGTTAAATCCGGAGGATATAGTAATTGCCAACGATGAAGTTTCCAGAATGATGGAAATTATCGCCAAGCGACTCTCGCGGCTTGAGAGAAGCGTGGTAACCCTATACTTGAGCGGGAAAAGTTATGGGGAAATTGCAAGTGAACTGCAATTGTCGCAAAAGTCAGTGGACAATGCGATGCAAAGAGTTCACAAAAAACTAAGAGTGAAGTAACACTCGACTTTTTTGGTCAAGGCAGTGTAAGGCACTGTTTTTATGTCCGTAATGTCTTTTAAAGACAGTGCATTAGCACTAGGGCAAAATAATTTTTCAAGCGAGGTAACAACATGTTCGAAGACAAGACACTAATTTGCAAAGAATGTGGTGAAGAATTTATCTTTACTGCAGGAGAGAGAGAATTTTACGCAGAAAAAGGCTTTGAGAATGAGCCACAGCGTTGTAAGGCTTGCCGTGATTCACGCAAGAACGCAGCAAAAGCAGAGCGCGAAATGTACGAGGCTACTTGTGCATCATGTGGACAAACAGCAAAGGTTCCTTTCAGACCACGCGAAGATCGTCCTGTATATTGCAGCGAGTGCTTTGCAAAAATGAAGGAAGAAGCATAATTTTTTTAAAACTTTTATAGCTTTGATTATGCAAACTTGGAGTTGCCTTATGGCAACTCCCTTTTTTATGCAAAATCTAGGAAAACATTGTTGACTTTTTAACAATCGTGTTATATAATAAGAAAAAATGTACCAAATAGGACAAAATATGAAGATTAATTATAAAAATAAAGCATATGAATATTTAAAACAAAACAAAATATTTTGCAATTGTTCGGATGAAGATATAGCAAAGCTTGTTAAAGAAGCAGAGCTAAAATCTTTTTCAAAGGGTGAAGTGATTTTTTCGCCAAACAATCAAGAGAGATGCATTGGAATCCTTGCACAGGGGCAGGCTGATGTGTCAAAAGGTGCTAAAAATCAGATTATGATAAGCAAACTTCAAACAGGTGAGCTTTTTGGTGCAGTTACTCTTTTTGCAAATCAGAATAATTTTGTAAACACTATAACAGCAGCAACAACTTGCACCGTTGTTTTCTTTTCTTATGAGTCTATTATTAAACTTATGAAAAAAGAGCCGTCGGTTTGGCAAAACTATATTTGCTATCTTTCAGACAGGATTTATTTTTTGAACGACAGGATAGACGAATTCACAGCTTGCAACGCCAGTGGAAAGCTTGCAATGTATATGGAAGAATATTTTAAAGGCAAGGATGAGTTTATTTTTTCGGTTAGTATGACAGCATTATCAAAGGTGCTTGACATAGGTCGCTCATCGCTTTATCGTGCTTTAGATGAGTTAGAACAAAACGGTGCAATAAAGCGAAATGGAAAGCAAATAACAATTTTAAACAGGGATATTCTAAACAAATATGCCATATGAAAAGGAGAATAATTATGCAGAAGTCAAAGAGAATCTTATCTGTAGTTTTGGCACTTGCAATGCTGCTTGTTTTTGCGGCGTGCAACTCAGGCAAAACAGAGGAAAAAGAGCCGATAACAACAAAGCCACAAGAGAAAGCAACAATAAACATAGCAACTTTAAAAGGTCCTACGGGAATGGGAATTTCAAAACTTGCCGATGATTCAAATAAAGGCAAAACAAACAACAATTATAATATTACACTTGCAGCAGCACCAGAAGATATTGTTTCATTAGTTTCCAGCGGTCAGGCAGATATGGCAATGTGTCCTTTAAACCTTGCATCAGTTCTTTATAACAAGACAAATAAGAATGTAAAAATGCTTGCGTTAAACACACGTGGAGTACTCTATATACTTGAAAACGGGAACACGATAAACAGCATAGCAGATTTAAAAGGCAAAACTCTCTATGCAACAGGTCAAGGAGCAACTCCAGAATATATACTTAACTATTTGCTGGAGAAAAACGGACTTAAAGTTGGCACGGATGTGAAGATAGAGTACAAAAGTGAACACAGTGAGCTTGCAACGCTTGCAGCAGCAGGAAGCGTAAGCATTTGCATGTTGCCTGAACCAAACGTAACAGTAGTTACAGCACAGAATAAAAATATTAGAATAGCTATTGACCTCACTAAAGAGTGGGAAAAGATAAACGGCAAGGATAATGCACTTGCACAGGGATGTATAATAGTTAATAAAGATTTTTTAAGCAAAAATGAAAAAGCAGTTCAGGTGTTTATGGAAGAATACGAAGCATCAGTAAATTTTGTAAATAAAAATGCGGCAGATGCGGCAAAGCTTATTGTGGAACAGCAGATATTGCCGAATGAAGCAATTGCAACAAAGGCAATTCCAAACTGCAATATAACATTTATTGCTGGAGCAGATATGAAAAGAGTAGCAAAGGCAAACTTACAAATGCTATTTGACAGCAATCCGCAATCTGTAGGAAAGGCGTTGCCGGATGACAACTTCTACTACGACTCTTAATTTAAAATTAAAATCAGCATTAAAAAAGCTACTTGCCATTGCATTTTGGATTGGCATATGGCAGGTAGCTTATATGATTGTTCAGCAGGAGATACTCATTGTGTCTCCTGCACAAGTCGTTATGCGACTTTTTGAGCTTATACAGGAAAAGGATTTTTGGCATGCCACGTTATTATCGCTCCTTCGTATAATGGAAGGTTATTTGCTTGCAGTTGTTATTGGCGTAATCCTTGCAATTTTGACAACAAAAATATCATTTTTATATGACCTTTTTTATCCTGTGTTGAGTTTAATAAAAGCAACACCAGTAGCATCGTTTATTATACTTGCACTCGTGTGGATTGGCAGGGATAATGTGCCTATGTTTATTTCTCTGCTTATGGTGCTTCCAATAGTATGGTCAAATGTGAGTGCAGGAATAATTGGTGTAGATAAAGATTTGCTGGAGGTTGCAAAAGTTTTTGGCTTTTCAAAAGTAAAGACAATAGTAAAAATTTATATCCCAAGCATTTTGCCAATGTTTTTAAGTGCCTGCACAACAGGACTTGGCTTTGCTTGGAAGGCAGGAATATCGGCAGAGGTAATAAGTGTACCAACATTTTCAATCGGCACACAGCTTTTCAATGCTAAGATATATATAGAAACACAGGATCTCTTTGCGTGGACACTTGTTGTTGTATTGCTAAGCGTGATTATAGAAAAACTTGTAGTAACTATTATAAGCAGGCTTGGTGGAAGGCGAGGTGTGTCAAATGATAAAACTTGAAAATTTAAGTAAAAGCTTTGGTGACCGCCTTGTGATAGACAATTTAAACGCAGTTATTAAAGATAATCAAATTACCTGCATTTCTTCTGCATCTGGAGCGGGTAAAACAACACTGCTTAGAATAATTGCAGGACTAGAAAACCAGTATACGGGTAGCGTTAGTGGCGTTCAAAAAGTATCTGTTACTTTTCAAGAGGATAGACTCTTTCCATGGCTTACTGCACGGCAAAATATTGAGATTGTTTCAGACTCTGCTAAAACTCAAACATTGCTAAAGCAAATGCAACTTACCAATGAAGCAGACAAATACCCAAATGAACTTAGCGGTGGAATGTGCAGGCGAGTATCACTTGCAAGAAGCTTAGCTGTTCAAAGTGATGTGCTAATATTAGATGAACCGTTAAAAGGACTAGATACAGAACTCAAAGAAAAAATGTATTCTTTAATTTTAGAGAATTCAAAGTCGAAAATAGTTATTATGACAACTCATGAAACGGTGGATGTTGCAAGGCTTGCAGACAGGGTAATTAGTTTTTCTTCAAATGGATTTAAAGTTCAAAAAGATATTGTGTTTGATGTTCCGAAGAATCAAAGAGATGAAAAAGTAGTGTTAGAATATATTGAACTCATAAAAAATTAATATACTTAATTAAATAAGAAATAACCACACTTATTATAGTGTGGTTATTTCTTATTGTTTGTTTATCTTTTTGGATATTTTAAACCTTCAGGCAATCCAAGAATATAATCAGCAGAAACGTCATAAAATTCGCAAAGTTTAATTAAATGTTCGATTGGTAATTTTCTATTTTTATTCTCATATTGAGCGTAATAACTTTGTGATGTTCCTAATATTTTTGCAATTTCGACTTGTGTATAATCATTATCTTCTCTTAGTGCCTTTAATTTTTTCTTGTACTCCATTAAAACTGAATCTCCTTTGGTTTGTTCAATATGAAAATATAGCACAATTCATTATTTTGTATTGACTATAGTTCAATTATGAACTATTATATATTGACGGTTAATTACCAAAATACTCTTTGCAAATAAAAATTTATTTAGTATGAAACGAATGGGGAACATTCTTGTTTAACTGCTGAAAATCAGCAGGATAATTTAAAAAGGGCGGGTCAAGGTGATATTATTTTGATTATTACTCTTTTTAAAAGGCTATCAGAATTTTATAAGGGCTGTGCAAGCCACTTATAAAATTGGTAGTCTTTATTTTTTACATTTGTGTAAACATACTATGTTTTTAATTGAAAAAGGGACATGCTTGTTATATAATGGAAATATATTGGAACAATGTTATAGATTAACTTTTTTGAGAGGTCTTTTATATGAATATGGGTTTTGTAAAAGTTGCGGCATTGAGCCCTGTTGTTGAGGTCGCAAACCCCAAAAAGAATGCAAAGTCAATACTTGATGAAATATATAAAGCGGCGCAGAAACAAGCACAGGTAATAGCTTTGCCAGAACTTTTTTTATCGGGCTATACCTGCGGTGATTTATTTTCTCAGAGCATATTGAACGATGAGTGCGAAAAGGCACTTGTACAAATACTTGAAAAGACACAAGATATATCAGCACTAATTGTAATCGGAATGCCACTTCGTGCGGATAACCGCCTTTATAATGTTGCGGCAGTAATGCAAAAGGGTAAACTTTTAGGTTTTGTACCAAAGAGGTATATCCCAACTTACAGTGAGTTTTACGAAAAACGCTGGTTTGCATCAGGCAGAACAGCGAGAATTGACAGCGTCAAGTTCCAAGGAGAAAATATTCCGTTTGGCAGACTTTTGTTTAAGATGAGCGAGAGCGTAACTGTTGGAATAGAAGTTTGTGAAGATTTATGGGTACCTGTTGCACCAAGCTCTGTTATGGCTTTGGAGGGTGCAAATATCATTGTAAATGTTTCGGCAAGCAATGAGTTGGTAACAAAGCATGATTACAGGAGAGAACTTATAAAACAGCAGAGTGCAAGGGGTTACTGTGCCTATATTTTTGCAAGCGGTGCCACAGGTGAATCAACAACAGACCTTGTGTTTTCAGACGCTTGCATAGTTGCAGAGAATGGAACGATACTTGCAGACAGTGAAAGGTTTAAAAGCGGAGCAAACAGTGCGTTTGCTTGTATAGATGTTGAAAAGCTTAATTCAGAGAGAATTAAGAGAGAGAGTTTTGCAGACAATGCAGATGATTGCATTGCAGCGTTTGGAAAATCACAAATTGTTGAATGCGGTATTTCAGCACTTGATGAAAATGTGATAGATAGAAAGATAAACGCTTATCCTTTTGTCCCTCAGGACGATAGGGAGAGAAATGAGCGTTGCAGAGAAATTTTATCTATTCAGGCATCTGGGCTTGTAAAAAGAATGATGCATATAGGTGTTAAAAAAGCAATCATAGGAATATCTGGCGGTCTTGATTCAACTCTTGCACTGCTTGTAACAGCAAGAGCTATGGAAAAGCTTAACTTGCCGATGCAAAATATACTATGCATTACGATGCCTGGATTTGGTACAACAGATGTAACATATACAAATGCCCTTGAACTGATTTCTTCTATTGGAGCTGAAAAGAGGGAGATTGACATTCGTCCTGCCTGCATTCAGCATATGAAGGATATAGGCCATGATATAAATATTCACGATGTTACCTATGAAAATACTCAGGCGAGAGAAAGAACACAAATCCTTATGGATATTGCAAACAAAGAGGGAGCATTGCTGGTTGGTACAGGTGATTTGAGTGAGCTTGCAATGGGTTGGTGCACATATAATGGTGATCACATGAGTATGTATGGTGTTAATGCAGGTGTGCCGAAAACGTTGGTGCGTCACTTGGTTAAAAATGTTGTAGATAATTCAGATGAGAGAACAGCAAATGTGCTTTTAAAAGTGCTTGACACACCCGTAAGCCCAGAACTTCTTCCTCCTGATGATAACGGACAAATACAGCAGAAGACAGAGGAACAAATTGGTCCATATGAGTTGCATGACTTTTTCTTGTATCACTTTATGCGTTTTGGAACAACTCCGGTAAAATTAAAGTTTTTAGCACAGCGTGCTTTTGAAGGTAAATATTCTAATGAGGAAATCCAAAAGTGGCTTTCGCTGTTCTTAAAAAGATTCTTTCAAAGCCAGTTTAAGCGTTCTTGTTTGCCAGATGGACCAAAGGTTGGTTCTGTCAGCCTTTCTCCGAGAGGAGACTGGAGAATGCCGTCGGATGCCAGTGCAGGTATTTGGATGTTTTAACACACGGACACTGCCCAAGTTTTATATAATAGATGTAAAAGATATTGGAGGTAGCAATTATGATTGGTATTGGAAAATGGCAATTCTCAGTAAACACAATTTTCTTTAAGGGAAATGCAGTTCTTGAAATTATAGACAACAATGGCAAATATGGATTTAATGCTGAAATTCCTGGTATGAAAAAAACACCGAGCTATTTTATAAGTGAGATAAAGGAAAACGGGAATACATTGAAAGTTAAAGGCGGTTCTGACATGCTTCCTGGTAAGGAAGTTGAGGTTGTCGCTAATTTTGAGGGTAACACCTGCAATGGATACATTAATGCCCCGTTCTTTGGCAAGATAATGATTAATAATGGCAAGAAGATAGGTTGATTTTTTCTCAATTAAATTGAATTTTATAAAACGTTTGGAGCTGTATGCATTAATAGTTTCAAACGTTTTATAAACAATAGATAAAAAAAATCAACAAAGTGATGAAAAAAGGTCATAATTCCTAAAGTTTTTCCCTGTGCAAGAGCTAGAAAATATGATATAATTACCAAAGTGACAAGGTATAGCTTTTGTCTTTTATGGTGTTAATGTTTGCTTTTATTAATATACGGGTTATATCCTATTGCGTTAATTGTAAAAGTTGATTTTTGCAAAGCATGAAGGCTATGGCCTATATAATTTGTGACGGTTTAAAGATTTTCTTTGCGAAAGGGGTGATATGTTTGGAGAATATATGGGAAGAATTTATAAACTTGTTGGGACAGATAAAGAAGATTGGAAACATGTCTAAATCTACTAAAGATTCAGAGGATTATAAAGCTTTCGTTTATGCGGAAGATGCAAGAGTCAGAGCAAATCTCAAGAGAATGGTACCAACAATGTTGTTGGTAATTGTTTTATCAACTTGTATATTTCTTTCAAAAATTTATCAGTCCAGAGTAAATTCAACTTCCCCTGTCTTATATATATGCTTATTTGTGTCTTTATTGGTTTTGATAGTTGTGTATTCAGCTTTTATTGCAAATCTTATGAACAAGTCAAATATAAATGCAAAAAAAGGTAAATGGGTTTATATGTCCTTTTGGGTGATATTTGAATTTTATGTATGCATTTTAGCAATTTTACAATACACAATGCATGGTGATGTTGAATCATGGTTCATATTTTTATCACTTGCAGCTATAGCACCTGTGTTTGACAGACGTGAAACTATAATAATACTTTTAATTTCAGAAGTATTTGTAATAGCTACAGCATCAGTTATTGGTATTGGAATAATTAAGTTTTCATTAGTAGCTGTTCCATTTTTGCTGATGGTAGCACTAGTGTTTCAAATAACTTATATAAGCAGAATGAAAGTGCTTTTTACACAGAGCAAGATTGAGCAGAGGGGATATGTAGTTGAAAAACGCATGCAAGGAATCTTAGAAGACCTTTTTGACGAGGTTTATGAGATAAACCTTAATAAAAATGAATTTACACTTGTTCGCAGTAAGGGCACTTTTCAGTCATCACATATGAAAGATAGCTATGAAAAAAGTGTTGAACATATAACTAACACTCTTTTACACCCTGATGATGCAGAACAGTACGATTTAAAGTTTTCAATTGATAATATTAAAAACGAGTTTAGAGAGGGTAAAAAACAAATATATCACGAGGCACGTAGGCTCAAGTCAGACGGAGAATACGCGTGGGCATCAACATTAATGATACGTGAATATACGGAAAATAAAGATGAATTCAGGCTTATGCAGCTACTTCAGGATATTGATAATAGAAAAACCAGCGAAGTTAAGCTTAAAACAGCAGCACAGACTGACCCGCTTACAAAGCTTTACAATAAGATGACTACAAAATCTCTTATTGAAGAATATATAGCAGGTGAAGGGGCAGATGGCTCACATGCGTTTATTATTATAGATATGGACGAATTTAAATCTATAAATGATACACACGGACATTTCGCAGGCGACGATGTCTTGCTAGAGCTTTCAGTAGAACTTAAAAGCTATTTCCGTGAAAGTGATATTTTAGGTAGAATCGGAGGCGACGAATTTGTGGCGTTCATTAAGAATGTCCAGTCCGTTGCATTGGTTTGTGATAAGGTTCAAAGATTGTCCGCGTCATTTAAAAAATATGGTATAGACCATAATTATAGCCATAAACTTTCTACAAGTATGGGTATATCAATGTTTAATAAGGACGGAAAGACTTATGATGATCTTTATAAGAATGCTGACAAGGCACTGTATGAAGCAAAGCGTAATGGTAAGGATCAGTATAAATTCTGCATTAGAAACTATGAATAAGACATTATTTTAAATAGTGTTATAATAAAGAAACAACCCCTCGTTTTAACTGAGGGGTTGTTTCTTTACTAAACATGGAAGGAGAAAATTATCGTTTAAATAGATTGTTTATGCGTGTGAAATAATCACGGTCAATACTGTTTAAATAATCACTTGCAACACGGAAGAGCCAATTATCTTCTTGCGTACTGGGAATGTTCATTCTGGTCGAATTTCCCATACCGCATATATCCTGAATAGTTATTATGGTCAAATTTGCAGGAGAACGCCATAAAGCTTCAAAGGCACAACGGCATGCAATGTTATCGCATCCAGACTTTGACCAGTCACTTCCATGAAATCCGCAATAATCTAATGCAAATTTTCTTTTCTCTGGCGAAAGCTCATAAAGGAATCCAAGAAAGGTGTTGTTATCATGTGTACCAATATAAGCAACTGTATTGTTGTTATAATTGTGTGGCAAGTGTTTGCTTTCAGATGTATCTTCAAATCCTAATTGCATAACGCATATACCGGATATATCGTTGCTATTTAAAAGTTCTATTACATCATCTTCAATACGACCAAGGTCGTCTGCAATTAAAATTATATCTGGCAAAGAGTTTTTAACTGCTTTAAAAAAGTTTTGCCCAGGACCTTGAAACCATTTTCCTCCTTTTGCCGTTTTTGCATCTGCTGGAACAGACCAATAAGATGCATAAGCTCTAAAATGAGTAATTCTAATAATATCAAAGTTGTTATTCAAAAAATCCAGCCTAGAAATCCACCAAGAGTATCCTTCTTCTTCTAAATTATCCCAATTATAAAGTGGATTGCCCCAAATCTGACCATCACTTGAGAAATAGTCAGGAGGAGCACCTGATACGCTTAATGGCTTAAGGGTGTTAAGTTCAAGTTGAAAGTAATATGAATTGCTCCATACATCAGCACTATCCATGGATATATAAAAAGGCATATCTCCAATGATTTTGATACCCTTGCTATTAGCATAATTTTTAATAACAGACCATTGCGAATAAAAGATATACTGAGTAAATTTCCAAAAGTTTATTTGCTGAGTAAATTTTTCGTGTTCAAGTTTACAATATTCATAGTCGTCATATCCTAAAGTCCACTGCCACCAAGGAGTACCCCCTTGACTTTCTTTAACAGCCATATAAAGAGCATAAGGTTCAACCCATTTATGTTTAGAGGAAAACTCATCAAGGCTTGAGAGTATTGTATTGCTAATGTGAGAAAAAGCTACCCTTAAAAGTGAAAGTCTTTTCTCAGCGGCGAAATTATAGTTTGTAGTTGTGTCATTTTGCGTGCAAATACAAGTGTCAATCTCCTCCTGAGAAACAAGGCCAATAGCTTTGAGCGAGCGGGGGTCAATAAACATATAATTACCAGCAAATGCACTGGAACTTTTGTATGGAGAATAATACTCGTCAACAGGATTGATAGGCAGAATTTGCCATGCAGAAAAGCCAAGTTGGGATATAAAATCAACAAAATCCAAGGCTTCTTTCCCAAGAACCCCAACTCCGAAAGGTCCAGGTAATGAAGAAATATGCATAAGGACACCAGAAGAGCGTGTATTTACAAACATCTTTAAGATTCCTTTCAAAATTTCAATATATATTTATATATTGAAAAATAAACAGATACATTCATTATAATACAATAATTTTAACACAATATAAGGCGTAAATCAACAAAATTTATCAAAATATACAAAATATTTCAATAAAGTCGATTGTTTTTGTTGTTAAACGATCGCAGTGTTAATCAACAAAAAAGATTGCTTAGTTAATAATTTATTAATAATTTAATTCATATTTATCAATTAAATTAAATGACAAAAAATATCAAATGTGAAAGTCAAAAATAATTTCATAAAAATATTAAATTTATAAAAATGCAAATCAAAAACAACGATATATCAATGATTTTATGCTTTTTTATAATAACTAGCCAAAATGGAAATTTGAAAAAGTGCACATAAAATATGGTAAATTTAGGCAAAGAATATGGTTAATTGTAATAATGACCTAATAATACAATTGAGTTGTTAATAAAATGTTAATAATTAGTACACGAACTGTTAACAAATATTTTTAAAGTTATGTTAAAATATGGGTGAGTTAGAAAGCAAATACTTAAAAAATAAAACGGAGGTGACATTCCCATGATAACATCATTTCTTACAGGTATTGCAGATGCATATGTTGATTATGACGTAGTTAGAACTCTTAAATACGGTTTTAGTTTTGACACACAGACTTTAACTGAGATTATGAATAATCTTTTTGGTTGGATATTCAACTAAGATTATGAATAGTCTTTTGGTTGGATATTTTGGTTTAGTTACGTAGACTAACAACTTATCACGGAACATTTTTGTTCCGTGATTTTTTTTGCGCAAATGTAATTTATAATATTATATGAACAAACTGTAAAACATTTTAATTACTAAGTTTACAGGATTTTTTATAAATAAATCTTCTTGAATTAATTGTGTAATAATGGTAGTATATTATTTAACATATTAATGGTAAAAGTCTTTTATAACGGAGGAAATTCATTATGAAAAAACAGGCGTTAGTTGCGTCTTTTATGGCATTTATTCTAATTTTTGCTGCTTGCTCAAAGGATGAGGATTCTCCAACACTTGATTTTGGTGAGTGCGCTCAATATGGTGAGTTTGGTGACACAATAACAAAAGAGGACGGTCAAGAAGAACTTATTGACCCAACTCAAAAGAATGAAGTAAATACTGATGGCAAAACAAGTACTAAAAAAGCTGATGGGAAAAGTTTAGCTTCAGTTGATACAACTTCAGTTGCAAAAGATGGAAGCGTTAAAATTTCTTGGCAAGCTGTGTTGGGAGCAACGAGCTATACTGTTTATAGAGCAACAAGTACAGATGGGGAATATAAAGAAATCGGAACATCAGGAACAACAAGCTACACTGATAAGGGTGCTGAAAGTGGGAAAAAATATTATTATAAAATTTTAGCAGTTATGCCAACTACAACAACTACAAAAGATTCTATAAAATCACCTAGCACAACAAAATCACAATCACAACCGACAACAAAGGTAGTAACGCCTGGATTTGTTGGAAGTAGCCTTAAATTTACCAATCAGGATAAAAAAGAAACCTTGCTTTCCAGTATGGCTAACAACGCATATGTTGCCAAAATAAAGTCAGATTTTGTTAATAAGGGTATCGCTATGCCGGATGGACATTTAGTATATGTTGCAATCACTGGTGATAGTTTTAGATATGTATTCCAATTCACAAATACTAATACTTGGAACGATACGACTGTTATTCAAGTTCAAATGTTTGTAGATGAAAACCAATATTTTAGCTTTTTCACTATGAATAGCGGCTCTCCAGAATATTTGGCTGCTAAAGAAAATGCAAAAAAACAATGGGATTCAATTCAAGCAAAATACCAACCAGACCCAGCAAAGCGTAAGTCTTATGAAGAGATGCAGGCACTATTTTTAGCATTGTCAAAAGATCCAAACTTTCAGAAATTGCATGACCAATCCTTTTCTTAAGGGATTTGGGTTGATTAGTTACTAAGCATAGAACAAATAAGATGGAGGAAGTTTTATGAAAAAAAAGACCATAGTTGCATTTATGGTTGCTATCGTTTTGCTCTTTGCTGCATGCGACAAAGATAAAGAAAATAATAACGATTCTATGAAGACTTATGACCCGTTAGCACAGGCAACTCAAAAAAGTAATAGTGGGAAAGATGCAGACGCATGGTGGAAGCAGTACACGACAGAGGTAGATCCTAACAAAGCAACAACTGCAAAGAGTAGTTCAAAAACCACTACAAAAATTAATTCAAAAACAACTCAGCAGTCAACTACGACAACCCAAAAGGCAGCACCACAGAAAAACAATGACGCACATCAAGACTTGGGATATGAAAAGATAAATCAAAACACCATGACCTTTTCAAATAGCAATGGTGGAACAACAACACTTACAAAAGACCCTGAAAACAAATATATCAAAAAAGCTATTTCAAGACTTTCAACAGATTTGGGCGAATCTGCAACAGCAGCACAAATGATGTGCTACAGTGATACTGATGGAAATAACTTTGTTTATATTTATACGGGTTCAAGTGGAAAGAGTGCATCAACGCTTATGTATGTTATATGCCTAAATTCTGATACTACACCAGTAGCGTTTGTAAAAGCGAGTGACGGCACAGAACTTGTGTTTTTCCCATATGCATCAAGTGGTGGATCATCATATACGAAATATAGAGATGCATACAAGACTGTTATGGATTCAATGGATTCTTCAGCATTTTCTTATATTAGAGGGCAGTACACAACACTTCATGATGATTCAAATGTAAAAACATTCTTATCATGGTAAAAAATAAAATTTGAGTAGAATATTCTTTACGAACTATAATATAAAGAGATATATTGGGAGGTTTAAATATAATGGGAGATAATAAGATATTAAAATTAGGAGCACTTGCTGTGGCGACAGCTGCAACGGCGGCAGGTTCTGTGTTTCTTGCGGACAAGTCACTCAAAAGCCTTATAAAAGGTATGCTTGGTTCAGAGGTTACAAAACTTCGTAAACCTGTAAAAGATGATGAAATACTCAGCTTTGAGCAGGAGTCTGTGGTAAGAGATCAACTTGATGAAACACAGGAAGAAATATTGCCAAGAATTAATCTTGATGATGTCGCCTCTGTTATAGATAACGCTGCATTTTCAAATGATTTGCCAACAATTGAGGCGGCACCTCCTGTAGAACCAGCTTCAATAGATATAACACCTATGGAACCAACACCAACAACAATAGATATAACTCCGATTGAGGCTACACCAATAGAAATAACTTCGATAGAGGGAGAACCAATACCGATAGATATAACTCAACTTGAAACGGCTATACAAACACAACCTCTAATATCAAATGAGTTGCCAATAATTGAGACAAAGCCACTTGAGGTTGAACCAGAAGTTGAAATAACTCTTGGATTACCTTATCTTGCGGGGAAGCTTGAAAATCTTGAATATAATGAGGGTGCAAAGCCTGTTAAGCAAATCAAGATTGAGGAAGCTGTAAAGCAGGAACCTGAAATAATCATTGATCCAATTGCAGAAATTGAGCCTAAGAAAGCTCAGGAAGTAACTGTAGAAAAGCAAGAAAAGAGTTCAAATCCATTTCTTGATATGTCACTTATTCAGCAGGATGCATTTTCTATAGATGAAACTGTAAAAGTTACAAGACCTTCAACAGATGAACCAATCGTTGCAATACCACCTGAGGAAGAAGTAGCTGTTGTTGAGGACATTCCAATAATAGTTAGCGGACCATATTTAGATGAAACAAAAGATCAACTTCCTCCAGAGCCTGTATTGTCACAAGTAGAACCTGAAATAGAAATAACAAAACAAGATATAAATCCTACAATAGAGCGTGAGTTTGGAGAACCAATTCTTTCGAGAGCTGTAGAGTATGGAAAAACCAAAGTTATTGGCACAAATATTGTTTCTGACGAACCTTATAATAAGGCTATTGAAATGGTTGCATTACAATTCCCAGACATTCAAAGAGATAGACTAGTATCTATAATGTCTAATGATGGAGCAGGTATTGTGTTTGAATTCTCAAGTAACAGAGCAAGAAATGAAAACACACTTGTGAATGTATTTTCAATCACACCAAATGGCAAGATTATGCTTCCAACTGCACAGGAAAGATCAGGAGCCTTAGAGTTTGGTAAAGCATTTATTACAGACAAGCCTGAACTTAACGAATTCTTTACAAGATAAATATATATAATTAAATGGTCGAATATCATATTCGACCATTTTTTATTGATATCAACCTATAAATACTTTAGATTAAAAGAATACGAGTTTATAAACAAGTAGTTTTGTAATTTAGTCAAATTATTATAAAAGCAATTGCTGTATTTACGGCGGTGATAATAATAAAAAACGAACAGTTTCAATAATTTTAGGAGTTAACTTATGAAAATAAATATAAAGTACTTATTTGCCTTTTTAGTATTGTTTATAACAGAGGTGATTATTGCTGTTTTTGTACATGATGCTTTAATTAGACCATATGTAGGAGATTTCCTGGTTGTTATTTTAATGTACACATTTATCAAAGCATTTGTAAATAAGCCCATAAGGTTCTTGCCAATATTCCTATTCGCTTTTGCATCAGTTGTTGAGTTGGCTCAATATTATAACATTGTAAATGTTTTGCATTTACAAGATAATAAAGTAATTTCAACTATTATTGGATCCTCATTTGATATAAAAGATATTTTTTGTTACCTAATTGCAACAGTTGTTTTGTTAATGTGGGAAAAGATAATAAAAGTAGAGCAAGGACGTAATGCGTAGATATATAGTGTTGGATATGAACTTTCACCATACATTTTGAACAACAAGTTTAGATATGTGCTAAAAGATAGAGGCAGAGTTTGTTTTGATAAAAAACCCCCAATTTTAGAACTTAAATTCTAAAATTGGGGGTTGCTTATTCAGCCTGTTTTTCGTTACTTAAATAAAAATGAGAGGCGATGGTTTAACAAAATACTGAATAACATACGGGCGGTTTTTCGCCGTTTCTCCATACTATTTTGTTTCTACCTGTATCTTTAGCAAGATACAGATTTTTGTCAGCCTTTTCAATCATCGCTTCAATGGAAAGAGATGGATCATACGATGCAATCCCGCCACTTACTGTAATAATCTCTTTAATATCTTCATAAAGAGCAGAACTCTCTAATTTTGCTCGTATTTGTTCTGCACGCCTAAAGGCTGTGATTTCCTCTGCGGTTGGCATTACAATTATAAACTCTTCGCCTCCATAACGAGCAACAATATCAGCACTTCTCATGCTTGAACGCAGTATGTCAGCAAAAGATTTTAAAACTTCGTCGCCAGCTATATGACCATAGGTGTCGTTAACATGCTTGAAATGGTCAAGGTCATACATAATGATAGAAAAAGTGTTAAGCTCACCAGATTTTATACGTTCTATGCAGTCATCAACATAAGACATTAAAAACCTTCTGTTATATGATCCTGTTAAAGCGTCTCGTGTTGTTAAATCCTCAAGTTTATCTATAAGCTCATCAGCTTTTGTACGCTCATCGTCAAAGCCTTTTGTCATTATTCTAAGCACGCTGCCTATTGCAAGACCAGTGAGCACACAACCGAGTGCTACTTGGGGAAATCGTTCGTTTTTTATAACCGTGAATTGAGTTACAACCTCTGGCTTAAAATGCGATACGGCAAAGGTGGCAGTATAGACAATGCTTTCAATTGTTAGAATTGCGACTAATTTCTTGCCATTTAAAAGCAAAATAGAAAGTATTACTCCAACTATAAAATACATTGCTACAGCACTGTGAATTCCGCCAGATGTTATATAAAGTGCAGGAAAGAAGAAAACATTTATTCCAATGCAAAAAAGAAAAACCGCAATATTTCTGCCCTTGACTGTTTTTGCTTTATCTGCAAAAATATCAATAATCGCAATAAAGATACATCCAGCTAAATAGATATGTCTTGCAAAAATTGGAATGGTGTAAAAAAGTGAGAGAATGATATTGGCAACAAATCCAATAAAACAAATTATTGAAGAGACATAGAAAAATCTAGTGTCAAGCGGAGATTTGAATCCATAACGCTTGTTATATTTTCGTACAATATGTCTAACCAATTAAACTTCCTCCTAAAAAAATCGTCGCATCAGTCAGCGCAAACACGGTTGCGTCCAGACTCTTTTGCTTTATAAAGATTTTTGTCAGCTTCTTCAATAAATTTTCCACAACTCATTCCGCAAAGATAACTTCCAACGCCAAGGCTTATTGTTACATTATCTGAAACCTCCTCGCTAAGAACGGAAGCTTCAACTTTCTTTCTTAGTTCTTCAGCTCGGTTAACTGCGGTTTGCTTATCAACATTTGGAAAAATCATTAAAAATTCTTCGCCACCATAGCGTGATACGATATCATCATCACGGCACATTGATTTTAGTATGGATGAAAGATTTATAAGAACTTCATCGCCAACCAAGTGGCCATAGTTATCGTTCAATCTTTTGAACTTATCAATGTCAATCATAACGATTGAAAGATCTTTGCCTTTTTCCCACGCTTTTTTCATTTCAGATTGCAAATATTCCATCATAAATCTGCGATTATATGTTGTAGTAAGTGGATCTTTAAAAGACATATCTTCAAGCTTTTCTGTCAGCTTGTTAACAGCTGCTTTTTCTTTATTGTATTGCCTAAAAACACCTTTTGCAATTAGCCCGATTGCAAGTGCAACCATTGCAGCGTTGGAGCTTATGGCCATAAACTCTGACATTTCATTTGGAAGTGGTATTACAAAGTTTGGATAATAGAAAGAAAAAATAACTACACAAATACACCAGATTGAGGTTGTGAATGAAAGAATTATACCAAGTCGTCCTTTAACCAGAAACATAGTAAGAGCTATGCTAAGTGCAAAATAGCTTGGTATTCCGCAATCTACACCTCCACCGGTAAGATACATTGCAGGCAATATAATAAAATTCATTAATACAAAAGTCAGTACAATGACTTTTTCATAGTGCTTATTAAAATGGTTTGCGAAGAAAAACATAGCAGGAAAAAATAATGTGAATACAGCTGCAATTTTAATTGCAAGTGGTGAAGAGCCAAGCATAAGACAAGCACATACGCCCATTACTCCTGCAAAAAAACCGCACGAGAAGACAATGTTAAAAAATCTTACTCGTATAGGCTGGTCGTCTCCTAAGTATTTATTCTTAACTCGTTTAAGTTTTTCTGTAGATTTTTCTTGTGGTTTATCTTGTATGCTTGTTTGGGGGTTTTTCAAAAGAAATCACCTCTGTATGTTGAAAATATAATATAAAATTATTTATTGGTTATCATTTTTTAACATACAGCACTTTTTGTATTTTTTACCGCTACCACATGGGCATAGGTCGTTTGATCCGATACGTTCACCTTTTTTAATTGTCTTAGGCTGATCTGATCCATCACCACCGCCACTTGTTCCTGTTACCTTTGCAACTTGCTCACGCTTAATGCTCTCGTTCTTTTTAACCATAACATTAAACATTTGGATAACAGTATTTTCTCGAATAGAAGCAGTCATTTCATCGAACATATCAAAGCTTTCAAACTTAAACATAACAACAGGGTCTTTCTGTGCATATGCACGAAGTCCAATGCCTCGCTTAAGTTCTTCCATAGCATCGATATGATCCATCCACATTGCATCAACATTACGCAACAGAATCATGCGTTCAAGGTCTCTTGTGATTTCTGGAGAGAATTGCTGCTCTCTCTCGTCATATTTCTTGTGGCCACGCTCAATAAGCATTTCTTTGATTTCATTTCTGGACATTTTAGTTTTGAAATCATCAGTATTTGTAAGCCAGCCAAGGAATTTGTCACGAAGACCTGCAATGTTCCATTCATCAAAGCCTGAGCCGTCTGCACAAAATGTATCAACAGAGGTTTCGATTGTTTCATCAAGCATCTTTAAAATAGATTGTTTAATATCAGCGTCGTCAAGCACCTGATTTCTCTGTGCATATATAAGTTCTCTTTGTCTGTTCATAACATTATCATATTCAAGAACATGTTTACGCATTGCATAGTTTTGAGATTCAACCTTCTTCTGTGCACTTTCAATAGTGTTTGAAAGAATTTTCATCTCAATAGGCATGTTCTCGTCAACGTTAAGAGTTTCCATTAATCTGGACATTCTCTCTCCACCGAACAAACGAAGCAAATCATCTTCCATGGAAAGATAAAAACGGCTTTCGCCAGGGTCACCCTGTCTGCCTGAACGTCCACGCAACTGATTGTCAATACGTCTAGATTCGTGACGCTCAGTACCGATTATAAACAGACCGCCTGCATCGCAAACATTTTGTGCTTCTTGTGCAATTTCACCGCGGAATTTATCTTCAAGCTCTGCAAATTCTTTACGAGCATTTAAAATTTCTTCATTGTCAGTATCGGCAAAGCCCATAGCCTCTATTATAACTTCATCTGAATATCCATGCTTACGAAGCTGTGACTTTGCAAGGAAATCTGGGTTGCCGCCAAGCATAATGTCTGTTCCACGTCCTGCCATGTTTGTGGCAATGGTGATTGAGCCGAACTTACCAGCCTGTGCAATAATTT
>Ga0074197_1000693_pt1 | contig 37361 bp, 26 predicted proteins | sample EPASupsiteSAE305_FD_64526 | JGI IMG/M metagenome (GOLD analysis project Ga0074197, IMG submission 64526) | Bioremediated contaminated groundwater microbial communities from EPA Superfund site, New Mexico - SAE3-05 reassembly with SPADES | ecosystem: Environmental > Aquatic > Deep subsurface >...
CAGGGGAGGGCAGTGGGGGTGGACACAGTGGGGGCGGGAGTATCGGGGCGGGGACCCGTGCCGGGCCCCCCCCCCCGCCGCTATCACGGGTTGTTGATCGCCGCTTTGCCCAATCCGCTGGGCCGGATGATGATGTTGAGCGGACTCTCAGAACGGCTGCGTCTGCCGGACCACCGCGTTCTGTTCACGGGCGCGGAGGAGTTGGCGGGCATCTCGCCGGAGTCGACCTTGCCCATCAGTGAATTTCGGCTGGAAGCCGGGTTGCCGGTGTGGCGCTATGAGGTGGACGGGTTTGTCCTCGAAAAACGTCTTATTCTTCCCTACCGGCAGAATACCGTCCATGTGACCTATCTTCTGCTCGCCGGCAAAGGCAAGCTGCGGCTGGGACTCCGGCCGGCGATGCAGTTTCGTTCGCACGATGCGACCGTCAGCCAGGTGCGCCCGGCACACTATAAATTGACCGTGTCCGAGGATCAGTTCGAAATCACCGGCGCTGACGGTTTGCCCGTGTTGCGGCTCATCATGCACGGGCCATCGATGGCCTTTACGTTTGACCGCAAGGAAACCTCCTTGATCCCCTACCATACTGAGCGCAACCGTGGATACGAGTGGCAGGGGGCATTGTGGAGTCCCGGGTATTTCCGTGCCGATCTGGTCGAGGGCGACCGGACGACATTCGTGGCGTCAACTGAGCAATGGGACACGATCCGGGCACTTTCACCGGATGCGGCGTATCGAGCGGAGCTGGATCGCCGCAAGCGACTTTTGGTTGCCGCTCCGCCGCAAGCACAGAGGGGCCCGGCCGCGGAGCTGGTGCTCGCCGCCGATCAGTTCCTCGTCACCCCCGTTGGCCGGGTGGAGGACGTCGCCCGCATGCGCGCTTCAGGCGATGAAATCCGGACCGTTATCGCGGGGTACCCTTGGTTCACCGACTGGGGGCGCGATACCATGATCAGCCTGGAGGGACTCACGCTGATGACCGGCCGTCACAAAGAGGCGGGCTGGATACTGCGGACGTTTGGCCATTACGTGCGCGATGGCTTGATCCCCAATATGTTCCCCGAGGGCGAGCGGGACGGTCTGTACCATACCGCCGACGCCACCCTGTGGTTTTTCCACGCCATCCACCGCTACCTGCGGATAACCAATGACCACATGACCTTGCAACTGCTGCTGCCCAAGTTGCTGGATGTTATCGAACAGCATCGGAACGGCACGCGGTTCGGCATCGGTATGGATACGAAGGATGGGTTGCTGCGGCAGGGGCAAGAGGGGTATCAGCTCACCTGGATGGATGCCAAGGTGGGGGACTGGGTGGTGACGCCCCGGCGGGGTAAAGCAGTGGAGATCAATGCGCTCTGGTACAACGCGCTGCGGTTGATGGCGGGGTGGCTGCAGGAAGAAGGCCAGGAGGACGACATGCACCGCATGAACGCAACGGCCGACCGGGTGCAGGAGTCGTTCAACCGGCGGTTCTGGTATGAACAGGGAGGCTATCTCTTTGATGTGGTCGATGCGGAAAACGGCGGTAACGACGATGCCTGCCGCCCGAACCAGGTTTTCGCGATTTCGCTCGATCACCCCGTCCTCGACGAGGCCAGGTGGGAACCGGTGATGAAGGTGGTGACGAATCGCCTGCTCACCCCTGTTGGCTTGCGTTCGCTCGCGCCTGGCCATCCGGAGTACAAGGCGAAATATTATGGCGACCTGCGCGCCCGCGATGCCGCCTACCATCAGGGCACAGTGTGGGCATGGCTCATCGGGCCTTACGTCGATGCGTGGCTCAAGCTCAATCCGGGCAAGGAGGCGGAGGGGAGGGGATTCTTAGCTGGCTTTGTGGCCCACCTCGACGAAGCCTGCGTCGGCTCGATCAGCGAGGTTTTCGATGCCGAAGCGCCCTATACGCCGCGGGGTTGTGTGGCGCAGGCGTGGAGTGTGGCCGAGGTGCTGCGCTGTTGGGTGAATACGGCTTGAGAGGAGGGAAGGGGATCAACAAGGCCGGGCACCGATGTGCTGGGGTAATCCTCGTGGGCGCGGTGATGGCAGCCAGCGCCAGCGGAATTGTAATGGTGTCCTGTTTCTTGATGAACTCGTAAAAAAGGGAAAACACTGGTTGGGTCATTTCGAGCGGAGCGATAAATCTCTAGAATTCTTATGAGATTTCTCCTCGCTGTGTTCGTCGAAATGACATGAATCGACTTTTTGCGAAACCATCTTTCTTGATTAGCCTGAACTGTTAACTGTAGGCATGAAGTGCTGAGATAGCGGTTAGCGGTTGATTGGATTCAATCAACCAGTGGCCAAATACTCCTCTTTTCCCTCGCCTATCAGCAATGCCACCGGGAAACGAAGCAATAAATCTCCGACAGGCAGAGCGTTTTCCCCAGAAAATAACTCCTCGTCCGTAAGAATATTTCGCCAGGCAGTTGGCGTCCCGTGAGGGAGTATCACCTGTGTCTCTTGCCACACTTCTTTTCCCAGGGGAAAATCGCCTTCTGGAATCAAGTGACTGAGGAATCTCGGCGCAATGACCAGGGCCCATTGCCGTTGATGCCTCCAGGCAAAGGCGATGACATGGTTGCTGAATTTTCCCGTCGACTCAAGGGGAAGATAGGCGCCGGAACAAAAAAGCGCACCATGCGCTTGTTTTGCTTTGAGCGCCCGATAGATGAGAAAAAGCTTGATAGCGCCATCCTCTCTCGTGGAAAGCAGCGATTGGACGAGCCGGTCAATGTCAGCGGCCTCCTGCGCGCGGATGCTGGCCAGCAGGGACCGCCTGCGGGCAAAATCAACTGGCCGGCGATTGTCAGGGTCCACCAGGCTAAGATCCCAGAGTTCCGATCCCTGATAGAAATCAGGCACACCGGGCGAGGTGATCTTGATCAGGGTCTGCGAGAGGGAATTGAGTATGCCGAAGTGAGCGACTCGCCGGCAAAACGGAATGAATTCTTTTAAAAATGTGTTGTTCTCCGAGGGAACTAGGATTTTTTCCACAAAAGAGATGTACGCATCTTCGTATGCCGTATCGGGTTGTAACCAGGCGGTGTGAATTTTTGCTTCCCGTACAGCTTTGACAATGTATCTCTTCATCCGTTCAATGAATTCGGGGTACTCTGCACCGGCGAAGGGAAACGCGCCGATCAAGGTCTGGTAGAGAAAATACTCGTCGTTTCTATCCGGAACAGCCAAACCGGCGATCCGCATTTTTTTTCCCCGGTTGCCCCGAATCCAGGTCCGGAGTTTTTTTTGCCACTCAGCCGGCATCTCGGAGAGGACATTGATTCTGGCGCGGGCGTCTTCTCCCCTTTTGGTATCGTGCGTCGCGGTGGCGCTGAGAGTGTCCGGCCAGAACTTTTTCCTCTTGGCGTTGAAGGCGTGGAATTCTGCGAGCGAGCAGCCGAATCGATCCGGCCGGCCACCCACCTCGTTGAGTGACAAGAGCCGGTTGTAGACATAATGGGTGGTATCTTCGACACCCTTGGCCATGACCGGACCGGAAAATTGCTGGAAGCGCATGGCGAAGTGCAGCCACTCCTGCTTCTCTTCTTCCTGGACATAGTCGGGAAAGTCGAGGAGCAGGAATCTGCGGACGAAAGTAAACCCATGCAGTAGGGCGGGAAAGTTAGCCCTCGCCTTGTTCAATGCATCGACAATGGTTTTCCGGTCGGTCTCCGAGACCACTACGTCGCTGATGTAGGTTCTGTAAACGGGAAATACGGCAAGAACCTCGGTCAACACTCTTTGGAGCGCGTTTAAGGTGATGTCGCTGCCATGACGGTCCCGGCTGGAGATCTTCTTCAACAGCAAGGCGAGGTTGTGGACATCGCTCGCCATATCCTCCTGGAGGATGATTTTTTTGTTGGTGCGCACCACCTGTGCATACGTGTCCTTCAAACCCGATATGCTGGAATAGATTTTGCTGAATGCTTGCTCGTTTTTCTGCTGGCAAAACAACCCATTCACGGAGTTTATAAAATCATAGCCCGTTGTGCCCTGCAGCGGCCAGGATTGGGGGAGATCTTCGGCGGGGTCGAGAATTTTTTCGACGATGATATAGGTGTGGGGAGCTCTTTCCCGTAATTTTTGCAGATAGTTTGCCGGGTCGTACAACCCATCAACATGATCGATTCGTAGGCCGGTGACAAGACCTCTTCCGATCAGATCGAAAATAAGGCTGTGGGTGTGGTTTAAAACGTACTCGTCTTCTATTTTTAGTGATATCAGTCCATTGATGCAAAAGAAGCGGCGATAATTTATTTCTTCGGCCGCCACCTTCCAAAATGAAAACCGAAAGATCTGTTGGGCAAGGAGGCTGTCGAGTGCATTGAAACTCTCAGGCTTCCCCCTTTTACCATTGAAGGAGCGCAGGGTTCCGTCAATGAAGGCTCGGATGGCAGCGTTGCTGGTGTAGAGCTCCCACAATATCCGGTGAATCATTTGTATCTGGATGGAGCGCTCTTCAGGCTCATGGTTCGAAGAGAGCATCTTCAAGGCATACAGAATGCCGCGAAAGGTGATGAAGTCGGGGTTGTCATCGGTCAGCTTTTTTTTCAACGGGGCAAGATTGTTGAAAAGATCGGAATAGGATTCTATTCGTAGCGGGAAGGCGTAGTTGTAGTAGATGGACTTGAAGCCGTTCAATCCGTACTGGAGTGCAATCTCCCCTTCCTCGAGGCATTCTCCGTAAAATCTGCCGAGAAACGGCGCGAGTATCCGCTTGTTAAGACTGGCAGCCGGATGGTCCCAATCCACATCAAAAAAGGGAACATACCGGGAGTTGGAGCCATTCTCCAGGACGTCCATCAGCATCTGGTTGTCAGAATCTATGGCCATGTGATTTGGGACGATGTCCTGCAGCCAGCCCATGGTGTGTTTTTTCAGTTCCGCAGCCAGCGCCTCCAGGTCGGGGAGGTTGCCCAATTCAGGATTCAGGCTATTGGGGTCCACCACATCATAGCCGTGGCTGCTGCCCTTGACGGCTTTGAAAATGGGCGAAGCATAGAGGTCGGATATGCCCAGATCCGCTAGGTAGGCGATGACAGGTTTCGCGTCTTGAAAACCAAACGACGGACTGAACTGCATTCGATAGGTCGCTGTTGGGGGATGCATCAAGCGGCTTCCTTGACAAAATTGATGTTCAAAGCAGCCAAGAGGGCAGCTGAATGCGAAGGCTCTCCGCTAACACTGTGGCATTGTGTATCCAGGCGCGAGCATGCTCGTCACCCGAGTTGGCCTTTTCCTTGAAGTCGGAGCAGCAGGTGTACAAAATCTTGTAGCAGATGTTTTGGGTTTTCCAGAGGTTCACCTCGAAGGGGAGTGCCTGGACGAGGCTGGCCGCCTTGTTCAACCGCTCCATGAGCGTAACGTCGTCGGGTTGGGCGATAAGTTCTTCGGTCAGGTGTTCGATGTTGGCTGCCAGCAGCAATCCCAGAGCGGTCGCATCAAGTGTCGCGCCGGCCAAACGAGCCTCTTCCAGGAGGGGTTGAATGACTTGAGGATCAAGCCCGTTCCCTTGAAGGGCCCTGCGCAGCTTGGCATTGAGGCAGAAGGTCGCTGCGACTGCCAGGACTTTGGGTTGCGGCGTTCCGGACCTGTCCAGAAAACGAATCAACGGCGCATGGTGCTCGTAGATGGAGCTATAGGCAGCTTCCGCCTCTCTCAGGGTCGGCGCCATGATCATGTTCAAAACTTTTCGGCGTTCATCGGCAAAGAGCGAGTTCAGAGAGTAGGTGGATGTCCCGAAGTGCTTCCCCAGCAACAGTATGGTCTTGGGAAAGTCTGCACCGGCGAAAGCGTCTGAAATCTCTTTGACAAAGGCTTCATATTTCTTGGCTCCCTGGTATTCACCAGTGCCGCAAGCGATGTTGTGATCCCCGAGGTGGAGGACGCCAAAGCACAAACTTGTGGATATCCGCGTAATCTGTGAAGTGACCTTTGCCCGCCCAATGGCAAGTTTGGTTCCCCCCGCCTGAAAATTGCGGCAATCCTCCATATCGGCGGAATACGCATAGATCGATTTTCGTTCATCGTCGCCTTGAAACAGTGAGCTTATGGCATAATGCGCACCCACGGCAGTCAAGCCGAGCATGGCCGGTCGGACGAATTTCTCGTAAATTGCCCGGCCATTCCCATGTTCAGGAAGGTTGCTCTTGGCACGTTCCAGACGTTCGAGAAAACCCGGTTCGAAGGCCTCGGTGAAAAGCTGGTCGGCTAACTGCAGTACTCTGCCAGCATATTGGATAACCTGAACCGTCTCGATTCCGGAAAGCTCGTCAAAAAACCAGCCGCAACTCGTATACATGAGCATGGCGTGGCGTTGGAGCTCCATGAGCTTCAGAACAGTGATTTCGTCCTCGTAGCTCAAAGGGCGGGTCGCGTGGCAGTTCAGAAACGCTTCAATGCGTTCGGGTGAACGGTCCATTATGATGTCGATGTAGGCGTCCCGAGCCGCCCATGGATCGTGCAGCAGTTTTCCGGCCAATTGTTCATACGCCGGGTTCACCGCATCCCTGAGCCAATCCAACGCTGCGCGCAAGGGGGCTCGCCAGGCTTGATTCCAGCCCGGATTGCCGCCGCTGTTACAGCCGCAATCCGACCGCCAGCGTTCTATCCCGTGCATGCAACTCCACGAGCTGTTGTCAAAGATCTCCACTTCGTGCGTTGGTGGATGATTCTCCAGGTACTGGCCATAATTGGTCAACTGCGCCAGTTCATTGGATTCGATGTGATGAAGAGCGTGCGCGAGGGCCATGTCGCCGCCGCGATGGTGATGGCCATAACTTTCGCCATCCGTTGCGATGTGGACCAGGCGAGGGGAAGATTGGTCGTCAGGAAACGCGGACAGCAGCCGGTCGGCAAAAGCCTCGCCGTTGTTGAGCAATCCTTCAAAGGCCAGAGCCTGCGAAATAGGACCGTCGTAAAAGAACAGGCTCATTGTCCGGCCTGATGGGAGCGAGACCCGATAGGCCATGCCGGGGTCGATTTTACCACCACGCACATCGAGCCATTCATTTCCGTCAAGGGGGCGAACCTGCTGCGCCTGGCTGGGAGAAAGGATCGCAAAGGCGATTTCGTGCTCGGCCAGGACTTCAAGGGAGGCGAGATCAACCGCTGCCTCCGGGAGCCACAACCCTTCGGGCTTCCTTCCAAAGCGATATTCGAAATCATGTATTCCCCAGATAATCTGGGTTTGCTTGTCACGGGTGTTAGCCAGCGGCAGGATCATGTGATTGTAGGCTTGGGCCAATGCCGATCCGTGCCCGGAGAATTTTTTCATGCTCTGCCTGTCAGCCTCACGGATGGCCTCGTAGACGTCGATGGCAAACTTCTCCATCCAGAGCAAAACCGTAGGACCGAAGTTGAAGCTTATGCTGGCGTAATTGTTGACCAGTTGGACAATTCGTCCTTTGGTGTCCCAGATTCTCGACACGGCGTTGGCTGCGTAGCATTCGGCTGAAATCCGTTCGTTCCAGTCGTGGTACGGGAACGCCGAATCCTGGATCTCAATGGCTTCCAACCAGGGGCTTTCCCTGGGAGGTTGATAGAAATGCCCGTGAATACAGACAAATCGGTTTTTCATGTCGGCTCCATTGTGCGATATCACGCCGTGTGACTCTCTATGTACAAAGATGATGGATATATGCTGCAAAAGCAGGCTGTTCCGTTAAGCCCGAAACCCCGATCCTCGGGAACAGGCAGGCTGGATTGATGAGGTGACTATTCAGATCGTTCGTATCTCCCTTTTCAGAAGCAGTTGCTCCTTCATCCTCCATTGAAGAGTTGCTCATGCCTATTACTTACTTCCCAATACGAATCGAGGAAAGGTCTCCTATGAGTCCGAAGACATTTAAGAGCCAAATTATCACGGCAATAATGACGACCACGTTGAGAATTTTTTTGATGGTGGCCTGCATCGGGATGTAGCTGTTAATTACCCAGAGGACCACTCCAACGACAACCAAAACAATGATTAATTGTAGTAATGGCATAGCATGTCTCCTTGTTCGTTTTGTTCTGCGCACTTGCAGGCAGCAAGAGGTGGCACCCAAAATCACTTCTCACAATCGATAACTCTCTAGACTCTATAAAATTATTACGAGATTTCTCCTCGATGTGCTCGTCGAAATGTCAGAAATTGACTTTTTACGAAACCATCAACTTTACGTGTGAGAACAGTTGAAAAGATGAAGAGTATGATGGTCTCTCCTATTTTTGGTGCTTCCTTTTCAGTTTGTCATTCCTGGATGATTGCGCCGAAGATTGATTCAGGTGGTGAAGGCTTGGTATTTGTCTTGTATCTGGACCACTGTTCCTCTAAGGACAGAGGCAAATAATAGGGTTTGTAGTTTTTATCCTGTGCAATTCGATCAATCTCGAATTCGAGGGATGAGCTCGACTGCTGCTGGTTGTGGATGGTCACAGAAGCTACCGGCTGCTTGCCGGCAACCAGAATCCAGAGCAGTCCATCGCCGACGGAGGAGGCACAGGGCGGCGGACTGTGAGAGGTATAGTGAGACCTTTTCGTGATGGTTTGTAACTCTTTGGCTGATAGTCCGGTTCGGCGATCACCGCACAATATCACGGCCCCATATCGTTCTTTGAGCATCGGGTGCGAGAAAAGGGCGCCCAATTGCAGCAGTTGCAATTGCCTTGATCCGCAGAGTTGCAGATTAAGGACTAATATTGAAGCCCCATTCGTCCGGACAAGTGCGAATTGGACAATCCCCTTCGATCCATCCGACTCATCGATACCCTGAATGCTACCGCTGTTGAGCGGCCAAATCCCGGTGCCGGTCAGAATGGCAAGTCCTCTGACCCCATGCATTTTTCGTTTTGTTTTTCTTTTCCAGGTATGGCTTGCTGCGAAAAAGCTGGAGTTCATCCGCAACGATTTTGCCAATATTCGGGTCTCGTCCTCGCTGTCATCCCCCGCGCGCCAGACACCTTGGCAGCACAGGATATCAATTTGCCTCAGACCTAACAGCGCGACACGTTCATGCAGGTCAGGGGTTGCATTCCCTTGTCCATCGTTATTGTTCAGTGTTACAGCCCTGATCATAATTCCTCGGCCTCCAAGAACGTGGCGGTTTTTTTGGGCGATATTCCCCTCCTCCCCAAAGGCGACATCCTGCAGGGTATTCCCCGCAGGATTCTAACTTTGGTGCTGGCCGGATTAATATTTAGTTTCGGTGGTTGTTGAGGTGCGGGTTCGTTTCTCTTGCAGACCAGGCCGTTCGGTCGTCGTTGTGGTGGTTTTCCGAACAACGACCTTTTCAGCGATCATGCGATCACCTTCGCGGGTGTAGTACACCGTTACCGGCAGGCCGGATTTAACCGTCTCCACGGAGACGGGCGCACCGGTTTCGTCCACATAGGTTGTGCTTTTGGTGGAGCTGTAGTTCATCGGGGACGAGCTGGTTTCCGTCCGAACCACGATGGTATCGGGACTCATCTCACTGATTGTGCCAGCGGTTTCGGTCGAGGTTCTCGTGTCGACAGTCGTCATGGATTGCTGTTGGGCAAATGCCCCACAGGGCACAACCAGTACGGTCAAGGCAATGATGCACGATTTCAATGTGTTCATGGTATTCTCCGTTTCATAAGGTATTGGCATTCGATGCAACGCTGTGATGCTCCGTGCAGCTCTTTATTCCTGGGGTCGGAACGGTAGAAAGCCTCAGTTTGTGTGATCTGCGTAAGGTCTGTTCCCCTTTCTTTCTCGATACATAGCCTGCAGGGCCATCCTCTCTGCATACCCCTGAGTCCTGCCCCTCGGCTGTTTATCGACTTTCAGTGGTCGTCGTGGTGGTTTTCTTCTCTTGTATCACCGGACTTTCAACGGTCGTGCTCGTGCTTGTGCTCGACCTTCTTTCAATTACTTGCTCTGACCTGTCGTCTTTGGATGAGCAACCGATCATGGTGGCGAACAGGACAAAAATGACGAGATACAACGGGGCAAAGAAATTTTTCTTGTTCATAACGGGTATCCTCTTTAGATGATTGTGGTGAAGGCCAACTCTCCTGATGAGATCCTTCTTGTTCAGCATCTTTTATATTTCAATTTTTACGCCAAGATGAGAATGCTCAGAATCTTGTCTGCATCACTCCGATTTTTATAGGAATAATGAGATGAGAAAATATTTGGTGACTGGTGCCGATAGCTGCGGGAAAGGGTCATATATAACCTGTGGTCATATGTGACCTTTTATTGCATTTGTTACGGTCTTGTTCCTAGGTCACCAACGCCCAGTTGAGTGCAATAGGAAGAATACGTTGGTCTGAAGCAGGATGATTTTACATGTTTTAAGCCACCTGACCGTCCTGGTGCGGGGTTGCCAATCTGACTCTTTTGGTTGACACGAGTTTTTGCATAGACAGATTCCTTGGTCAACGTTGTCGTTCTCGAAAAAAAGGCCACGAGAACGACGTTCCGTCCTCCGTAACATCCTGTTTTTGTGATGCATCGGTTCTTGCGTTTTGACGTTTTTACGAATCTATCAACTTTCACCTCTTGCACATTTTTCGTCCAGTTTACTGAAATTCCGCAACACCCGACCTCGTGCGTCCCGTTCGTGATGCGTTCCTGTTGGTCTTTTTGGGATGAAATTCTAATCTCAGTGGCATCCATAAAAACAAAGCTGCGTTCGAAGGATAATAGGCGTAATGGGGGCGTGTCAACGCAACGGTTTCGTTGCGCTGTCACAGTCTTGTCCGCCGTTGTCTCGTTCGATCCAACTAAGCAACATGCTATTATTATTAAATAATGCAAAAATAATGCAAAATAATGATCACTGTTCAATCAGGCGCAAAGTTTGCTGAAGACTAACTGAGTGGCCTACTGGATGAAATTGTACTGTTCGTAACTGATCGCCCAGGACGACTCTCTTCCGATGGATGAATGACGTCCGCCACCTCAACCACGCAGGCGAGTTGTGAATATTTTAAATTTTTATGAGAAGAACGAGCATCAGTTGATCGTTGATAAACCAAGGCGGCCCGTCTTTGTTGAAGTCTTTTTCAATATCCTTGGTTCGATTCGTCAACCTCTCCTGGTGCTTGATTACGATTTGAATGTCGTGAAAGCTAATCGTCACTATTACATGAAGTTTGTCAGTGAACCTGCTCAGACCGAGGGACAATCGTTTTTTGATCTTGGAAATCGCTCATGGAACATACCGAGGTTGAAAGAATTGCTTGAAGCTGTCCTTCTCGAAAATGCGGTGATTAATGATTTTGAAGTCGAACAGGAATTCGAGTTTATTGGCCGGAGAGTCATGCACCTCAATGCCAGCCGGATTTTATATAGAAAATCGGCTGTATCTCAACTCATTCTCTTGTCCATTGAGGATGTAACGGATAGTGCGTTGTATAAAAAAAATCTTGAGGAACTCGTTAATAAACGAACAGTTGAGTGTGTTGCCGCACAGGAAGAGGCGGATAAAAGGAGAGAGGCAGCTGAAGACGCCCTTGCAGAAATACAATCCCTCAAGGAACAGTTGGAAGCGGAAAGAGCGTATCTCCAGGAAGAGATAAAACTCGAAAACAACCACGAGCGAATTGTCGGCCAAAGCGATGGCCTTAAATATGTACTGTATAAGGTTGAGCAAATCGCCAGCAGCGATACCACGGTCCTCATCTTGGGCGAAACGGGAACCGGCAAGGAATTGGTTGCCCGGGCCATTCACGACTTGAGTCTGCGCAAAAACAGGGCACTGGTCAAAGTGAATTGCGCCGCACTGCCGGCAAACCTCATCGAGAGCGAATTGTTTGGCCATGAGAAAGGGGCCTTCACCGGTTCCCATGCCAAACACATCGGCCGTTTCGAGGTAGCAAACGGTGGCACCTTTTTTCTGGATGAAATCGGAGAGTTGCCCCTCGAACTGCAGGGAAAATTGCTCAGGGTGCTCCAGGATGGCGAATTTGAGCGATTGGGCAGCACCCGTACAATTAAAGTCGATACACGAATTATTGCCGCGACAAACCGCAACCTGGAAGAGGAAGTGCGTAAGGGACGTTTCCGGGAAGATCTCTGGTACCGGTTGAATATTTTCCCGATCACCATGCCGCCGCTCCGCGATCGCCAGGACGACATACCGCTCCTGGTGGAGTTTTACGTGGGAAAGATTGCCAAGAGAATGGGCAAAATAATTGAAGTCATTCCTGCAGGGGTCATGACTGCTTTGCAGCAGTATCATTGGCCCGGCAATATTCGGGAACTTGAAAACGTCCTCGAACGCGCGGTGATCAACTCCTCAGGTCCCAAACTGCGCTTGGCTGATGAACTTAAAAAGCCATCCAGGGATGTATGTTCAATTCCCAAAACCTTGGCCGCGGTTGAGCGAGACTATATTCTTCAAGTGCTTGAGCAAACCAAATGGAAAATCAGCGGGAAAAACAGTGCCGCTGAAATCCTTGGTCTTGACCGCAGCACCCTGCGTGCCCGAATGAGCAAACTCAATATCTCCATACAGAAATCTTGAGGGTTTCTTAAAAAGGGAAAACTCTCCATTTTGTCATATCGAGCGTAGCGAGAAATCTCGGCATTCAGGGCGGTGAGATTTCTCTCTCCGGTCGATATGACACCACGAGCACCGTTCATTTTGCAAAAGCCTCAGCCTTTTGGGCTTTCGAGACTTGCATAGGGCAAGATTTCGATATTCAATCAACATGGAGGAGCAAAAATGAAACGATTAATGGTCATGCTGTACATGGTCGGGGTAGTTCTCTTTGCAACGCAGGCATTTTCTGCCGACAAGGAGGCTATCGCTAAAAATGTGGATGCAGTTGTTGCTGCCATTAATGGGGGCAAGGGGGCGGCAAGCTTTGCCGCCGATGCGTATACGCCCTATGCTTTCATCATGGAAGCGGAGGGGAAACTCATAGTGCATCCAACTTTGGCCGGGAAGGATCTGAAAGTCGAAGGTATGCCAATCTATGAGGCAATAAAGGCTGCAACTCCTCAAGGAGAATGGGTTAAATACGTGTGGAAAGAAAAAGAGAAAAATACCTACATAAAGAGGACAAATAACAATCTTATTGTAGGGAGCGGATATTAAACGGTAAAAAATAGAATCATTTTTGGCTTATAGGGATTCCCTACGGAATCCCTATTTTATTGTATGGGTCGGTGATCAGTTGCATGGATGGTGTTGGTTCCTATCTGGAAACGTCACCCACTGCCACTCTGTTTCTCCCGTTCGCTTTTGCCCTATATAAGGCTTTGTCGGCAGCATCGATGAGGGTATCCTTTTCCTGGAGCGATTCATTAAGGGAGACGACTCCCAGACTGATGGTAAGCCCTCCCCCCTCCGCCTCCACCGCTCTTCTCAATCTTTCGGCCGTTTCATGCGCCATGTCCAAACCCATTTTCGGCAGGATGATGATGAATTCATCTCCGCCGTATCTGAAGACATAATCCGTCTTTCTCACTTGCCGAAGGAGGATATCGGCAAGTTTGACCAGCAACCCGTCTCCCGCTTGATGACCATGGGTGTCGTTATAGTTTTTGAAATGGTCGATATCGAGCATGATGATCGAAAGTGCTTCCCGGTATCTTTTCGCCGTTTCAAGGCGTTTGGCGAACTCGATCTCCATGAAGCGTCGGTTGGCAAGCCCCGTCAGGGCGTCGTGAAGCGAGGATCTTTTCGTTTCCTCAAAGAGGCGGGCATTATTGATGGCGATACCCATCTGGGACGCTACGGTAGAGAGGAGCCTGACCATCTCGTCGTTCACCTCGGTCTCCGGTTGAATATAGAGGTTGAGCAGGCCGACCACCACCCCGGCCACCTTCAGCGGGACGATAATGTGCCCGTGAGGATGGACGGCGGGGTTGCACAGGAGATGGCGGCTGTTCTCACTGCAATTTCTTGCGATGATGATCTCTTTTGTTTGCAGCGCTTGACCGCAGAGGCATTCTCCCGCCTGAATTTCATTGCACGGCTCCAGTTCGGTTTCGGACAGGCTGATAAACGAGGCCAGGCGCATTTCCTGTCCCTCAGCCAGGAATATCGCCCCTTTGATCTCGAAGTTGAAGATCTCAGTTTCGGCAAGGACTTTAAGTACTTCCGAAAGAAGCTCTTCAAGGTCCATCGTCTTGCTGATAGCCTGCGATACGCCATAGAGCGCCTTCAACTCCGTATTCATTTTCTGCAATTCAATGCTGTTCCGGGTGATTTTTTCCTGGGCCTGCTGCTTCTCGATCGCGCGTTTGATCTGGAGCAGCAGCCGATCGATCTCGTAGGGCTTGACCAGATAGGAGAAGGCTCCCCTGTTGGTCGCCTCTATCGCCGAATCGAGGGTGGCTTTGCCGGTGAGTATGATGGATTCGATGAAGGAATGCCTGGTTTTGATCGTGTCGAGCACCTCAAGCCCCGGCATGTCCGGCAGCCCCAGATCGATGAGCGCCAGGTCGACGACGTTTTTGTGCAGGAGAGAGAGCCCTTCCGCTCCGTCCTTGGCCGTAAGGGTTGCATATCCCTTGAACGTGAGGATGTCGGTAAGGGTTTTTCTCAGGCCCGGGTCGTCATCAATGATGAGGATGCACGGTTTGTCCATGTTTCTATCCTCGGATCATCTTTTGTTCATCGAACGACTCCCCCAGGAGCGTCTGCTTCTTCCTTCGACTAACCTCTTCAATGATCCCGATCAAGGTGTCGATCTCCAGAGGCTTGTACAGACAGGCATACGCCCCGATCTGGTCACCTTGGCTGATGGTGGCCGCCATTTCTCCGCCATAGCCGGTCACCAGAATCACCGGTTTGGTCGGGTACCTGACGCGAATTTTTTTGAGGACTTCAAGTCCGTCAACATTGCCGAGCTTGAGGTCAAGAACCACGGCCAGCTTATAGTCGCTCTCCATGCGGCCCAGCACGTTGGCGGCATCCATCTCGGTCTCGACACTATACCCCTTCACCTCCAGGATATCTTTGATCGTCCGGCAGAAAGCGGGGTCGTCGTCGACCACGAGGATGCTTTCCTCCTTTCTCAGCAGTGAGAGAAACGAAAGCAGGATCTGAATGTCAATCGGCTTGGTGAGCACCGTATAAGCTCCCTGTTTTTTCGCTTCTTCCACTTGTTCCTGTGCGGCATACGCACTCATCAGCACGACGGGGAGGTTGGGGGCGGCGGTTTTAATCAGGTGTAGGGCCTCCACCCCGTTGATCCCCGGCATCTTGATGTCCATCAGGACGCAGTCCAGCCCTTTTTCCTGGGACTTCACCACCGCTTCCTCGCCACTGTAGGCCTCGATTGGTTCATACCCCTTGACCTTCAGGATGTCGCTAAGAGTCCTGACCATCCGCCGATCGTCGTCCACCACCAGGATCTTCAGTTTCTCCTTCATTCTTTGTCGCTCCCCACCGGCAGTATCGCCGAAAAAGTTGTTCCCTTGCCCAATTCGCTCTCCACCTCGATCCTGCCGCCATGGGCTTCAACCAGGTTTTTGCAGACCACCAGTCCCAGCCCGATCCCCCCTGTTTTGGTGGTAAACAGCGGTTGGAAGAGTTTTTTCATGTTCTCCGGGGAAATCCCTTCGCCGGTGTTGATAACAGAAATTTCGACCCTCTCTCCGGTTGCTTGCTTCGTGTGCTGCAATATTCTTTGAGGATCTCGCAAAAAGTTTGGAATTGCCGATTTCCGTCATTCCAGCGCAGGCCGGAATCCAGTGCTTGCAATGCGGTCCGGACTCCAGCCTGCGCTGGCGTGACGTTGCGTGGCCTTTTTGTGAATGCATTTTCTTTGCTATCCCTTTCATATCTCCACCGACAAGACCACCGTAAAGGTCGTCCCTTTTCCAAGCTCGCTCGTCACCTCTATCCGTCCGCCGTTGGCCTCTGTAAGGTCTCTCGAAATCGAGAGACCAAGGCCGATACCGCGCGACTTGGTGCTGAAGAGCGGCTGGAAGATCTTGTCCCTATTCTTCGGGGAGATCCCCGCACCGCTGTCAGTAATGCATATTTCGATGAAATTCCCTGTTTCTTGTTTTGAATTCTGTAAGGGCGATGCATCAATCGTCCCTATCATCCGTACGCTGACCCGCAGCACCCCCCCCTCGGGCATCGCCTGCACCGCATTAGTGATGAGGTTTTGGAAAACCCGCTGCATCTGGGACGGATCGACCTTGACCGCGGGGAGCCTTTCCGGGAGTTCGACGCAATACACCACGTTTTCCGGCACAACGCATCCCGCGAGGCTCCGCTGTATCAGCTCATCGACCGGGACTTCCTTCACTCTGGGGGGTTTAGCGCAGAAAAAATCAATAAAATCGGACAGGATCCGCTGAGAGCCGGCGATCTCCTGCCTGATGATTTCCAGGTATTCTTTGACCGATTCGTCGGCGTCAGTGAACTGGCTCTCGAGAAGAAAAACGGCATTGCTCATCACCCCCAGGGGATTGCGCAGCTCATTGCCGACGTTTGCCGCAACCATGCCGAGCAAACTCAGCTTCTCCCTGCGCAGCAGTTCCTCCTGAGCTTCCATGAGCTCCCTGGTCCTTTCCTCGACCTTCTGCTCCAACCCCTCGTTCAACCGTCGGATTTCCTGTTCCGCCTGTCTGCGGTCCGTTATGTCTTTGAAGACCACAACAGCGCCTATCAGTTTTCCCTCATTCCACATCGGAGTACTGGTGTATTCGACGGGGAAGCTGGTGCCATCCTTTTTCCAAAAGACCTCATCATCCACATGATGCGTTGAGCCTGTCTTGAAAGCGGCGTAGATCGGACATTCCTCCTTCGGATACAAAGTGCCGTCCGGCTTTGTGTGGTGCAGAATCGCGTGCTGGAGTTTTCCTATAAGCTCCTCCGGTTCGTAACCGATCATCTTTGCAGATGCAGGATTGGCAAAAGTCGTTTTCCCTTCCAGGTCCAAACCGTATATGCCTTCGCCTGCCGATTCGAAAATCATCTTGTTTTGGAGGAGAAGCTCTTTAATCTCCTCCTCGGTGCGCCTACGTTCGGCAATTTCGCCGTACAGCATGTCCGCCTGTTCGACCACGCTGTTTTCATAGACCTCGATCAGCTGCTCCAGGGCGGCTATCTGCGAGTGAAGAATCTGGATATCAACGCTTTCCACTTTCTCTTTCACCATGTTGTTACTTCCTCCCCTCACTCTGTCCTTCTCCCCAAGGGAGAGGGCGGCCAACGGCCAGGCAAGGAATCATCTTCTCAATTTCAGGAGAAAACCGCCCCGTCGAAGGGGAGAACCGCCATCTTCACGCTCAGCGAAAGCGCCTTAAAGAGATTGGCCGCTTCCCGCGAAATCGGGACCTTGAAAAACATGATGACCGCGAACATCTCCCCCGAAGGAAGAAGACCGCCGAACCCCAGGACGGAACGTATACCGCAGGAGGATACGAACTCCTGCTGTGCGGGAATAAAGGGGCTGCCGAGCGCTTCCGGGACATAAAAAACGTTGTAGGTCTTCTGCTCCATGTCTAACAGAAGTTCCGGCTCCGGCTTGATGACCATCCCCAGCGGAATACCAAATTGGGTAATGAGGTTGCTCACCATCGGTGCCTGATGCACCGCCTCCTCGCTCGGCAAGGGGATAGCCTTGTGCCCCTGTGAGTGCTTCCTGTTGTTCCATTCAGCCTTGTCACCGGCCGTTGCCAGAAGCACCAGGCACTTCATGTCGGGTGATGGGGGATCGCCACCCAGCAAGGCCCGGGCAAAGCCCTGAAGCTCGCTGGCGAGATCGCGAAAAGGATGGGTCTTGTACAATCGGACCAGGGCGGAAGCCCGTTCCCCCTCTGCATCAACCAAGCCATCGTGGAAGTGGCGGACAATCCTGCCAGCCGTCTCCTCCATGCTTGCCGAACCCTTACTCAGAGTCCGCATGGCTTTACCGCATTCGGACATCTCCCGAATGGTGAAATTCGTGAGATCATAGGTTGCCCGGATTTCACTTGCTTCGCTCATCTCATTTTTCCCCTGTCGCTCGTTTCGTCGGAAATTGGTAGAATTCTCCACCCACCATTCATCCTTCACCCCTCACCCCTTGCCACAGGCAATGCCACGGTGAAGGTCGTTCCTTCACCCGGTTGGCTCTCCACCTCGATTTGTCCGCCGTTGGCCTCCACCAGATTCTTGCAGACCACCAGTCCCAACCCTATCCCCTTGGGCTTGGTGGTGAAAAGCGGCTGAAAGAGCTTGCTCATATTTTCCGGAGCAATCCCCTCGCCGGTGTCGGTGACGGAGATTTGGATGAAATCTCCGGTCTCTTGTTTCGGGTTCTGGAGGAGCGGTTCCTGATTCGTCCCTGCGAGGCGTGCAGTGACACACAGCTCGCCGCCGTCGGGCATCGCCTGCACCGCGTTGGTGATAAAGTTCGTCAGCACCTGTCCCATCTGCAATAGATCGACTCTGAGCAGGGGAAGGTTGTCCGGAATTTCGGTCTGCAGCGCGACGGTGTCTGGAATGGCGCATCGGCCAAGGCTTTCATCTGTCAGCGCCCGGACTGTCACCGTTTGAATCTGCGGAGCCTTCGTCCGGGCGAAATCGAGCAGATCGGTGATGATCCGCAGGGAGTTGTCGATCTCATGGTTGATGATATCCAGGTATTCCTTCGTGGTATCGTCAGCGTCCGCCAGCACCATCTGCAGGAAGTAGACAGCATTGCTCATTACCCCGAGAGGGTTGCGTAACTCGTGCCCTACGCTCCCGGAAAGCTGACCGAGGATGGAGAGCTTCTCCTTGCGCACCAGTTCTTCTTGCGCATCGACAAGCTGAGCGATCTTTTGACTCAATTCCTCATTCAATTTGCTTATCATCTGCTCGTTCTGCTTGCGTTCGGTGATGTCCTGAACAAACCCTACGGAGGCGGGGCCATCCGCCAAGTTGATACGCGTGGTGGTAACCAAGGCATGGAATTCGGACCCGTCCTTATGCTTCCCCATCGTTTCATAGATCGTTTCGACCGGTAATCCTTGCTCGCGTTGTAGAGCCCGAACGGCGAATTGTTCCCACGAACTCGAAGCAACCATAGTTTTGATTGGGAGGCAGAGCAATTCTTCGGTGTTTGCGTAACCGAGCATTTCAACATACTTCGAATTCGCGTAGAGCACCTTCAGGTCTCGGATGATGACGATGCTGATGGGCGATTGCTCTACCAGGGAACGAAATCGTTCTTCGCTTTCCCGTAGAGCCTCTTCCGAACGGCGCTGCAAGATGATCTTGTGCAGTTCATTGGCCACCAGTTGAATATGGATGACATCATTCTCTCCATACTCCTCTATTTTATTGCCCACCCCGAAGATGAACCTGATCTTGTCTCCCTCAAATACGGGTATGCTCATGAACCGCCGGACCGGCGCATGTCCTTCCGGAATCCCTTTTCTGTTGGGTGAAGCCGGAAAGTCATTGTAAACGATCGATTGTTTAAGGCGGACGGAATCGACCCAGTTACCAGCCAGATCAATTGCATAATGGGTTGTATAGGAGGCCGTGCAATTTTTGAGTGCCCCTCTGTTCCACGTCGTCAGGATGATTTCCTTCTGATCATCCGAAACCAAGTGGAAAAATCCGATCTCGCTGTCGGTGAGATAGACCACCTCATCCAGAGCGAAGTCGTAGAGTTCCTTATCGGTCAGCTGTGAAGCTTTCTCGTAGAGTTGCAGCAGGTGAATTCCCCGTTCCGCCTCCTTGCGGAGTTCCTTCACCGTCCGCTCGCACTCTCCGGGTTCAGGGGTCACTTGTTCCAGTCCGGCTATTCGCCGACGCAGTGTGCTCATATCATGCAGCAACTGCTCTTTGCTCTTATCTTTATCGTCCATGGTTGAGCCTCCATGAGAATGCTGTTCGACTAGCGATGAACCTTGCCGGAACTATGATAACAACGACGTTGTCCATCACATCACGGCCCAAAGAGTGTCCAGACCTAGATCGTAAACACCGCTCATCCCCTATCCATGGGAAGCTTCACGGTAAATGTCGTTCCCTTTCCCGGCTCGCTCTCCACCTCGACTCTTCCCCTGTTAGCCTCCACCAGATTTTTGCAGACCACCAGTCCCAATCCTATCCCCTTGGGCTTGGTGGTGAAAAGCGGCTGAAAGAGCTTGCTCATATTTTCCGGAGCAATCCCCTCGCCGGTGTCGGTGACGGAGATTTGGATGAAATCTCCGGTCTCTTGTTTCGGGTTCTGGAGGAGCGGTTCCTGATTCGTCCCTGCGAGGCGTGCAGTGACACGCAGCTCGCCGCCATCGGGCATCGCCTGCACCGCGTTGGTGATAAAGTTCGTGAGTACCTGTCCCATCTGCAACGGGTCGACCCTGAGCAGGGGAAGGTTGTCCGGGATTTCGGTCTGCAGCGCAACATTTTCCGGAATGGCGCATCGGCCAAGGCTTTCATCTGTCAACGCCCGAGCCGTCACCGTTTGAATCTGCGGCGGCCTTGTCCGGGCAAAATCAAGGAGATCGGTGATGATCCGCAGGGAGTTGTCAATCTCATGCTTGATGATTTCCAGGTATTCCTTCGTGGTGTCGTCGGCGTTTGTCAGAACCATCTGCAGGAAGTAGACGGCGTTGCTCATCACCCCGAGGGGGTTTCTCAGCTCATGCCCCACGCTCCCGGACATCTGGCCGAGGATGGCGAGTTTCTCCTTACGCATCAGATCTTCCTGGGCATCAAAGAGTTCCCTCGTCCTTGTCTCGAGGTCTTCGGCCATCTGGTTGAAACTGTCGATCAGCATCCGAATCTCCCCGCCCCCCCTGGAATCCACCCTTGCGGAGAGATCGCCCTTGGCAAGCCGGAGAGTTGCCTCTGCAAGGTGTGTAAGCGGATTAAAAATAATTCTCTTGAACGCAACGAAAAGCATCGCACCAAGCGCAAACATTGCGGCCAGATTCAGTGTAACTATGAAGGTTATGGTTTTGGTGATCTCCTGATTGATGATGTATTCCGACATTCCCAAGGAAACCTTTCCGATGACATCGACATCAGTGCCTGTCACGATGGGAATGGAAAGAGTGGAAACAGCCTCTTGCTTTTGGATGGCTCCTATAATATCCGGAAGCTCGCTCTCTTTTGGCAAGTCTGCAAGCAGCTTTTTTACTCTGGGTGATCGATAGTTGATGCTGGCGTATTGTGAAGTAAACATCTTGCCCTGCGAGTCCTGAATGATTGCATACATGATGTCTGCATCTTTATTCGCCTCATTGACGATAGCATCTAGTTGCACATAGTCCTTCATTATCAAAGGGTCCTGACTCAGTTTGGCAATGTAGGATGCGAGACCTTTCCCCTTGCTTGTCAATGTGCGCTTCAACATCTCCCGTTCGTTAATCCCGATCAGGATGCTGATAACGGCGGTGCTGACAAGAAGAATTCCAGAAATGAGGACAAGGAATTTGAAGCGAATGCTGCCTTTCACCCTTTGGTCGAACATAGGATCGCCTTTGGTGCCGTGGCCTTTAACGCACGACGGTTATGACATCAATGAGCACGCTTTTTTATTCGATACTTTTTGTTACAGATTTCATGAATGAAGGAGAAGGCTGAAATCCTCCCGCTTTCATCGTCCGCAGATTAATCGTCATTTCCAGTTTTTCGAGGTGCCCGATGGGAATGGATGACGGCTTCGCTCCCCGCAAAACCATTGCCGCCTTTTCCCCGGTTAAACGGCCCACTGTATAGGAGCACAGACCCCCAGAAGCACCCCTTTATCCAGCAGATCATCAATATGGGTTATGGTGATCACTCGCGCCTTGGTCGCCATGTCAACGATCATCGTGGCGGCTTTGTCCACAACACTGCTTCCCGAGAGATAGAGCGCGTCCGCCCCGCGCATGACCTCCGGCAGTACTTGAGGCACATCTTCCGCTGCGGTGAGCGGGACCGGGATGATCCTGATCTGAAAATCGGCTTGAAGCCCTTGCAGTTCTTTCAGCTGTACCACTGAGTTGAGCTCGTTGGCGGTATAGAGCACCGCCAGTGTCTTCACCGGAGCGAACTCTTTCAGGCGGGAGAGGGGCATGGACAGGGGAACCCGGTTGGAGGCACCGGTGGTGTTATTGTCTGAACTCTCCCAGCTTTTGGCTATTTTTGAGGCAACAGGATCAAAAACAGAGCTGAAGACCACCGGCACATCCTTGACATCCCTGGTGACCGCCAGAGTGGCGCTGGTGCCTAGGGAAATGATCATATCCAGCTTTTCCACGGTAAAGGTATGCACCGCTTCCACGGCCTTCGCCTTGTTACCGTCGGCGTTTACCATGAAAAACTGCACTGTCGGTTCTGCAAAGCCCTCTTTTTTAAGCTGATCCACAATCCCGTTTTTGGCATCGACATAGCGAGGCGCTGCATTCCAGAAAAGCACGCCGATTTTCTTCTCTGGCTGCGCTGCCCTGGAAGGCATCCCGATTATGGAACCCAGCGTAAGTAATAAAAATAATAGCATCCAGATACGTTTCATTGCCCCTCTCTCCCGGCCGGACGAGCGGCGTGGTTTAATCTGCACCCGCCGCTGTCTGTCGGCACATTATTCTATGATTTTAGTCACCTGCTTCATTAAGGATGGCGGAATATGGAATCCGCCCGCTTTTGCCGTCTTCATGTTGAGGATCAGCTCCAGTTGCTCCAGCGGCAGCGTTTCATAGGGAATCGCCGAAGGTTTCGTTCCTCTCAGGATTTTTGCCCCCTTTTCTCCGGCCAGGCGGCCCATCCTATACTGATTAACCACCATGCTCAGAAGCACCCCTTCTTCGGCGAGATCGTCGAGATGGGTAATTGTGACGACCCTTGCTTTGGTGGCCGCATCCACGATCAATCCTCTATTTTTGCCAACGATGCTGCTGCCGGTCAGGTAGATTGCATCCGTCACCCGCAAGACTTCCGGCAACAGTTCGGTTATTTCTCCCTCCCGCGTCAAAGGCACCGGGATGATCCTGATCCGGAGGTCGTCCTGCAGCCCCACCAACTCTATAAGCACGGCCTCGGAGTTTTTTTCATGGGGCGTATACAGCACTCCTATCTTCTTCACCGCCACCAACTCCTGCAGCTTGCGCACCAGCTCCGCCAGAGGAATTTTCGGGCTCACCCCGGTCGTGTTATTGCCCGAACTCTTCCACTCCAGAGTTAATCCGGATGCCACCGGATCATAAGCTCCACACACCAGCGGCACGTCCTTTATCTCATTGGCGACTGCCAAGGCCGCGCTGGTGCCAAAGACAAAAATCAGGTCCAACTTCAAAGCGGCGAACCTTTGCGCCAGTTCCGCTGCTTTCGCCTTGCTGCCTTCGGCGTTTTCCATGAAGAAATGAACATTCGGTTCGCTGAATCCTTCTTCTGCAAGCTTTTCCACCGCGCCTTTTTCCTGGGCGAGATAGCGCTGCTCTTCACCAAACAACAGCACCCCTATTCTTTTCTCAACTTCTGTCTCCGCGCAAACTGGCGAAAACTTGAACAAGGCAGCAATCAGCAGGAGCAATCCCACCAATAACCCAAATCCGATATTTTTATCGCCGGGCATCGTTAGCCTCCTGAGAGCTTCCTCCGGTTGAAGTCGTTGTCGATGATCAGGATGCGCACACCTTCTTCGAGGAAACCCGGAACGTTATACGCGCCCCCTCGGCAACCGAATAATGAAGGTTGTCCCGATACCGGGCTCTGTTTCAAAGACAAGGGTGCCGTTATGTTTCCCGGTAATAACATCATGGGCGATGGCCAGCCCTTGACCCGTGCCCTTGCCGACTTCCTTGGTGGTGAAGAAAGGATCGAAGACCTTGTCTTGGATATGCTTGGGGATACCGCCGCCTGTATCGGTAATTCGAATTTCCACATAATGGTCGTCTTGCCTGGTGCTGAGAGTGATTTGACCTTTTTCACCCTCCGGATGAGTATCGTGCTTGTTTTCTATGGCATGGGCGGCATTGACCAACAAGTTCAGAAAAACCTGGCCCATCTCATCGGCAAGGCACGGCACGGTTTGCAGCTCAGGGTCCAGGTCGGTCTCAACCTCAGCCACATATCTCCATTCATTTCTTGAAACCGTGATGGTTGTCTCGATAATTCGATTAAGATCCGCATTGACCTTCTGCTTGCTCCCTGGATGTGAAAATTCTTTCATCGCCTGGATTATGGAGGTGACGCGTTGGATGCCATCCTTTGATTGGTCAATGGCCCGAGGAATCTCCTCCATGAGGTAGTCCCAGTCAAGATGGGCAACGATTGCATCCAGCGCCTTGACCTGTGCCTCTGTCACGGCACCTTTCTTTACAGATTCAAGGAGTTTCAAGAGGGTGGTGAGTACTGGAGACAATTCAAGGAAGGACTCGTTGATGAAGTTGATGTTGGTGCTGATGAATTGGATGGGGGTATTGATTTCATGGGCGATACCGGCTGCCAACCGGCCAACCGACTCCAATTTCTGGGACTGCAGGAGCCGAGCAAGCAGTATTTCCTGTTCTTGATCCGCCTGCTGTTTTTCGATCGCCCGCTTGATCTGGAGCATCAGCTGCTCAATCTCGTACGGTTTCACCAGATAGGAGAAGGCGCCCCGGTTGGTGGCCTCAATGGCCGATTCGACGGTGGCGTTGCCGGTGAGGATGATAACTGCCGTGGACGGATGGTCGGCCTTGATCCGGGAAAGCACGTCAAATCCGGAGATGTCCGGAAGCCCGAGATCGATGAGCGCCAGATTGACCGTATTTTTTTGCATACAAGCGAGCCCCTCAGCCCCATCCTTGGCGGCAAGGGTTGCATATCCCTTGAACTTCAAGATGTCGGCGAGAGTCTTTCTCAGGCTCGGATCATCATCGATGATGAGAATGACCACTTTTTCCATTTTTTTTCCCCTCTGATTGCCCCTTTGCGGTCGGTCGATTCCCTTTTAACTTCTTGCCACGTTCCACCTCCCGCTCATGGTGCGAAAAGGATGGGGATGGGACGGTTATGCCCGACGGCCGCCACACGGTGGTCACGGTAGGCTGTGCGGCTCCTCGCCTTGATACTCCTGTATGGTCATTTTTTTCCGGTTGCCGATTCGAATCTCCTGAAGGCATTCACGATGTTCTGCCGCAATAGCTGATTATCAATAGGTTTCGTGATAAACTTGTAAATGGCGCCCTGATTGATGGCGCTGGTTACCATCTCCGTGTCGGCAAAGCCGGAGAGGGCGATGCGGATGGTTTGGGGATAGAGGTCCTTGACCCTGCTGAGAAACTCAAGACCATTCATCCCGGGCATCCGCTGGTCGCAGAGCACAACGCCCACCTGGTTGGTCGCCAGCAGTTCGAACCCCTGCTGGGCGCTTGTGGCGGTGAATATCCGGTACTCTTCCTCGCTCAACACCTGCGCCATGATCTTGAGGACGAGTGGTTCGTCGTCCACCAGCAGAAGCGTTCTTTCAGGATGCGTGCTTCCTTCTTTGGGGAAACTGAGATGCCGTTCTTGCCGGAGTAGTTGCTCTATCTCCGCCGCTGGGACCGGCCGGCTGAAATAGTAGCCCTGCATTTCATCGCACCCTTGAGCCCTGAGAAAGCTGAGCTGCCCTTCGGTTTCAACCCCTTCGGCAATTACCCGAAGATTCAGATTGTGAGCCATGGCGATTATGGTTTTCGCAATCGCCGCACTGCCCGGGTCGGAGGTCAGCTCGCGGACAAAGGAGATGTCCATCTTTAGTTTGTCGAAGGGAAAACGCTTCAGGTGGCTCAGGCTGGAATACCCCGTGCCGAAATCATCCATGGAGAGCTGCACCCCCATTTTCTTCAATTCATGCAACATGCTCAGTGCACTTTCCACATCTCGCATTACTAAACCCTCGGTGATCTCCAGGTCGAGAGAGCGTGGATCAATACCGCTGTCGTGCAAAATTTCACTAACGGTTCTGATGAGACCCGGATACCAAAACTGACGGGGCGAGAGATTAACCGCCATGGTTAAAGGAGGAAGCCTGGCATCTTGCCACTGTTTGTTTTGCATACCGGCTGTTTTCAACACCCACTCGCCGATGGGGATAATGAGGCCAGTTTCTTCCGCCAAGGGGATAAATTGGGCAGGAGACACCATGCCAAGATCGGGGCTGAACCACCGAAGCAAGGCCTCAACCCCATTCATCTGGCCAGTGACCAGATCCACCTGTGGCTGGTAATGCAATGACAACTCTTCATTTTCCAGTGCCCGGCGCAAGCTTCTTTCCATGGTCATGCGTGCCACGACTCTGGTGTTCAGTTCATCGGTGAAAAACTGAAAGTTACTGCGTCCTTGCTCCTTGGCACGGAACATTGCCAACTCGGCATTTTTCAACATTGTTGGTGCATCTTTCCCGTCCTTGGGATGGATACTGATACCGATGCTGCAGGAAACTTCAAAGATCTGTGCGTCGACTTCGACGGGATGGTTGACGGCGATATGGATTTTTTTCGCTACGATGGCGGCATCCTCGCCCTCCACTAGGTCTGAGAGAACGATGATGAAATCGTCCCCCCCCTGACAAGCCACGGTATCGTTTGAGCGGCAACAAGCATTCAGGCGTTTGGCGACAATTTTCAACAAATGGTCCCCGGTGTGGTGCCCGAGGCTATCGTTAATAACCTTGAAATGGTCGAGATCGACGAACAGGACCGCCACCTGTCGCTGGTGGCGGTTGGCGGACAGCAGCGCCTGGCTGAGACGGTCCAGCAAGAGGTAACGGTTGGGCAGACCGGTCAGTCCGTCGTGGGAGGCTTGGTGCTCGAGTAGCGTCTCGTAGCTTTTACGCTCGGTAATGTCACGGACTGCGGCGGTAACGATGGTACCCTCGGGAGTTTCCAGGGGGCTTAGGCTGATCTCCACCGGAAATTCGCTGCCATCCTTGCGCAGCGCATAGAAATCTCCGCCTTGTCCCAAGCGTTTCATTTTCGGGTTGCGGATATATTCACTGCTGTATTCGTGGTGATGGATAAATCGTGGTGGGACGAGCATACCCATATCCCTGCCGACAACCTCGGAGCGGGTATAACCGAACATCCGCTCAAACTGTCTGTTGACCATGAGAATCTCTTGTCGGTCATTGACGATCAGCATGCCGTCGGGAGCCGATTCCAGCAATTCGCGGAATTTAGCCTCGCTCTTCCGCAAGGCCGCATCCGCCTGTTGTTTCTCGATCGCCAATTTTATTTGGAGCATCATCTGCTCGATGTCGTACGGTTTCAGCAGATACGAGAAGGCTCCCCGGCTGATGGCCTCAATGGCCGATTCGAGGGTGCCGTTGCCGGTGAGGATGATAACCGCCGTGGACGGACGATCGGCCTTGATTCGTGAGAGCACCTCAAGCCCGGAGATGTCCGGAAGCCCGAGGTCAATGAGCGCTAGGTTGACAGCGTTTTTTTGCAGAAGAGCAAGCCCCTCCGCACCGTCTCTGGCGGTAAGGGGTGCATATCCCTTGAACTTCAGAATGTCGACGAGGGTCTTCCTCAGATTCGGATCGTCGTCGATGATCAAAATAACCGCTTTTCCCATACCGGTTTTCTCCACTGATGGCCCTTTGATACTGACCGATTTCGTTTCGACTTCTGTTCATCGGTACGAAACGCACTGCCGAGCACTCGCCCAGCAATCCGACGCTTAATTGGCCTGGGATTCAGTTCCCTCAACGGTCATCTCATTTGACACCCCAATGACGCCGTAAACGTCGCTCACAAGTTTGGTGACCAGATCCTTTTCCGCCGCATTCCTGGCCCTGCCCCTTAATGCGACCACGCCTTCGTGCGTCACGACCCTGGTGTAGAGGACACTGGTTGAACGATGATTCAGCAAGGTCGTCTTGACCAGGGCGGTGATGGACGCGTCGTCAATCGTTTCGTTTACGGCCTCCATCTTTTCGCCCATCGTTTTTGGGTCTGAATGCATGGCGGCCGCTACCACAATCATTTCATTATTGACGTTCTTGACGCCTTCCGCATCCTCGGCGTATTCGGTCGCAAGGTCCTTCTGGGCCTCACTGCGGGCTTCGCCGCGCAGGGTAACAACCCCATCCTCTACGGAAACCTCAATATCGGTGACATTGACGTTCCGATGGAACAAAAACGTGGATTTCACTCTGGTAACGAGCCAGGCATCCGTGTGCGCAGGAGGGACTTCACCTTTTACGGTCAGCTTGTTGTCCACGCTTTTAACGCCGGGAAGATTCGCAACTGTCTCCCGAGCCAGGGATTTGTAGTATCGTTCGGAAACGGTCCCGGTCAATCTGACGTCGCCATCTATGGACTGAATGGTAATGTCATTGCCGTTGAGAAAGGTCTTGAACACATAGGATTCTTTTGCTGATGCCTCAATGCGGTCATCCTGCTCGGATGCAAACAGATTGAATTTGATGGAAAACAAAGAGGCTACAGTGAGTAGCAGGAGCAGTGTCAAGTGACAACATCTTGTCATGGCCATTTCCCTCCTTCCCACCCAGTTATTTTCCCCAGACGACATCCCTTTGATCAGGGTGCAAAACACGTGATTATTGCGAGCAAACCAGCCGGCATCCTCCGGTTTACAGAATGTAGAGCTCACAGATTTTGCGGTAGTGATAACCGTAAATGGAGAGCGTTATCGCCACCGGTATCAGTCTGGGCCTGCGGAGAAGAGTCCAGAACATCAGTTGCCAGTATTGAAAACGCTCTTGCCCCAAGATCCCCAGGCGGATAGCGGCGCGAAAAAAGGAAAGGAAGCGTTGCGCACTCATTGGTTGGTTGATTGCAGGCGTCTTAAGGTCCTGCAACAACGTTCGCACCCGCCGGTAGTAATTTCTTGGCGAATAAATATACTCCATAATCGTTTGGTAGCCGCGCGATAGCTTCTCGATTCCCATTTGCGGGATGATGTTGGTGGTGCCATCAACATTGTCACCGGAAAAGGTGTCGGCGACCCGGCTCTCCCGCTGCAACCGGTCAAAAAGACGTGTCCCCGGAGGCGCCTGGAGCATGCCCACCATGGCGATGACGATGCCGCTGCGCTGGATGAAATCGATCTGCCGCTGAAAAATTGACGGCAGATCGCTGTCAAATCCGACGATGAATCCGCCCATCACCTGAAGCCCCGAGCGGTGGATTCTTTTAACGCTCTCAAGGAGATCCCGGTTTTTGTTCTGGGTTTTGTGGCACTCCGTCAGGCTGCCCTCGTCCGGTGATTCAATACCGATAAAAACGGAATCAAACCCGGCTTGCACCATCATGGCCAGCAGTTCAGGATCATCGGCGAGGTTGATGGAGGCTTCGGTGAAAAAGACGCAGCCCTTCTTATCCTGGCGCCATTCAATCAGGGCGGGCAGCAAATGGTTTTTCAGGTACTCTTTGTTGCCGATAAAATTGTCGTCGACAAAGAAGATGCTGCTTCGCCAGCCGGAGGCATACAGGTGATCCAGTTCCGCGATGACCTGTTGCGACGTCTTGATCCGCGGACGATGGCCGAAGAGGGTCGTGACGTTACAGAATTCGCAGTTGAACGGGCAGCCCCTGGAAAACTGAAGGTTCATGGAAGCATACTTCTTCATCTGCACCAGGTTCCACAAGGGTGCCGGGGTGTCGCCGAGATCGCAGAACCGTGCGGCCCTGTAGATCTTTTTCGGTTGCCCGCTGTCCAGGTCGGCCAAAAAAGCGGGCAGGGTGAGTTCCGCTTCGTCGAGCACGAGATGATCCACCTCGCTGAAAGCATCGGGTTCGATGGTAAAAAGAGGGCCGCCGGCCACGATTGTTCGATTCGCGGCGCGGCAGCGGGCGATGATCTGTTGGGCCGAGGTGCGCTGAATGGCCATGCCGCCGATAAATACCAGATCCGCCCAGGCAAGGTCCTCGTCGGTGAGATTCTCGATATTGACGTCCACAAGGCGCTTATTCCACTGCTCCGGCAGCAGGGCGGCAACGGTTATCAGGCCGAGGGGAGGGAAGGCCGCTTTCTTGCCAATAAATGGCAGTGCATAGGTGAACGACCAGAAGGTGTCGGGAAACTGTGGATAAATAAGAAGAATATTCATGGCGGGGTACTCCTTGAGCCTTTTTAAAATGAACCGTTGCAGGGTGGTGTCATATAAGGCCACAGCCGCAAAAGCCTGTGCCTTGGCTGGGAGAGATTGCTGCACAAGACTGAACCCTGTTCGCGGGCATGGCCCGCTCCTACCGGTAGACGCGATACCCCGGGGGGTAGGAGCGGGCCATGCCCGCGATGTGAATTCTGCATTGTTGCATCTACTCGGATGTCATTTTGACCGGAGGGGGAAATCTCATCGTCGTGCAGGCCGAGATTTCTCGCTCTCGTTTGAAATGACAGAATAAACTACCTCGGTCTTGCAAAATACCACCGGTTTCCTGACGAAAACAGCCAGCATTCCAGTGGGAAAACGGCCGGCCCGCTCAATTTTTTTGCAGCACCTCCCGTACTTTGGTCGCCAGATCATGGATTGAGAAGGGCTTTTGCAGGAAATTCACCCCCGCCTCCAGCACGCCTCTGCGGGCGATGACGTCGGCGGTATAGCCGGACATGAACATGATTTTCAGACCGGGAGAGAGGGCTTGCAGGCATTCCGCCAGATCCCGGCCGTTCATTTCCGGCATGACCACATCGGTGATCGCAAGATGAATCCGGCTTTCGTGTGCCTTGGCCAGTTCGATGGCTTTGCTCGGCGTCCCTGCGGCCAACACCCGATACCCTAATTTTCGCAGCATCGTTTGGGCCATCATCAACAGGACCGGTTCATCCTCAACCACCAGCACGGTTTCCCCGTGGCTTAAAGGTATATCCAACGCCTTGGTTTGTGTGGAAACGGCGGCCTGTTCCACATGCTGGGGCAGGTAGATACGGAAAGTGGTTCCATTTCCCGGTTCACTGTAGACGTTGATGAATCCATTGTTCTGTTTGACTATGCCATGCACCGTGGAAAGCCCCAGGCCTGTTCCCTGGCCCTCCTCTTTGGTGGTGAAAAACGGATCAAAGATGTGCTCCATGATCTCCTTACTCATACCGCAACCATCGTCACTCACAGCCAACAGGACATACGCTCCTTCGACAAACCCGAAATGATCGGCGCAGTAGGCCGCATCAAAAACAACGTTTCCGGTTTCAATGGTGATTTTGCCGGCGCCGGCGAAGGCGTCCCTCGCGTTGACGCAGAGATTGGCCAGAATCTGATCGACCTGGGTGGGGTCCATTTTGATCGGCCGCAGGTTCGCCTTGGGCAGCCAGGCCAGGTCGATGTCCTCGCCGATCAGCCGGCGGATCATGGCGAGCATGCTCTCCACGGTCTGGTTCAGGTCAAGTACCACCGGGATGATCGTCTGTTTGCGGGCAAAGGTCAGCAATTGCCGGGTTATGTCTACGGAACGTTTTGCGGCGGTGATGATGATTTCAAGATCGGCATGCAGGGGATCGGCCGGCCCTACTTTTTCCAGGGCCAGCTCCGCATATCCGAGGATAACGCCGAGCATATTGTTGTAATCGTGGGCCACGCCCCCGGCCAGCAAGCCTACTGCTTCCATCTTCTGGGACTGCTGAAACTGGGCGGCCAGCCGAAGCTGCTCGGTGATGTCGCGTTTGACAGCCACATAGTTGACAATCCGTCCCGAAGCGTCGCGAACCGGAGATATCGTCGTCTCCTCGGTGTAGAGTTTGCCGTCCTTGCGTTTGTTGATCAGACGCCCGGCCCAGGTACGACCACTGGAGATGGTCTCCCAGAGATCGCGGTAGAAGAGTTCGTCATGGGCGTCGCTCTTTAGGAGGCGCGGATTGCGACCGAGCAGCTCAGTGTGGCTGTAGCCCGTCATCTGCTCGAAGGCTGGATTGACAAATTCGATGTTTCCCTGGGCGTTGGTCATGACAATGCCCTCTCCGGCCTGCTCGATGGCTGCCAGCAACCGCTTGCGTTCGGCGTCGTCCCGCTTGCGGGCGGTGATGTCCCGGATGTTGCACTGAATCACCTTGCTCTGGTCCACAAGGTAGACGTTGCTGACAAATTCTACGGCAATGGGGTGGCCGTTGCGGGTTTCCAGCGGCAAATCTTCGTAACGGATGTATTTGTTATCCTGAAGAGCCTTGAACGCCTCCTTTGACGCGGCGATGTCTTTGAACACACCGAGCTCCCAGATGTATTGGCCGCACAGCGCGTCATAGGAATACCCAAGCAACTGCAGCAGGAAAGGATTGACGTCCACCACCTTGCCCGTCTCGGCATCGAGGATCAAGATGCCGTCTCGGGCTGATTCAAAGAGACGCCGGTAGCGTTTTTCGGAATTTTGCAGGGCCTGCCTGATGTTTTGCTCCTCGAGCAGTTTATTTTTCAGAACAGCGAGTTGCTCGTGGAGGTTGGTGTCGGCGTGGTCGAGTTGGTTTTCAATAGAGGTATTCGGCATGGTAATATCCTTGTGCCCTAGCTGAACGACAAAGGAGCGTGGCTAGTCACCTAGGGGAAATGTCGCGAACGTGGCTTCTGTTCATTGATGAGCTGATTCGACTCTTCTTGCCTTTGAAGAAAGGTTTGTTCCCATGAAAACAGTTACAACGTTCAGGTCGATGTGTTCTGGGCCGGTCGAACAGCGGGATCAATCAACCCTTTTTTCCTGACCGAACAAACAGCCTCCATGCCTTCAAACGCTGCGACCGTGGCAATCTTGATTTGTAAGGGTTCACTTAAGAGGCATTTTGTTCCAAGCAAAACGCCGAACCTGTCGGACTTCATGTGCTGGTCAAGATGTTGGCGGGTTTCCCATTCCGAAAACAGGTTAAAAACGTTTGTATCCTCAATGTCGCTGAAGATGGCATAACTCAAGCAGCCTTTTTCTTTTTCTGGCGGCTCAATCAGTGAAAGGAGGGTTTGCAACACCTCTTTCTGCTTTTCCGGAAGAGCGGTCATGATAGTTCTGACTATGATCATTGCTGTAGCCCTTTCTGTTGAAGTACTTCTCCAGAGTGCGCTGCACGAGTCGATAATCGTTTAGTCCTTCTTCGATTATAGAGTTCTTCTGGGGAAAACAAGATTCAGCCTTGATGCTCAATACCGGTCTGCGGAGAGGGTGGCACAACAGCAGGTGATGCCGTCTCTGCACCAGCCTTGGCTGTTGCCAGCATTTCTCGCAATTCATCCCCCTGCACACTTTCCTTTTCAGAAAGGAGCCGGGCCAAATCATCAAGGACGGCACGCCGTTCCGAGAGGATTCCACGAACACGTTGATGGGCTTCATCGATAAATCGGGTGACTTCCTCGTCGATTTGAGCGGCCTTCGCTTCACTGTAGTTTTTTCCGGAAGTAAAGTTGTCCGGAAGAAACATTGCCTGACGAGGCCGTTCATAGCTCACCAGCCCCAGGCGATCACTCATGCCATATTCCGTGACCATGGCCCGGGCAATATCCGAGGCCCGCTGCAAATCGTTTTGGGCGCCTGTTGATATTTCCTGAAAAACCAGTTCCTCCGCAACCCTGCCGCCTAAAAGAACAGCCAACCGGTCCACCAATTCCGAACGGGTCATGAGATACCGGTCTTCCGTTGGTTGCTGCTGGGTATACCCGAGTGCCGCTATACCGCGAGGAATAATGGAGATTTTATGCACAGGATCGGCATGTTCCACAGATTCGGCGACAATCGCGTGCCCGGACTCGTGAAAGGCGACAATTTCTTTTTCCTGGGCATTCATCACCCGGTTCTTTTTCTGCAGACCGGCAACCACCCGGTCGATAGCCTCATCGAAATCGACCATCTCCACGGTTTCTTTATTATTTCTGGCAGCCAGCAGCGCGGCTTCGTTGATGATGTTGGCCAGATCCGCTCCCACAAAACCAGGGGTGCGGCCGGCGATTTTGCGTAAATCGATCTCGGGACCCAAGACCACGTTTTTGGAGTGAATTGTTAAGATGGCTTCCCGGCCGTTGATATCCGGCCGGTCGACCAAAACCTGCCGATCAAACCTGCCTGGACGGAGCAACGCAGGGTCCAGAATTTCCGGGCGGTTGGTGGCCGCCATGATGATGACCCCTTTGTTCGTGTCGAACCCATCCATCTCGACCAGCAATTGGTTCAGTGTCTGCTCCCGTTCATCATTACCACCCATCGCATTCACCCCCCGGGCTTTGCCGAGGGCATCCAGCTCATCGATGAAGATGATGCAGGGTGCCTGGGCCGCAGCTTGGGAAAAGAGATCGCGAACGCGGGCAGCTCCGACGCCGACAAACATTTCGACGAATTCGGAGCCGCTGATGCTGAAAAATGGCACCTTGGCCTCCCCGGCGACGGCCTTGGCCAACAGTGTTTTGCCCGTGCCTGGCGGGCCGACGAGCAGCACCCCTTTGGGTATCCTCCCCCCAAGTTTCTGGGCTTTTTCAGGAGTACTCAAAAAATCGACCACTTCCTCGAGCTCTCCCTTGGCCTCGTCAATACCGGCCACATCCTTGAAACTGACCTGAATTTCACTCTCGGCAAAAATCTTGGCTTTGCTTTTACCAAAAGACATAACGCCCATCCCTGGCCCCATTTTCTTCATGGCAAAACGCCAGATCAGGAACATAATGCCAAGGGGAAGAATCCATGAGAGAAGGCTGCTCAAAAATTTGTTTTGATACCGTCCGGAATAGCTGACCTTTCGTTCATCCAGCTCTTTCACCAGGCCGGGATCGTTGACACGCACAGTCGTGAACTCCTGACTTGGAGACCCTGACAGCGTTCCAGTGATTTTTTCAGGATCAAGGGTTAATTGGTCCACCTTTCCTTCGGCAAGGTCCTGTTTAAACTGACTGTAGGGAATTGTTTCTATCTTTGCAGAAAAGAAATAGGGTTGCAGGAAAGCAAAGAAGAGAAAGATTAATAGAAAAAACCAGGTGTTGAATCGGCTTTTAGGTGGCAAAGCATCCTTTTTATCCTGAGAATCCCCAAAACCAAACAGCGACCGAATTTTTTCGGTAAAATTTTCTGGTTGTTTGTTGTTTTGATTAACTGACATGTACCAATTCCTCTTTTCTAGAAGCCCGGAAGCAAACAAATGCCTGCAGTTTTCCTTGGCCTGGCATAAGGGAAGCAATCATTGATCCAGAATGTAATCGGCCGGTGCATAACTATTCATCATGCTGTTTTATCGTAAATAATTAAATGTGACATGGGTTGCACTGTTGCCTTCATCTGCCACGTTTAAGCGGTTATATTTAACCACCGGTTAAATATAACCTGCTTTACAGGTCCCTCGGTGAAAAGGGCTGGGGGAGAGAGCCTCGACGACCCATGGGCCACGGAGGGGGGCAGGCCGGTTATCAACCTCGGCAAGGATGGCCGTTTACCGGCCCCGTTTGCAGAGCGTCAACGGCGAGAAGGTGGAGGGTGGGTGGCCATGGGGTATCGAGGTTTCAGCATGGCCCAGGAAAATTTTGTTTTTGACCCTGGCGAGTCTTTTGAAAAGGACAAGATATTGATTTGGTCTGGTTAGCAAAAAAACAGTTGAGATGTTTTTTGTTGTCATTTCGAGCGTTAGCGAGAAATATCGTGCTTTGAAACAAGAGATTTCTCCCGGTGGTCGAAATGACAGGGTGCGCAGATTTCCTTTTTGCAAGAGGCTCTGACGATACATTATTTTTACATCAGCAGGTAGCTTGTGAGTAAAAACGGGGTATCCGTGTTGCTCAAGTAAATGCATCAAATCCTGCATGGGGCAAGCTCCCCAGTCAACAGCGGCAGTGTTCATGCAGGATAGATGTAAGGTTGTTATTGTTGCAACTCCCATTGCCCCTGCTGATTCCGGCAAGCGGTGCTGTAGGTTCTTTCCACTTCGCCGTCGATAACGGCTTCGATTTCAGCCCGTCTGCAAACCTGCCTGGAATAAGAATCCTGATAAGATGGCTCCGGGGTAACAGCGTACCGGTTGCCGCTATCCGGATTTACCCAGGACGAGCGTTGGTTGGATGCACCCTGCTCATAGGTGGTACTCAGCCTGTCTCGATCGTATTTATCCATTTCGTTGCCGACAATGTAACCGAGCAATCCGCCTACTGCGGCGCCAATCAATGTCGCCCCCGTATTATGGCCAATTGCCTGCCCGATAAGGGCGCCGCCGGCAGCACCACCAGCCGCTCCGGTCTGGCCTCTGGTCGCGCAAGAGGAAAGCAGCAGCAGGAAAAGCAGGGCAACGATATTGATATGTTTCATGGTGATTCTCCTTGTTCAATAAGAATGAGCGCCTGATAAAATATAAAAATATCGTATCGTCTTGACTCTGCGAACCGCTTGAATTGGTACAATAAAGGGATTCACGAGCATGAATCGTGTTTTTCTGCTGGTACAAGGATCTTTGCAGTGATCATGTTGCAATGCAACATGATGCAACGTGGCGTGAGGTTAGGGAGTGGTGGTTTTCTGTCCGTAGTGCTGGGTTAAGGCGTATTCGGGAACCTCCCCAATTCCACTTTGTCTTGAGAGGAATGAAGTAAAAAAAGGGGCGCAGGAAAGTAACCAACGCAGAGAAGTTGACAATAAACCCGCATGAAGAGGGTTTATTGTCTCCCGGTAAACGCGAGTGTCAGCACTTCACAACGTTTATTGCCGACGGACCTTTAGCCCCATTTTCCACATCAAATTTCACGCGATCTCCCTCCTGGAGAGATTTGAATCCCTCAGCCTGAATAGCGGAATGATGCACAAACACATCCTTGCCGCCATCCTGTTCAATAAAGCCAAATCCCTTGGAATCATTAAACCATTTTACAGTTCCTTCAGCCATTGTAACTACTCCTTTTTTCATTGTGTGATCGTGTCGTACAGTTGGACTGCTGCCCCCCATTTCGGGGCCATCGGAATGTACTGAACTGTCCAAGAGGATCGGTTCATCCGATGGTACTCTATTAACATGCAATCTTTGCTCCCGGTTTCCTGCAATCGTTAACAGTTATGTATCGTTCTGATTTTTAAATGATATGTCTGCAGATACCTGCCTGTGGAATGGTATCATTAACGCAAGCAAAAGGTTGTATTTAACCAGTGGCCATATATAACCGTTAGCGGCGCCCCTTTACTCTGCCTGCTCCGTAGTCGTTTTTGACGGCAACGCATGCAGTTCTGCCTGGCCTGCGCACAGGCAGGCGCCAAAAATGAAAACGGCTCCGGAAACATAGATCCACAGCAGCAAGGCCATGATCCCACCAAACGTTCCGTAGACCGCGTTCAATGTGGCGAAGTCTTTCAGATAAAGAACGAACAGATTTTCGACCGCTCGCAAGAGCACCGTGGCGCACAGGGCGGCGGCCCATACTTCGACAAACCGCGTGGGCCGACTCGGAGCGAACCGGTAGAACAGGAGCAGACCGAAGAACACCACCACCGAGGGAATGAAAAAGCTGACCAGGTCATAAACCCAGGAACGGTAATCATACAGGGGAAATAACCAGCCCCTCGTCATTTGCATCAGCACCGGCACTGCCATGACCCGAAGGACCGCAGTTGCGGTGCT
>Ga0074197_1000695_pt1 | contig 37336 bp, 62 predicted proteins | sample EPASupsiteSAE305_FD_64526 | JGI IMG/M metagenome (GOLD analysis project Ga0074197, IMG submission 64526) | Bioremediated contaminated groundwater microbial communities from EPA Superfund site, New Mexico - SAE3-05 reassembly with SPADES | ecosystem: Environmental > Aquatic > Deep subsurface >...
CAGTCCGCAAGTCCTCCGCAATAAACTCTTTCTGCTTTTACCAAACGACATTAGAAGCCTTCTGCTTTTTCCGCCTTGATACTTGATTGTAATACCGACTTGACCTGTTTCAATACTTCCATGTCTGCCTTTAGTTCGGCATACCGTCCGGCAATGTGCGCAAACTCAATCTGCTTGTCTAACATCTCTTGACCAACGCGCTCTAGTAGTAACACCTTCCCGCCGTAATCAAGAGATAATATGTCTGTCTTTGATAGTTCACTCATGCGTAAACTCTATACCTTCCGAGTAACCAGTCAAAAAATATAATCCACTTTTTCCAGATTGTCATAAGTCCTCACTCAATTTATTATAGCATAAAAGCAAACGACCCGGTATTATCCAGGTCGCTTACCGCATTCACCTCGTGCGAGTGTAACTCCAAAATTATTATACTACTTTCTTTGGCCTCCCGCCTTTCTTCCCGTTCTCAGCGGACGAACGCGCTTTCTTTTCTGTTTTGATACCACCTAATACTTTTGCCGATTGAGATATTTTCAACATATTACTGGCTGCGTATCCATCGCTTTGATCTTTGAAAAATTCTGTTTGAATATTTTTTATTTTTTCTTTCAATTCGTTATTTTCAATTATTAAATCATCGCGCTCTTTAGTTAATTTGTCTATTTGTTCTATTGCTTCGCTATAAAGATTTTCCATTTTGTTTTTCCATTCTTCTCTGTATAATCCACTCATCAAAAAATATTCCTGGGGCTTTAGAATATTTCCAATGAGAAACAAATTCTGTTACGTCGCCATGGTCGCTTGTCCTCATCCATCGCTTATCGGATGGAGAAAATAAACATACTGCCGGGTAATAACCTTGAAGCAAACAAAAACATAGTATTCCTAAAGATACGTTTTTATTCTTGTGCTTTGGTAGTTTTTTATTTACTAGAATCCAACCACTTAGAAAACACATTATCTTTGAAAGTAATACATATTGAATTTTCATTTTTCCTCTAATTTACTAAAACAATACTCACCAACAACATGGGATGTTTCAAATTTTTCATTCCAAACATTTGCTATTTTTCCAGTTTCAAGATGATATTTTTTGCACACATAACAACAAAAATGTCTTGAAATTGCACCTTCAACCGGATCTATTATTGATAAAATTATTATGTTTTTCATTTTAAGTTGAATTGCTTTGATTCTAATTTGGCAGCTTTTTTATTTGAGAAAACTTCAATTACTTTTCCATTTTCATTTACAACTGCATAACCAGCGCCATAATAAAAATTTCCGTTTTCAAGTTCGTGTTTTCCTGCGTAAAGTTTTTTTGTTGTTGTCATTTTGTTTTCTCTCCTCCGTTGTCTATGTAATAATAATACAACCTATTGATTGGTTTGTCAATAGGGAATTACATAATTTAACACGGATTTAACACAAAACACCCCCTATAAAGGGGATGCTTTGCGGAGGAGTGGAGAAACGTTTACCATTAATATATTACCACGTTTCTCTGTTATTTCAAGTCCTGTTAGGGTTGGTTATTCCTGTATGTGTGAAAACTCTACACCGTTAGTATGCCTAGTCAGGACGTGAAAACTATTTCGTGGCGTTTTTCAAGACATCATAAATTCCTGATGCGATCAATCCTAACGCAAGTCCAAACACGATTGTGCCAAACCAGCCACTAAATCCAACCGGAACTGCGATGCTCAACTGATAGCCGATCCCGAGCACAAGGCCAATCGCCATTGATACGAGTTTTACGGCAACACCTTGTAATCCCAAACTCTTGACCCATTCAACCAGGCCAAGCACAACCAAAACCAGCGGAACGCCTGCAACTAAATAACTTGTGAAATCCATTTTTTCTCCTTGAATAGTTTTATTATATCACTAACATTTTACTACATGTTTTTTTCTCTGCATTTTCCTCTCTTTCAGTATCATTTCAAGTAAGTTTTCCCATCCTTCGTCTCGATTATGTCCCTTGACTTCACCGGCGCATATTACCTCTTTGTTGACCGAGACAACGTAGGTATAGTTTGAACTTTCGTTGGATCCACCCTCATTGTGGATTGTGATTATCAGCATCATTATCCCTTGATTGATGCAAGTGGTTTTAATTCAACAAGTATTTCTACAAGGTCTTTTTGGTTTTCCATGACAATGTCAATATCCTTGTATGCGCCTGGAGATTCGTCAAGGTCTTTTGCAGTTCTTAGTCCATGAATTACGCCTTCCATTTTTCGTTGTTCATCTTCAAGATTTAGAGACCTTTCTGCTTCCTTGCGCCCCATTCTACGCCCCGCCCCATGAGAGCATGAAGTAAAACTGTCTGGATTACCTAAACCCCTGACAATATAACTTTTAGTCCCCATTGAACCAGGAATAATTCCGGTAGTATTGGCCGTTGCTAAAGTAGCGCCCTTGCGATGAACAATTACATCTTTTCCAAAGTGATGTTCAAATTTTGCGTAGTTATGATTTATGTTTATTGATTCTACAATTTCAGCATTCATAAATCTATAAAAAACAGCAAAGATATTATCCATCATTAATTGACGGTTGGCTTTTGCAAACTCCAAACAGTAATTCATGGCTTCAAAATATTCCTTACCTTCCGGCGTTTCAATTGGTAAAAACGCCAGGTCTTTGTCTGGAATATCCGATTGCCAACGCTCACATAGTGCCTGTGCTTTTGCGTGGAAAACCTTTGCGGTCTTTAAACCAAAGTTACGGCTACCAGAATGGAGCATAATCCAGATATGTCCATCATTCCCTTTTTGGATTTCAATGAAGTGATTACCACCGCCCAATGTTCCTAATTGCTTTTTAGATGAATTTAGTTCTTGCTGAATAATTGGAATATCAGGCGCGTTATCAAATCCACCCCACGCTTGATTTTCTTGTTGGCGATCGAACCCTAAGGGCACTACTTCTCGAATTTTACCCATGAGTAGTTTTAGTGAATCTGTATCGATTTCAGTTAGTGATGTTTTTACAGCACTCATACCACAGCCAATATCCACACCAACGGCATTTGGTACAATCACGCCCTTGGTTGCCATAACCCCACCAATAGGCATTCCGTATCCCTGGTGAGAATCCGGCATAATCGCAATGTGCTTGAACGCAAACGGAAGTTTAGCCAGGTTCAACGCCTGTTGTAATGCGCCGGCCTCAATATCATCTAACCATAATTTTATTGGAATTCTCTCACTTGTAATTACGCTCTTCATACTACCTCAATCCTAATTCCCTGAGTTTATCAATGACTTGCATGGCGGTTTGAAGGGTATCACCTGAATAACCACAAATGTTTTGATTGACTTCATCAACAAGCATTTTCATGGTTGGCCTTTCTAAATCATCAAATGAGTTGTAATCTTCAAATGGGGTAGGACACGAACAGCCGCTATCCCTTGCGGTGAAAAACTGATTATTTTTATCCTTCCAAATCACACGCGTATCAAATTCGTATGAACCGGATGAATATTCAATCTCTCCAACTAATTCAAGTCCCCATGATTCTGGTGCATAATAAACATTGTTTTCGTATTCCATATTCTCTCTCCTATTGATACCTGAATGTCTTGTCTAATGCGTTGCTCACGTTTTGCGCACCGAACCGCTTTTCGAGTTCTCGTCTGTTCTTACCATTGTACAACTTCCTTATCTCTTGATAGCGTGATTGTTTCCATGCGCTTATCATTTCTTTTGCTGTTTGTGTCATTATGTCATACTCCACAAATTCCAGAACACTCATTATCCCAATCCCTTTCATCTTTTGTACTAGACACATTAATCCGTTTAACTTTTGCTTTCGTTTTCAGAATATAGTCTCCGTCTATGTATCTTTGCGCATCCTCTTTTTTCTCAAAAAGATTAATCATATCGTTGTTGTATAAACCAACGCAGGCATACGGAGCGCCATTAATTGTGATGATAAACATTTGTCTCATTGTTCACCAATCCCTTTCATCTTCAACCAGGATAAACAGACGGCCTCGCCAAATTCACCCTCTTTGACAGTGGAAAGTTGCATACGTTGATCGGTTGGCAACTCAAAATAGAGTGGCATATACAGGTTGGCGCCGGTATAAAAACTTACCGGTATCCAACAAGGTTTTATGCCTCGCAAGTAGTTTGCAAAGCAATACCAGTTTCCTCGCGGAGAATAAACAGGCTCAAATAAGCATTGGTCAACCGTTGGAAGATAATCTGGCATTGGTTCACGCGCCTTCGCTATGACTTCGTTTAGGTTACTCATCCTTCCCCCTTCAACTTTTCCATGAGGGCGTGATGTAAGGTGATGACACATTCTGGATTATGTTCAACAGTAGGCCGTGCGCCACAAAAATCACAAAACTTTGGCGCAACTCCGCGAAAACCCGGCTTTCCTTTTTGGCTATAAACTGGCAAAAGACCAGCAAATAACCGTTCCGCATCTTCTCCGCACTCTTTGAGTAGGGAGCGCAACCTATGAATTTCGTCTAACACATTCCAGTCAAACTCGTCTTTGTTGTCTGCCTTGAGTGATACCGCAACGGCAAGTCTATTGTTTAGTGTCTCGTTTTCAGCACGGAGAGCAATCAATTCTTGTAGATATGTTCCAAGTTCTTTAGTGCTTACATCACCGCAAACATAGCCTCCGGCAAATCGTTTTATTATTTCTTGTGGTTCCATCATTCACCTACCTTTGGAAGGTGTCGCCAGTGGGTCATTGTTCCCTTTTCGTTGTGGCGTACATCGCACGGATATTTTAGTTTTGTTGATGGATTACCATAGTCAACCGGTATCCATTCTTCAAGCACTCGAATCCGCTCCGCCTGTTCCTTTTCGACTGACTGGAGACGGATGAGTTCTGCCATTTTTGACGCTGTTTTTGCGATGTATCTTGCTGCCAATCCAGAAGCTAACTCCAGAGAATCGCGCATATCCTTATAAAACTCATGGAACATGTTGACAACTTTGGTTTGTTGTTCACTCGCCGGAAGTTTTTCAATTTCATCAACCAAAGCGCGATACTTCTTGAAATACGGACGTTCATAATCCTTTTTTTCGTCCATCATTACCCTACTTTCTTCTCTATCCTGACCTGATTGCCTTTTACCCAGATTATCTCAGGCCGATAACCGAACCGTTTCACAAATTGATCTATCGCGTCTTGTACCGTCTCACCTTTTGTAAGTGAGTATCCTTCACATTCTACGGTTGACATTTTAGCCCATGTATCTATTTCGATGATTTCAGTCACAAAACACCTCTATTGTATTTAGCTTTGCAAACTCGCCATATAAATCTATTGCATTTTTATTGTATGCCAAGGCCGCCTCCTCTATTGTTTTAAAACATCCGAGGTGAATATGTTTTCTGTTTTTGCAAATTTTTGCCATGTATGGATTGCTTGTTCCTGGAGTATAATAAACGCCCTTATATCCCGTCGTGTTATTTTTACCCAATAAAGAGTTCGCTTGATTCTGAGACGCGCTACAAATCCTTAAATTTTCTTTTCTGTTGTCAAGAGTATCGTGATTTATATGGTCAACATATTCACCTTCCATAGCGCCCAAAATAACTCGGTGCATTTTTATGTGTTTAAATGTACCGTCAACGCGCTTATTTCCATCGGCATATCCATAATTAAAATTCCACTTGCAAAAGTTTATTTTTTCAAAATCTTCATCGTCAATCTTTGAAAATTTTCCTTGAGTTAATGGGATTAATATCATGTTACTCCAAAATATAAACAGCAGCCAATTACCAGGATAGTGTTTTCTCAGGAACACGGAGGTAAAAAGCTGCTGCTTATACATTATCTTATTCCATGTTCCTGAGTAACTCTATTGTACCACATTATCACAAAAAATTTCTGGATATTTCTTTGCGAGTGCCTTGAATATAGCCTTGGTCAGCTCTTTGTCATAATCCCAAAAATGGCATACTTTTTCAAGCGCAGATATAACGCCGATTTTCCAATTATATTGGTCTTTTGTTGAACATATTGAAACAGCAAAGTCAACCGATCCGCTATGACAATTTTTGGCATACGTCACCGGGTTACCTACGATGATCTCAAAATGATTATGTCCAACCGAGAATTTCAACCGCTTGCCGATCATCTCTGTTGCGTCCATCATGTCTTTTTGCACACAGATTAACCTCTGTTGCCACACGTCCGCTACGGTTGACATGAGCTTAAGTTCGTGTGATTTTTCAGTGATGATTGAAGCCTGTCTGCCTAATGCGCGCGACACTTCTTCCAACAGTTCTTTATAGTGATCTCGCATGGCTTCGGCTGAATTACAGCGTGATTGTAAGTCGTCATAATCACGTATCTTTTGAAGCCATGACTTCTTTTTGGGCTGGACGCCAAAGGCGATTTTACAATCAGGAGAAATGCCAAACCGGGTTGCCGCATACCTGATTGCGTCCGCTTGATGTTCACAAACCCTGTCTATCGCTTTTTTGTAAGTGGTTGCAAAATTATTCAATCCGGTAATCTTGACGCTCTTTGTCACCGTCCCGTCCTGGTTCATTGTTCCACCTGGATACTCAATGGAGTATTTTCCAAAATTACTTATAGAGGACGGCGTGCATTCTCGTAATCCAAGACCAGTTAGTTCAATTGTTTTATCGCCTTTATTTTCAATCGCTATGGTAAAGTTCATTTTCTCCTCCGATCAATTATCCAAAATATTATTACCGATGGTATTACTATGATTAGAAATATAGGGACTGGTAACATTGGTTATCCTCAAAATGGAATTTCATCTTCTGAATTTAATAGGCGCTCTTCTTCAATTTCTTGTTCCAAGTCATGCGCCCGCTCTGCCATTTGGCGGTCTTGTTCTTCAGCCCACGCTTGATAATATCCATCACGCCCGTGTCCAATATCGCCGTAACACATCGAACATGACCTTCCTTGTCCCTCTGGTATTTCACTTCCGCAACTTGTACAATGTGGCATTTCTCTCTCCTCGTTTTACTTTTACTATAACAAATTACATTGGTTATGTCCGTAAAAAAGTCATTAAATCGCTTTCTTTGGCCTTCCGCCTTTTTTGCCATTTTCGGCAGACGAACGAGATTTCTTTTCTGTTTTGATTGACCCTAGAATTGACGCGGCGGATTTTATACCGTCTGATGGTTTTGCGGCTCGAATTGACATAGCCATATTTTTACCAAAATCAATAACTCGTTCGTTTGTTTCGCCGACCAAACTTCCCTCAATCCATTTAGCTGAATATTCAAGAGTATTTGTATCAAGTGCGCGACCTTCTGAAACGCGTTTATCTATTAGCTTACGAACCGTAACTTCGTTTTTAAGTTCTTGTATTTCTGTTTTCAATAAACCAATTACAATTAACGCTTTTTTTAAATCCGTTATTTCTTCACTCATTTTATTCTCCTAATACACAATCTCGGATAGTCGTTTTTCTATCCATTGTTTACGGCGTGGGTCAACAAACCCTGACATATTCTTTAACTCATTTGTCAATCGAAGAGCTTCGTTATGCAATCCGCAGGATGTTATTGTGGCCTCAACTCCCGGATGTTTTTTGAATATGTATTGCCAATCATCATGTGAAATATCAGTTATGTTCATTATTTACTCCTAATTTGCATTATGAAAAACTTCAAGAATTTCAATAGCATCTTTTAATGCTTGTCTTTTTTCTGCCAAATAAACCATGTTGTTTCTACTTTGTGCGCGTCTCTGTGAACATCCCTGCATAGAACCAGTAGAATTAATAGCACGCAAATGAGACTCACTAGATTTTTTCAACTCTCGCTCTATTTTGAATAATTGTAATTCAAGCTCTTGTTTTTTATAGTTTTTTGCAAGTTGTTTTGACCAATTTGAATAATCTTCATACTTCCAGTCTGCCATGTTATCTCCTGTGCGTATCCCTGCGCACCCCGGATTATTTTAGAAGTCACCGGCTAAATTTGCATTATGCCAACCGAGTGACCATTGTTTGAGAATTGATTGAATTACATTTGATTTTGAGAAGTCACTTGTTGAATATTTTCCGACCAACTTCATTACTTCTTTATCTAAAACCGGGGCTGATTTTATTCCATTTACAAAAGCCTGTTGTCCTAAAACTTCGGATGTTGCAACGTCGATTTTCTCTTGAGCTGTCATTTTGTTTTCTCTCCTCGTTTGTTATGTATATATAATACAACTAATCGTTAGGTTTGTCAATAGGGTTGATGTTAAATCGCCGTTAAAGTTTGCCTACGATTTCAAACATCCGTGTAATCATCTTTGAACACCGGCCTCATGTCTGGCCCAGGCACGTTTATCACAACCCCGCCGTTTATCCTGGAAGTAAGATAACCGAACTCCATAGGCAATTCTTTAGGCGCTTTGTTTGATGCCATGACCGTTAATAGATTGTCTCTTTGTGTGAACCTGTCATCAATCAATGTAAAGATTGTTTCCGTAGCCCAGCTTGTAAGGTTTGCCCGGTCAAACTCATCAATACACAAAACCTTGATTGATCGGTAAAACTCCAAAACGGTTTGTACTTCCCTTGTGCCATTAGGCTCTCCGAACCTTGCCCTAATATCAGATAGTAAATCAGCCATCGTTGAATAAAACGCCCTCAGCCCTACCCCCCGAAGTCCATTGATGACTGCTTTCAACAAGTGAGACTTACCGCTCCCGAAAGTACCATAGAACGTGTAAAATCCGTGCGCGTCCTGGTTCATTGACAAAATATGCGCTATGACATCATGTGCCTCTTTTTTAGGCTCTGCGCTTCCAGTGATCGAAAAGTCATACAAGCCTTTTTGTAAATCCATCCCCTCTAATCCGCAGTTCTTTTCTAACCAGGCTTTCATGTTCCCTTGACTGCATACTGGGCAATCGGCCTGTTTTGTCTCACCTGCATACCACCCGCTATATTCGGTATCCCCATTCACGTTTCCCGCCGGGATCCATTTTGACACAACTCCAGGTGGATAGCGTAATGGTTTTGCGTCCCTTGCCTTTTCAAACACGAACACATATCCAAGCCCGCCACAATTTGAACACTGACCGTCCGTTGATGATATTCGTAATGGGATCGCAATTCCTGAATTTATTAGCCCTCTAAACTCTTGTGGGTATTGTACTGGTAGATTATCGGCTATCATTCATCCTCGCTTTTCTCTCTTCCTCAATCTGTTTTCTCATAAGTTTATAGTCTATTTCAGGCTCGTCTTTTGTCGCGTCTGCTACGGTTTTTGGTTGTTTGTTTTCAGGCGGTATGTCACCAATAGCCGCCCATTCTAAAAGCCAGAATAAACCATTCCTTGAATACGGTTGCCCGTTCTTGTTTTTGCGCCGGCACATTTCTAAAAAGTACGGCCTCAATATATCCGCTACTTTGGGTTTATTCTTTGGATTGATCGGTATATTCTCCCTATCCGCAATAAGCATAATAGTTTTACGGATATTGTCTTTTTCTTTGGAAGGTAAGAATCCTGTAACTTGCAAGAATATATCATCAATCATTATGTTATCTGCATTTTGAAATTCATAATCGGATAGATTAGGGTGAAGTAGTGGTGGCGTTTCACCTTCTACTTCTTCTTGACTTAACTTATCCTTAACTTCACTTAAACTTAACTTAACCCGATTTAATCCGTCAATTATCCGGCAAGTTTCAGGATTAAAACAGGGAATTACCGAAGCGGGTTCGCGGTCTTTTCTAAGTCCAGTTTGATGTTTTTCAAAGTTTATCAATTGAATGTATCTATCACAATCGTCCTCATAATAAACAATCAATCCGGCATTATGCCAATCGCAGGCCATTTTTTCTACTTCTTCAACTGATATATTCCCGTTTTGTCTAGGAAATATAACAGATTTCAAAACGGATGGATCGCCGTATAACCTTCCCTCACAATCCGCATGAGGTATCATCCATGTAAAACCAAGCATTGACCACGGGTCTTTTAGGTCGTTTACTTTTTTATCAATCGTTATTTGTTTGCTCACAAATCGCCCTTTAGCCATTAGATGCCTCTACTATTCTACTTCCAATCCATTCAGCGGCTTGAGGTACAACAGCATTGCCGCAGCGCTTCATTCTTTGTGCGGCTTCTTTTTTGTCCAGTTCTCCGGAAACCCCATCACCCATTCGCAAAAACAAGGGTTGAGGAAAACATTCAATATAAGAGGCTTCTCTCTTTCGGTCAATTTGTAAACCATTCCATATACCCTTGCCGGAAGGTCTCCGGTATTTTTCCATGTCTGACTGGTCCGAAGAGAAAAAGTTAGAAAATCTAATGCCTCTCCAAGAATTGCTCGCGGGGTAGGCAATAAGGTAAACCCTATGGCGTAGTTGTGGCGCTCCAAAGAAGGCCGCTGGTAAACAGTCCCACTCCGCATCATACCCGATTGAGGCCAAGTCCCTGAGAATGTTTCCAAAGAATTGTCCATTGTCACTTGAAAATAATCCCCTGACATTTTCTGCCAAAACCCATTCTGGTTTAATTTCGCAAATGATTCTGAAAAACTCACCCCACAAAGTTGATCTCTTTCCTGCAAGTCCTGCTCTTTGTCCTGCAAGACTGACATCCTGGCACGGGAATCCACCACAAATAACATCGACTGATTGAAGGTTTGATTTTCCAACTTCTCTGACATCTTTATACCTCGCTACATTAGGCCAATGATTTTCTAAAATTTCAGTTGCATGATTATCTATTTCAACTTGCCACTTACATTCCATACCTGCTTTTTCAAATCCTAAATCTATACCACCTATTCCACAAAATAAACTTCCGAAAGTCAACATAAGCAATCCTTTATATACAAAAAGCCACTCGTGAGGTCTACGGTCTTTGGCGTTCCAGGGATGTTGGAAAACCATAGACCTCGCGGGTGGCAGTCATCCCATTAATTACTATTTACCATCGCCAAATGGTTACTTATATTTTATCACACTTTTTGTAAATTACACCAATCAGATACAGCCTTTTCGATGATAGGCAGCTCCTCATCCAGTGGCTTCAGGAACGCCACACACTTCTCATAAGCGTCTTTGTACACCGGATAGATGAATAATAAGTTTAGCACCCTGGCTACGTTATCCTCGGTAACAGGCTCATGATAATCGTCTGGTTCCAAATCAAGCATCATTTGATCGTCACATTCGTTTGTCATTTGTCGTAAGTCCTCATAGAGTGTAAAGCAATCGCAACACATTTAGCAACTTCATAATCGTCTTGTGTCTCGTAATGTGTATCGCACATCATGCCGTCCTCTTTCGCTTGATCTAAAGTCATATCCCAATATTCAAGTTGTCTTTTTGACGGTGTAAAACATTTATCATGTGTCCAGATTGTTATCTCGTGTTCATCGCCATAGATAACTTTAGTTCCATAATACTTACCTGATAAATCTGCTACTTCTGCTTTCATCTCTCACCTCTCTATATTTGATAATAGACATTTTAATAGTTATTAAAACACTTTATGTCACTGAAACGTCAGAATCTGAAGGTTCGTTATTATCTGGCGAGGTTTTCACATTGTGTTCTTCAACAAGCTCTTTATAAACCGCGTTCTTGAATGCTTCCCAGTTTGTTTGCTCACCATTCCTATTCGCTATCATCCAGGCGCTTCTCAATAAGCTGTTTGCGTTTTCGTTGTATGCCGGCTTGTTTTCGGGCACCGTTTTATTTTCGGTACTCGCTTCGACGTCCAAATAAGTACCGTCGACAATATGCATGGTGTTTTCTTCTACCTTACGCATCAACTCGAAACACCGGATAGGAAGTCCGTATTTTCCTTCTTTGGCCTCGCCTTCTGTGTCGTAAGTTGTGGCACCCATGATTGCATGACATAGATCATCAACGTTCCTTGCGTACACATTCCAGATCCACCAAATGAAGCGCTGTTCCTGGGATTCTTTGAAGCGGAGCGCTTGAAGTTCAATCCGTAGCCGGCGGTTTTCGTTTTGAAAATACTCAATAGGTGTTTTTTTGTGTTCAACTATCATTTCAATATGCTGTTTTAGTCGTTTGCGATCTTCTGGTTTCATTTTTTATGCTCCTTGCATTGTTTCAATGCGTCAAATGGATGTTCAACTTTCGTTGTGGTGCCATCTATGTTGTAAATAACGAGAACATCAGCCGTAAACTTTGGCGGGTCAAAATCACATTCGTAATTTTCAGGTAGAACGCCCATAAGGTAATTACACCTTGCGATATGAACACAATCTCCACATCTAAAATCATCCGGCAATCTAGTTCCCATCGACATATCCTTCTTGGTTGAAATGAAGCGCTGCACATTCATCACACCAAAGCCATGGTTTGCGCATATAAAACAACGCGTCTGTATGATTTATGTTGTCGTCTTTGTGATCCCCGTGTGTGTCGCAGGTAAGAAAATATCCTTTCTTGAATTTACACGTTTTGTTGAATTGAACCGTTGTCAATCTAATCTTGGTGCCAAGTAACCTATTCTTACAGCGATAGGTGCCCGTTATTTTAAAACCACCAACTATGTCAGTATCCATCTCTCGTCCTCTCTATAAATCCAATAGCCACTGTTCCGGCGCTTTCAAGTCCAATGATTGAATCCAGGCAGTCACGTTATAGCCCCGGTTCACTTGTCTCATTGCAAACAACTGTTTGTATTCGTATGAATCAACCTCACCTGAAGCGTGACACTTACGGCAAACTAGCGAAATATTAACATCTTCGTCAAACTCGGGACGGTGCTTTGACCGCCTAACAAGGGCGTGATGCCGCTCGCAAGGATTGTCATAGGTAAACGGTTCGTGACAATGTTCGCACGTGTTCCCTCGTATGCGTAGGAAGTGTTCAATGGAGTTCATCATTGGTCATACTCAAATTCCCTGGCGATTTCATTACCGCGTTGGTCATACGTCTTTTGGAAAGCGGGTTCACCAAACATCGGTTCCAGAATCGGCTGATCCGGGTTAACTTTCACCTTTGCGCTCACCCCGTTACCATATTTTCGTTTAGCCGCCGCGAATACCTGGTCGTTCTTTTTGGTCGCTTCATACACTCTGTGATATTCACGGTTCAAATATTCGATAACAGGTTGAGGGTCATCTCCAAAAGTTGAATATCCACCGTGATGCGCGATGATAGGCTTTCCAAGTTCCTGTAAACGCGATACGGCTTCGCGGACTTTGCGGATGTTCCAAGATGACATTGAACCAAATTTAGCAATTGCAACAATATTTTTATAAGCTAATTTTGGAAACTCATATCTCAGAATATAACTCCAAACATTATCCAATTCATCATCCGTAAGTTTGATCTCGAATTTACTCATTCATCCCTCCGTTGGTGGTGTAACATATTTCCATAAGGTATATTGATTGCTATACCCATGAACAGAATAGTTTTTACTATCAATAGTCCAATGCAATCCATGAAGTCCAGACGCTAAATATGCAAATACAGGTTCACCAGATACGCGGTCATGCAAAAGTATCAATTTGTTTTCATCAGGCAATCTCTCGCTCACCGGAATCCAACGCGCCTCTGATTGCAGACGGCGCTTCATTTCGTTGACGTATTCCATGAAAGCAGACGCGCGGCCATTTTGCCACACTTGAGACGCAACGCCTTGTACCAATTGATCGACTGTCATGTTTTCTAACTTCGGTTCATTTTGTTCATCCATTCTTTTCTCCTCTCTAAATTTGACCAAGTTGGCTGGAATCGGTACTTGATCCTATCCAGCCACAACCTAGATTGTAAACAAGTTATTTCATAGGCGCTCCTATCAAGGTTTCGATAACCGTAATTATCACCAACAAAAATGCGCCTGGTCTCGCAAGTCTGGATTGTTTTCGTCTATTACGTCAGAATCGCATTTCTTTGTTGTGTTTATAATTCTTTCAAAATCAACATCAGACAAAGATACATTTTTTCTATTTGTAATATTAGAGCACACTCCACCAGTCCCAACGTGCGGGTTAAGCGACGGAGGCTCGTGAATACTTGCTAAACACCGATCAAAAAAATCGCTACTCATAATTTCTCTCCTATTCCCTCTATCATCACGACATGGGGATGAATGGTTACTGAATCAGTTTGAATTCGTCACCAATTGCGATCTCATAGGCGGTTACTTCCAATCCAGCCGGATAATCAATGCCCTCTTTTTTGTAGAATCTCGGTTCTTTGACCTGTCCGGTTACTGTGATGTGATCGCCTTTTTTTAGCGCATCATTGGCAACGGCTAATTCTTCCCACGCCGTCACGTTTACCCACACGCCTTTTTTGTATCCTTCTTCTTTGTTGCCACCAGTGTACATGGATAAACCAATTTCTAATACCTGCTTACCTTGTGGCGTAAAGCGTGATTCTGCTTTCATTACCGTGCCAGTAAATTTGATGTTAGACATGCGCCACCTTTTCAAATTCCGAATATGCCATTTTCTTTTGGATCTTGCCCGCCGTCAAAAGTTCGTTGATCGCGGTAACAGCGTCTTTGTTTTCAAGTCCGCGTTCTTTTGCGAACAATGACACGACTTTTGCAGACAGATAATCAACCATTTCATCTTGTTTTACTTCCTGTTTAGATCCAGCGCCAGTATCTTTGTGTGAACCTTCGCTATCATTATCTTCATCTGCATAAAGCCCCAGGATAGCGGCAAGTCCATAGCGCCGTAAATAAGTGATCGTTTTTCCGGCTTCTTGCGAGATATTACTTCCACTGATAGGAACAATCAAAGAGGTTGAAATAAACTCACCTGATTCATGGAGTAGCATCGTTGTCACCCCTGCCTGACCGTCCTCACCTTCGACTAACTGACTGACCGCCAAACCGTGCTTTGACAAAACAGGTTTGCACGTTTCGATCACCGCCCCCAAGTCTGCATACTTTGACTTGAAAAACGGATTGACCGAGTTCATTTGTACGCTCTTGAATTCTGCCTGCGCCATAACAAGCGCCTTGCTCAAACTTGCGATTGATTCACTTTTGTTCATCCCTAATCCTCCAATCTCTTATTACAATCTGGACAATACGTCTCACCAACGTGAGCGCGTTCATGCTGGCAATATCTCTGACGGCTCAACTCATACGCACGTTCGCGCGCCTTGTTACATTCGAGGGCGTTATCGAACATTGCATCATAATTTCCGACTGCTATCCAATCTTCGACCATTTCGTTGTGACGGCGTTCCATCTCGTCTGCAATATCACGCTGTTCACGGTATGCTTTTTCAGCGGGTGAAAGTGTATCCGGCATAAGTGATTCCCATCCGTTTACAGGTTCGTTTGAAGTTACACCTACTCCGAGTGTCATTCGATACCTTCCTGTCTATTCTCGATCTCGTTGATTACCGTATGTCCCGTGTATTCTATCGTTTTGCCAATCGTGCCGATCAACGGAACACGGATGCTGTTGTTCTTGACATCCCATTCTCGCAGAATGAGACCCCGGATAACCTTGCTCATGTCCGACCCTTCCGCCAGGTTGTCAAGTTTCGATCTCGTTTCTGGATCAAATTTTATCAATACTTGCTCTGTCATTCGTTTTGTCATAGGTTACTCCAATTTCTTAAGCTCTTCTGAAATGCTGTGTTTTGATTTTTCAATTTCACGCCGATTGGCTTCAATCGCTGCAATAGTTCCAAGTCCACCGGCGTTGATTCGCAACCTACGGTCAATAGCAGCCTTACGTTCTTCTTTGGTCATATTTCGCAAACCTTTACTCATTGTGTCCTCTCCTCTGCGTGTAAGATGCGCAGCCCCTATAATGTGATTAGATATTGCCGAATGCAGGTAAACGCTCTTTGACTTGTTTCAACAAATCATCAACATCAATTCCATCGCCCATGTTGTCAATTGCATGAATGATCGATTCTAACGGAACGATGCCAAGTTGTCTCGCGCGCATTACGGCGCACATTTTCACCAAATCTTCACCGCAAACATCTTTGTAAAGCATCCATATTTTACTTCCATAGATACCCATAGAATCAAGTGACAAAACCTCTCCTAAGCCTGGCATCCAGTTATCTGGATCAATTTTTGCGGCGTCTCTAAGTAAAGACATAATTACCGTAAGCGCACCGGGATTTCCCTCTGACATTTTCATTGCCACGTCCATTGTTGAATCTGTTAATTGAATTCGTTCGTTCATTTTTCTCTCCTCATTTGAATGTTTGATTGATATATACATTTTACATCCGTATATACAAAAGTCAAGTTAATTTAAGATTCTTTACGCGGATTTAATACCGTAATAGACATTCGATGTCAAGAATGGTTTATGGATAGGCATAAATCGCACGGGCGCGCCATGTGTTTATATTCAACAAATCAACGCTACACAATGCGCATGTGTGCTTGTACCTTACTTTTGAAATTGGGGCTTCTGGGCGGCATAACTGACATATTGGTTATTATCCGTGTTTTATAGTGACAATAATCAATTTTATAGTTATAAAGCGAAACTCCCCGCAAACCAAATGATTTATGGCGGGGGAGCTTCTCGATCAATTTAGCGGCTCGGAGATTTCGCAACTTATTACCGATAGTTTAATTCGTGACACCGCTACACAATGCAGCTGGTTATCAGGTCGATGCGCTTATTCTATTCTCACCAAGTAGCTAACTTGGATTGGTTGCGAACCAAATATTGAATTTTTACCGCGCCCCTCATTGAACCAACCGCACACTTATTTTATACACGCAATTTTCAAATGTCAAGTTAAATCGCCGTTAAGTTATTATCCATTCCACTATGTATACAATCTTGTTAGGTTATAACCGTCAAATATAACTGTTTTAGGTAAACAAAAACCACCCGGAGCCGAAGCGGTCATACAGGTGGTTTTCTTTGAGCGGAATCCGCAAACCCATTATACATCTTTTTTGAGTAATATCACTCCTGGGGGAATACAGTTCCGCTAAATAAGTCGTTTACAGCACTGATTGGAACCGGATTGATAATCTTTGGAGTGCATTCTATTGGACATTGAACGTCTGAATTCCCCGTCCTTTTTATGGTCACTAAGCATCCACCTAAAGGTTTAGGAACGCCACCCCTTGTCACTTCCCAGCCGGTTGTACCGTCCCCATAACTTGACATGTATCCCGGTGTTCTTACGTGATGCTGTGTGTCAAAATATTGCACGCCTTGAATGGATACCCGTTCCCTTGTAATTGGAACCCAAAACGCATTATGAGAATGTCCATTTACTACTATGTCTGCGTCTGGAAGATAAACCGCCTGTCTGTTGGTTTGGATTACTCCTCTGGTTACGGGAGCCTCACCGCCCGCGCCGTGAAAATATTTTATCCTTGTTACTCCCCGGTTGCCTTTTATTTCAAACTTTATGTTAATCCATCCACCGTATGCGCCATGCAAACATCCTAAACCTTTAGTCAGTCTGTCTGATAAAAAGGTGTTAGCATTTTTCAGTACACTCATTTCATGGTTGCCAGCGGTTACGATCAAGATATTATCTTTATACTTCTTTAGTTTTTCGATAGCATCGTTGACTACAAAGTCGTAATAATCAGCCCTTCGGTATTCCGGTCTTAGCATTGACATATCTCTTCGCGGGTCAAACCTTCCATTCATCGCGTCAAAGAAATCTCCAAATATGCAAACTTTTGCGCCTTGTTTTTCTGCATAATCCATGTGCTGAAAAAACGCTTTTCGATCACAATAAACACTGTCAAAATGTACGTCACTTGTAAAGAACAATTTCACTTCTGGTTCGTTCACTTCTATTTCAGTTACGACACCTGATTTAACCTTCAAAGTTTCCTCCATTCAAAAAAGTAGCCGACTTACATCGGCTATCTGATTTCATTATACGTTATTTTACGAGTATTGACATTTGATTTATATTACTCGCTAATGCGGGTAATACATCCTTCAGCAACCATAACAGTATTCCAACGATTACCGAGATTGAAGCGCCTATTAGATAATTAGAAGCCTTGTCGCGGCGCGCTAAAGAATCCTCAATCCTGGTTAACCTTGTCTTTGCGCCGTCCTGACCGTTTGGGGTGACTCCGTTTATAAAGTTTTCATGTTCGCATAATTGTCTTTTTTCGGCTGCTGTAATCGTTGCCATGTTTACCCTCACTTTAGATATTGTGTGCTGATGTATAGTTCTTGACCGTGCAACTTTCCCCAGCCATTAGAGATATTTGATACATTCACTTTTGCGCCACGAAGTAACCGACCCCTTACGGGTGAGTTAGTCGTGGGTTGCTCTCGGATGTTCAACCAGGATAAAACACCAACTTCAACGGTGTAAGTCTTATAAACAGGCTGCGGGATTACTATGACTTCATCATCTGGAGTATCAATAGTTGTACTAAACATACTTTCGTATTGCGCATTTGTACCAATCCAACCATTCAGGTCAAGGAATGAGTATTGCATCCCCATAGAGATACCGTCCGGCGTGCCGTTATCGTCCACGTCACCATCTGAAGCGTATTGCCAGATTAGAACAGATCCAGTCCAGCCATTGCTTGCCGCTCTTTGGATAACGTAGTCTGAAGAAACATTAGCCGTTCTATACGGATAAAACGCAACCCATAACAGGCGATTTCTAAACCACTGGTAGAACCATGTCAACCAGCCCAAAGAGGTGTAAATCCCTGCTGTTACTTTTAGTTCATCCATGCGCTCCAAAAACGCGCGGTTTATCTTTTGAGCGTGTTCTTTTGCCAACGGTTCGGTAAGTTTTGGGAAGGTAGAATTGGTCATGTTTTCAACGTCAAGGAACATGAGATTTATGCCGTATTTTTTCATCTGGGAGTAGCATAAGTCAGCTTGTTTTCTACCCCAAGCCTCATCTGTTAGACCGTAAGCGGAATGGTTTTTGTTGAACCAGTTTGAGTAGTAATCAGAATACCAATAAACAAATATATCAAGGTCGGTCTTTTGCGCCCCCTCTATATTTTGGATAAACTTTACGTCAATGTTTGCTCCATAACCAACTCGGATAGAAACAAAGTCGCTCGCAACTTTTGACCAATCAATTACGCCATTGAACTCGCTTACATCGATCCCGTTTATTGAAAAGTCTGAAAATTTTATACCCATGTTACTCCTAGTCAAAGAATATGGGAACGCCGCCCGCTGGTATATAGTTTACAACAATATACGGCCTGTCAGTTGAAGTTACCGTGTCAGAAGCATAATATAAATATTGGTCTGCATTTTCGGTATCAACTTTTAATAAAAATGTCGGAGTTGTCCAAGTGCCATTTACAATCGCCAGAATTGCATTAGCGTTTAGCGGTATCTCTATCCATGTACCAGGTGCCACGCTTGCGCCTACCGATACATCACCAATACTTGTTTGCTCACAATCATCAGCATGAAAACCGCCAGCCGTTGCCCAGTTAGAACCTGTTTTCCAAATGTTCCAAGTCGCCTGAGATATTACAACGTCTCGTTTACTTCGATATGCGCTTAAAGTTCTTGCGTTTGATGACCTGTCCTCTTTTACTTTTATGAATATTGAAGCGCTTGTAACAATAGAACTAGGTGGTATAGTACCGTTACTCAATCCTGGAAACTGGTATAAACCCCTTGATAGTGCGGCGGCTACATCTGATTCACCAATATAAACTTCAGTCCCCGTACTAAAATTAGTAGTGGCGGCGTTTTGCGATATTCTAGTATCAAGAGTAGTCCCGTCCTGTGGACTGGTATAAGTAGCCATTAGCTCACCGTGTACCTTACTAATACGTCAGTCAAATAAGCGTCAACGTCAAGGGTATCATCGGTTGCATGGTCAGCATCCCTGTAAGCACGTAATACGATCTTTTGACCGCCAACCGGCGTTCCCGCTAATGTGATAGCCGCCGTTTCTGGACCTATGTAAATGTCCCTGGTTGTTCCACCGGTATCACTTACTAAAACAGCCGTTCCAAATGCCTGATCTAAAGCGTCATCGTTGGCATAAGCTCTACCTTTGAAGCCCCACACTACCCCAAAGTTAGTTACAGCCGCCGGGTGTATCCAGTAAGGCGTGCAATAGATTACCCCGCCGTCCCAATTAGGCGGCATCGGGAAACTTATTTCTGCGTTTTCGTCAGTCGTTTTGTCAAACGCCATGTATTCAATCGCCTGTTTGTTAGTCCCCATTTCTAGGGTTGTCAAAGCAGCACACCCCGCCGTTGTGGTAGGATGGAACGCCTTGATAGGGATTGAGATATACCTAGTCTGTGGGTTTACGAAGTCCCTCACGGTTTCGGCTGTTATCTTCTTGGTAACCGGCGTTGAACTTGGTGCATTGACCATTACAAATAAATCATCTGCTGTTAGTGCTGTCATTTCGTCGTACGCTGATATTTTTGCCATTGTGTCCCTCTTATGGTATTCTACAAATTGGTGAACCGGATGGAGTACCTATAACACCATGAACATTGTCTATAACTTTGTCAGACGAAGTCATGGTTAAATCTGTGTAGTGTGCTATTTCTGATGTTTTGATATATGGCGATTCCAATACCAAGCCCCTAGTTATCTTTGTTCCTGCGTAATCTAGCGCAATTTCATCAGCTGTTAATTCAACATCATAAATCTTAACATTTGAAATAATTCCATCAAATGACTGATAATATGTTACGTCATCGTAAAGTGAAGCGCCTCCAAATGTCAAAGTATTTCCGATGTCTAATGTGCCCACACCGATATTAGCCAATATGTTTTTAACTGTGACTATTGCGCTTCCGTCTTTGTACCAAACTCCTGAATAAGCAGTCGTGCTGTTTAGATTAGAGCACGAAATAGCAAACCTAATCTCTGTGCTTAATGAAATAGAATTATTTGGAGAATAGTAAATTGTATTGTAATCTGTAATTGCGTCTCTAAATATAACTCTTGAATTAATGTAGTCTGCCCAAATCTGCCATCCGGAAACATTAACACTGTCTAAGGAAGATAGTTTGCATATTATATTATTAAGCTGGCTGTCCAATAAGCTTGCCACGTTTATAGTAAAAATAATAGTAATTGTATCTGGATTGGTAATTGACGGAAAATTACTTCCATAATCAAGCGCAATTCCATTACCGCCAGCAAACTCAATATTCACGGGCGTTAAATTACTTGACTGCTCTGTAAACGCCTCTTTTATCAACCATGAAAAGTCAATGATATTCCCACTTGATACAGTCCATGATATTCCTTGCACATAAAAGTCGCTATCCAATCCGGTTACTGAATTTTCAATGTGTACCAAATCCCCTATGTCAACCGTAAGGAATGAGTACATATTCGCGGCGTTTTTATTGGCTTTCATGTTAATCTTGTTGTATCGGTTTCGCGGGTCTTTTTCAAGGAATAGAATCTTATTCGCTTCCATAGTCCCTTGTTCAACGTCAGTTTGATACAACTGGTTTATGACAAGTTCCTTGACCCCGTATGCTGTTTGTGAGGGTATATCTTCAACTTCAACCGATAACGTATCACCCATGTACACACCATAGCCCCTTGCCTGTAAGAGCGTGACGTAGCCGGTATAAACTGAATTATTAACTAGTGTGTCGGTAAACTTGTCGGCTTCATAAACCCTTGTCACTGTCAAATCAGCCGTCAAATCAGTGCCAGTGCCATTCCGTAGCCTATTCATCAAATAGTCGGTTGTGGCTACCGGATCTTCCATGAGTGAATCGTATACCGTGATTTTTTCCTCAGTACCTGGTTTTGTGTAGTTACCTACAATCGTTTTAGTTTGACCTGGCGCGATTTTCAACGGTTTACCCAAACTGTATAAAACTTGCACGCTATCATCACTAGACTTTGGATACGCCGTGACCTTGACTTTATTCAGGATGTTCGCCCCCCGATCACGCTCCATTGATTCGAAGTTAGTTCCATTCAGGGTAACATCTTCCTGTACCTCAGCACCAATTGGATTACCTTCTTCATCCAAAATATTCTCACCAGTTTCGTCTTGAATATATCCGGCCGTCGCTATATCTTGTGGACGCGTCTTTAACTCCCGTAATCCGTTCCTTGCGTTCGCATTTTCAAACCGTAGAATCTCACCATCATGCCAGTGGTTTTGAGTGTAGATGTATCCACCCTCTGAAAGTGCGATTTTATTGGCTTCAGTAGCCCCTTTAGTCGTGGGTAATACTGTGTCAAACACGGCTTCAAATTCATTCGTACCCACGTCATAATTAATCGCTAAAGGTTGTTCGGTTATTCCGGCTACAATCAATGTGAGCGCTTCGTCACCTGTCTTGTTTACCTGAATTTCTACGTTTTTCATCGGGTAGTTATATAAGTTTCTTAACCATCCCAAAGTTGTAACCTTTATAAATCCAATGTTTTCTGTAATGTCATCCGGTTGCATATTAACGATAGCGCCGTAGAATCTCTTGTACTGTTTTTCCTCACACGTAAATCTAACTTCAATCTTTGTTCCAATATCCCAGCCAGCCGTAGCCGTGACTAATTCCGGATCGTATTCACCGTCAGAATTATTCACCCAAAATGTAAACGTCCCGGTATCTGCTAGAACATCATCATATCTATTCGATGAAAACCCACGCTTGCACGTAGGCGCGGCGGTTGATAATTCCGTTAACACGTCACTTGTTATGTCTGTCCACACACTTTCTAATTCTGCCATGACTTGCATTGTCGCGTCCAAATATTACCTCCCTGTTTTTACTAAGTAGTCTGTTAGAACACGTGCATTCTCGTAAGGATCGTATGCCATTTGTCTTACTGCTTTGATTAGTTTGTCATCCCCACCCGGTCTTTGCACCGTGATTTTCTCACCCGCGCTCGCGGTTGCAACTCCACCCATGTTGAACCCCTCGTATCCAGCCCAACCAGGAACGGTAAACGAACCTCCGGTAGCCATTTTCTCTTGAACACCCGTTCCTTGCGCACCACCGATAACATTACCACTACCAGTTGTTACTGGGCCTGAAGATTGCCCGCCATTGGATTGGCCTGCGTATACCGTGGTGATTGTTATGTTTTTCCATGAGGGAATTCCATTTATAGCGTTTTTCAACCTGCTCGCTTGGTCTATCGCCCTTTGCATTTCGTCAACGGCTTTTTGAGAATAAATACCCCATTCAACGCCCTTTGCAAGCAGGAATTCAACTTCTTGTTGTGTCAACCCATCAGCCGCTAATAGTTGTTCGGTGTAACCTAAAATTATCTTGCGGGTAGCAAGTTCGTGAGCGGCTTCAACTTCTTTGATAGCCGCTATCCTTTCGTCGTCCGTTTTGTATTCGGTTTCGGCTATGTTCTTTAGTGATGTTTCGTAATTTTCATTAGCACTTTGCATCCCGTCTGTAATAGCCAACATATCCTTGCTTGTTTGGTTCATTATTGCTAATTGTTCTTCAGCCGATGCAGTAGAACTACCAACATCTTCCATAATACTTCTATGTTCAATCGCAATTCTGTTATACTCTTCCATGACCTTAACGGCGTATTCTTCTTTTGTTGTATAGCCTCCCACCATAATATCTAAACCTTGTATTGCTCCCTCTAGCATCCAAAATGCGGCGGTAATTAGTTTTGTTATTGTCTCTGATTCGTCAATAACTTCAAGAAAATCAGCCCAACGAACATTTAACTTTGTTAACGCCGGCATAGTACCCTGTGCAACAGAATAATTTAATGCGTCCTGTGCATCTTTTACGGCATCTATCGACCGCTTGTATTCAAACGTTGATTTTACTATTGCATCCGTGACAACTAAACTGTCGGCAATCGCTTCCATGTTCTTAGTGATACCAGCTGAACCCTGTTCTAACAGTTTACCCATTGCCAACCCAGAACGCCCGAAGTTGTCATTCAATAATTTAGCGCGTTCTTGTGGAGTTGCTAAGGCGTTATATTCGTCTGCCAGCGCCTTGATACCGGCAACCGACATATCAAGACCTTTTTTAGCACCGATTGACATTGCATTATTTAACGCTTCTTGGCTTAGGAAAGCATCATCTGCAACCTGTACAAGCCGTGACATTTGGTCAACTTGATCGCCAGTAAACCTTGCCATGTCCACGATAGACGTGACGTATTTGTCATTATTCTCAATCGCTTGTTTTGTGTACTGGATAACCTCTTGCATCGCCTTACCCGCTAAAGCGATACCACCGGCTGCCCCTAAAGAGAATCCGGTCAAGGACTTAAAGGACGCGTTCAACTTGTTCATTGAACCGCTTGCGTTATCAGTTGCCTTTAGGATAATTTCTACTGTGTTAGCCATTATTCACCAAGTTTTCAGCGAACTCTAATAGTTGTAAGGCGTATTGATTTTCAGAAGCGAAAGCCGCCGCATTAGTGGCGTTTTTTCTGGCGTTATACATTCTGATAACCTTTTCTGACCATTCAATTCTGTTTACCTCATAGGCATATAACTGCCTACCTAATACCGCTTGTACACCGAACCTGTCCAACCTTGACGCGAGTTCTATTTCTTTTGGTATATTACCTTCGCCGCTCACCCATTTAAAGGCGTCGGCGATTACCCGTTTGGGACTTCGTCTGCCTCTTTGTATAATTTAGTAATCTCGGTCATCAGCCAGTTCATCAATTCAAGCCTTGATTGTCTCGGAGTAGCCGGAAAGTTTTCGGGATCGAAGTCTTTTAAATTCCATTCCAAAACACATTCCTTTATTCCTGGCAAAACCTCGTTAGCGTATTTCACGCTATTTGAGATATTCAGGTATTCAAGATGTTCTGGTAATAACTTAGTCGTATCAATACTTCCATCTTCTTTTAGTTCAAATTCAACCTCTGGAAGTAAGGCGCGTGCCTTTTCAAGAGCATCTTCCCACGCCATAGCCTGCGGAATAGTCAAATATTCAGGTAGTGTGATCGTACCTGGCCATCGTTTTACGGGTGATTCTATTTTCATGTCATCTCTCCAGTTTTGAGAGCGGGCGTTTCAAGAGCCGGAGAGTAGCCCTATCCGCGCCCGCAAACTCACTATGCATGGTTCGTAGTAGCCCATCCTGGTGCAGTTGGGCCAAAGACGTTGAATGTCGCGGTAATCTCTGTGTCAGTGGCGGTCATATCTTTTAGAACATAACCGCTCGTGGCTGAAGATGAAATACCGAAACAGGGTTCGCCCGTCACTTGTGGGGATTGTCGAATACCTACCCTAATATCAAGAGATAATGGGGTATTCCTATTCAACGCAATCAGGTGAGCGAATACAACCGTATCCCATTGGAAGGTAATCGTTAGCGGCGCTTCCGGCCTCCCAATTACTACATTCATTGCGCCGTCGTTATATGCGGTTACGTCTTGTTCTGCATACGTCAAACCGAAAGTATTCACGCTTTTTGTATAAGCCGTGAGATCGGTCAACGTGCCTGACGAATTGTCAAGCCAGAACTCTACATGTTTGGCGTTTGTTCTCGATTTTGTTATCCCTTTCGGGAGCGGGTCATTTCTGCCGCGCTCTGCAAGTTGTTATTCCTTGCAGTCCAGACTATGCCTTTATCCTTTCGGATATTCCGTTTCTAGTCGTTGCACCTTCCCTTTGTGGGCTTGGCTCACTCTCTGCATTTCAGCCTTTAAGTGAATTTACGGAATGTTTCAATCACAATTTCTTGTGAAGGGGGCTATTTTGTTAACCCGTTTGTGCTGCCATAATTTACTCCTTTTATGGTATAATTTGATTACTTAGGCAAAGCAGTTGGTCAGATTTTTTATTTCATGCGTCTCGTTTAGACTGTATTGCCTAAGTAACAATACTGACCCACTAAACGGGGCGCTCCTTTTTGGATAGTTATGAAAAATCTTTTTCTTATTGTCTGTGAGCATTGCAAAAAGCCTTTTTATGTACATAAATATAGAAGAAATTCTGCGAGATTTTGTTCCTATTCTTGTAGAAGTAAAACCACTATGGGAAAAGGCGAAACCGCTGTTTTTTGGAAAGGCGGAAAAAAAACTTTTATTTGTCAAAACTGTGGAAACAATTTTCTTGGTTCTACTGGAAACAAAAATAAGTTTTGTTCTAAAGATTGTTTTGATAAATGTAGAATGAGGCGCGTTGAAACAAAATGCGCAAATTGCGGTAAAATTACATTCAAAAAACTTTCCAAATTCAACGAATCTATCAATCATTTTTGTTCTCAAAAATGCAGTAAAGATTATCTTGTTGGAGAAAAATCCCATCTTTGGACTGGCGGCAATAAAGATTATCCGCAAACATTTAATCGCAAGTTTAAAAAGATGATTAGAGATCGAGACAACTTTACGTGTGCTATTTGTAAAGAATATGGAAACGAAGTTCACCACATTAATTATGTGAAGAACGATACTATTCCAGAAAATTGCATTACTCTTTGTAAAAGTTGTCATTGTAAGACCAATCATCACCGTGAATATTGGAAATCCTTATTATGTTCCTCTAATAAAAGCACAAGCAAAAGTTGCGGTATTGGCTGAGCCTAAAGCCAACTGCCATCTTAAATACTGTCTTACGGTTGCTGTCTTAGCGAGTGCAACCATTCCAGAAGCCGGTGTAACACTTGCGTTTATCAATCCACTTGTAGCCCCTGATAACGCTGAAAAAGCGCCGTCGTTGGCGTTAGTAGCTGAATCATCAACAGATAACGTACAAGTACCGTCTGACGAGAATAACTGCCAGGCGAAGATCCCGCCTTTAGCACTTGCCGCCCCGTTATTGATTGTTCCAACGGCTGTATTAGCCGCCGTCCTGGCTGCCTTTGCATGAAGTAATAGACCAAATGGGTTCTCATAACCCTTGACTTCTGAATAAGAAGCGGCAGGAAAGTTTACGTTTACACCAACAATACCTTGGCCGTCCGAAGTGTAAGACGCTTGCTGCATAGTCCACGCAAACACCGGCATACCCACTGTTGGTTCTGCGATTGTTCCAAAAGCAACCATGACATTAGTTACGATGTTCCCGGCACTCATTAACTCATGTAATCCAATAGCGGCAGAAGGTGACAAGAATGCGTTTAGCGGGCCACACTGGATAGAAGCCATTCCGAGAATGGTATTCATAACTTCGTCTGAATAGGCAGCGGCGGGAGTATCTTCCATCGTTACACCAACCGAACCAATATCCCTTGCAGTACCTGAAATATCGTATGCGTTTGCGTAGACCCTTGTATATTTAGGATTTAATCTTGTCATGCTAAACCTCGTAGAATTCCATCGCCCTTAGTTTGATAATTGCACCAAAGAACGAATTACCTGAAGGATCGGTTATCATTCCGAAAGCGTCAAACCCATCAAACCTCAAATCAACCGCGCCGGATAATGTGTCATTGGTAACAATGCTGTTGACAATTTTCATAGCGTCTGCCAGTAAAATGTCATAGTTAGCGCCCAAGTTACGATTACTACCAACCGGATTACTTACGAACACCCAGGACATTGTGTAATGCACGTCTTGTTTTTCAGTTCCATTTGAACCGTATGTAGCCTGTTCAACTGAAAAATCAGTCAAGAAGTTGTCAGGATTAGGGAACATTATTTGACCAAGATTAGCCGCGCTTTCCGGTATCGTAGCCTCTGTTTTGATAACTAAATTACTCCCATTCGTCAAGGTAATTGATAAATTAGAAATTGAAGTAATTAGAGTTTCAATGGATACGCTCATGTTCGTTTCCTAAACGGATTGATTTTAGACCACGCCACACTTGGCACATCCTGAGGGGTAATTACGACCCCGCCCGCCGTGATCGTTGAAATTTGAGATAACGTTTCACCAAATCTACGCTTACTGGCAGACGCGGCTATCATTATTGTGGCTTCTTTGATACCAGTAGGAACGGACGGCCATCCAAAGATACCGGATATTTTCACACCCTTTGATAATCCATTAGGCATTGTCTCGGTTGTCACTGGACTTAGTACAATCTTTGAGTAAGGTCTGCCATCTAAGACCGCATTATCGGGCTTCAAATCATAATCTGTTGTTTCCCACGTGTAAGGATAATCCCTGTTCCCGCCGTCTGTTTGCAAGGTAGTTACACTGACAAGATCGCCTGTTTTAATCTCATTATCAACCGCTTCAAAGTACCTTGTCTCAGCGGTTGAGTTCTTATAGAACTTCCGGCAAGTCTCACCGTCAATGAACCGACTAGCGCCCTCTACAAGCATCTCTAATACGGCATCATCAGCTACGCTTGTAGAAAATGTCTGATTGGCGGGTGTTAGATATGCCTTTAGATCAGCTAAGGTTGCATAACCGTTTGTGATCGCCATTAGTCCTCGTAGTAAACTACAACGCGCCCGACCTTTGAATTAGCGCCACTGGCAATATCAGCCTTTAGTGCGCCGTCAAGGATTGGTAAACACCTATCCCCGCCAGCCGTGCCAGTCAGTGCCGATCCATCTGCAACCGCATTAACTAAGTCTCTCGGATAAAACCATACAATAGAAGTCCCAGCAGTCGCTTTAGTCAACAGGGGTTTTGAAGCCGTGTTAGGGTGAACACATGTTATCGTTAGGGTTGCGCCGGTGTCAATAGTTCCAGGTTCATACTTGATAGCATATAACTTACCAAATACGCTCCTACTCGTGGCGCTTGCAGTTCCATCGCTTACGTGTGTCGTTAAATCTAAGACAATGCTTCTCATAATGTGTCCTCAAACTTTCGCTTTTCTTCCGCGCTTTACGATGACTTTAGGTTCTACGATTTTAATCGCGGGTTCTACTACCTCATCAAATACATCGTTTTCTTTTACTTCAATGACCGGTTCAACAGAAACTACGATTTTTCTAGTAATGAAATTTTGCGCAACGAGATCGTTAAGGTCTACAATCGCACCCTGTAAGTGTCTGAATTCGTTTGTTTCTGGACCGTGATAATCTCTAAGGAATTTTACTTTCATGGTATCTCTCCATTAAGGGCGGGAATTTCACCCGCCCAATTAATTTTTACGCTAAACTTCCGTTAGCGGGAACAATCGCATTAGCAACGTCAGATGCTGAAATTCGATTATCAAGCATCATTTTTGCACCAGCCACGATCGCGCCGGCTCCGGCAGTTCCCTGCGCGTTCCCGGTCACACAATAGTTGCCGTGAACGTAGAATTTGCCGCTTGCGTCAGTGATACAGATTTTTGTCGTGTTTACGACATTGTTCAGAACACGCCCGGCTCTCGCGGCGCATGTCGCGGACGCGTTGATTTCAACGCCATTGTCAGCGCCCTCAATCACATTGCCCTCGATAAGCAGGGAGTTGGAAGCGCCCGCGCCGATCTCTATTACAGCATCCGAGAATTGCCCCATAAACAGGCAGTCCTTGATCGCCAGGCTCTCTACGGCAGTCGCGATGATCGCTCCGCCAGCTGCAGCCGTTGAGGTCGCGTCAAATGTGCAACCCTCAAAAGAGATACCGCTTTGCTGTGTCGGGATAGTGAATAAATCGCCACCAGCGGCGGGAGCCTTGAAAATCATGTTGATGAACCGGCATCCCATATAAGGCGTGGTTCCGATCGCGTGATTTCCTATGATCCGAGCGCCTTTGAGATGGTCAACAGAACCGACCCCGATAATGTCAGTTTTCTGCGCGAGCGCGGTAAAGTCCTCGCCGTCGTCGTCAGCCGTTTGGTCAGCCCGAACATAGATCACGTTGCGAGCCGCCCAACCATAAGCGCCGGAAGCAATATCAGCGTGTGAAAGTGCCATAGCTTTCGTGAGGGTCTTCAAGGCGTTATCCCATGAATCGCCCTCGTTGCCATCACTCCCGCAGTTGCAATCCACATAAAATACACGGTTTGCTCCGACCCCATAATTCATTGCCACAGCACCATCTTTGAGGTCTAACAGACTTGACTTACCCTTGCGCAAAATATAAGTGTTTCCCATTTTTATTACTCCTTTTTGCCTCCGTGAGGGTGAGCACACACCCACCCTCACATCAGGCTATCTTATAGAGGATTAGACAGTCACGCCGTAAGTAATGGCGCTTGCTTCCGTATCACGCTGTTTCAAACCAACGCGGAGCATGGCAACGATCTCATTACTATCGCTGTTAGCGAACCGGGTTGTTTCCATAGTGATACGCCGTCTCCAACCGAGTTTCCACTGATCCCAGCGAACCGCGAGAATTGCACCGTAAAGGTTCGCGGTTGTGTCGGTTGTGTTCACCTTACCAGCGCTGTTGGCTTTGCGGGCACTTGACATAAAGTGCATTGAACCACTGACCATGAGAGGATAACCCCATAAACCGGTCAGTTTACCACCTTCAAGAGTGGGTGAAGCAAACACGTCACGGGTCAAGACTTCAGGAAGTGCTAAGGCTTTGTAGTAGGTGTTCGGGTCAACGATGAAAGCACACTTTGAAGTGTCAAGTCCGTTGATACCAGCGCTACCCATGAGTTTCATAGTTTCAAGGAAATCTTCAACGGTCAACGCGCCGCCAGCCCGTGAGTTGGCAGTCGTGGTAACTAAGCAGGATTTTCTAAAACCGTTGAAAGCCAGGTAATGCCCGCCGGTAACTTCAGCCCCACCAATATTATTGATATTGGTAGAATCGGTTGTCTCAGTATCGCCATCGATGATAGCAGAATCGAGATATTCAGCACCGGAAGTTGCAAGCTGTTGTCGAACCTGATTAGCAAACGGGATTAAGGAACTTTCTTCCATCTCACCAGTCCACACCACACGAGCTCCCATTTTAGCAAGGGTCAAAGAAGCATTACCAGTTGCTACACGGGATGAAGTAATGGTAGGAGCGGGAGCTCCAACGGTTGAACCATTGGTCGTATTCTCTGAAATGTTATACCAAATCGGATCGGTTGATTCCAACGGAAGGGTAATGCTTTCGTAACCCTGTGGAACTTCAACGGACGGGATTTTGCTCATAACATTCGCCTGAATACGGATCGATTCCCAAAGTGAGGTTGAATATGCAGCACCAACCCACTCATCGCCATAACCAGATGAAGTCGAGTAATCAATTTCACCAGCTTTAATTCCGGCGGCTTTCATAGCCTTTCGGCCTTCAGCACCAACGCTTGATTGATCTTCTTCCAGTTTCAGAGAGAGAGCTTTCAACGCGCCTTCGCTCACGTCCTTTTTGGCAGACTTCAACACACCAATCAAAACGGCGGTATCAGCTGCATCAAGGTTATCGTAGCGGTCAGTGTCCGAGAATTTCTTCACGTAAACGCCACCAGGAAGCCGTTTCTCAGCCGCGAATTGTTTTGTCAATTCTTCTTCTTTGGCTTTGACGGCCTTGTCAACTTCTGCCTGAATTTCGGCAGCTTTTGCGGCTTTGGCCTGAGTATCGGCTTCTTTTGCGGCCAACGCGGCATCAATCATTTTTTGAACCTCTTCGTTTTCCATCTTGTTACTCCTTGTTTGAATGGTTAAATTATCTGCCGCCTCATTGGCCTCTGGCAGTTTATCAACGTCTGGAATTTCTAGTCCTAATTTCTCATAATGCGCTTTCATTACCGGAAGCGCTACTGCATACGCATTGGCAGGATGTCTCTTGTCGCCTTCATCAATCAATGACCCTTCTACAACAGGCCACTTGTCAATGTGCCCACCGGGTTGATCTCTAATAATGTGAGGGATTGAACCGCTTGAAGCCCTGGCAAGTCCGCGTTTAGCAGCATCCCAAATCCTCTTTGCTAATTCACTTGTCTTGTCAAGAATAGCTCTATACCAATGACCCTTTTCATCCGTGTGATCGTAGGTCATCATTCCAATAGGCTCTGGATCCCCCTGTGGCTTTCCTTCAGGCGTGAACCCGTGATAATAGTATGCAGGAATGGTTTTATAAATCTCGTGCTGTGTCACGGTCTTTGCATCGAAGTATTGACCGTCTGTGTCCTTTCCGTTATCCGGCCCGCCAAAAGGAACTAACAACACGTCTAATTCCATATCTGCTAAAGCCTTGATAACGGTAGACGCGGTAATCTTGTATTCAGTCAAACTCATAGTCATAGTTGATTTAGTTGTCTTGTCATCCTCATCTGGTTCCATTTCGTTAGTCAGTTCATGGATACGTTTAGCAGATGACCGAATCTCTTTGATACGTTCTTTGTCATAACCGTTGTTACGTGCACCCATTTTCAAATCATCCATGTTTACTCCATATAACAAAAAAGACGTGATGCAAAATCAAGCCTTATTCAGGCTATCAGTTGCAACACGCCACTCTTACAAGAGTCTCTAGCGGTTCGCTATTTAGTTATGAATATTATAACACATTTATTTTGTGTCAATGCCCTTATTCTATACTGTCAATTACAAATCTCTGAATAACTGCAATTCATTATGCGTTTGCGCATTCAGCTCATATTGTCCTAAGTAATAAAACGCAAGCGCTACTTGTTTTGGATCGTTAACGTCTACCTGTTTACCGAAAAAGTAACCACCCTCAACCCTACCCAATATTTCATCATACTTCTTGTCTATCCATTGTTCGCCTGTCATTATTCTCCCCTATTCTTCGCAAACTACATTTGATGAATAATAATACTTCCATCCAATGAATGAGTGTATTTCAACAAAACGATTATACAGTTTCCAAATGTGTAGTTTTTCTCCAATGAACCTAGATACAATAGCAATGATGTTCTTCGGATAAACCACATAACTATACCCATTCCAGTATCTTGGATGGATAATACATGAATATTCAGGTTGTTTATGTTCCTTAATTTTTGACAATGCTATTACAAAATCTGCATACGTTAAACTCATATTCTCTCCTTGAACAACTTAATTATACATCAACTCAAATGTAACTTTTTGATAGCAGACTTAACCCCGCCCTCAAACTTCTTTAGAATATCCTTACCCTTATTCTTTAGCACCATTGTTATGGTCTGCCAATTATTAGCCCTGTGTCCGATAATCTGATTATCGCCTTGCACAAATTGAGCATATTCTTTTTCGTTTACTACAATCTGATTGTATCCTTTTCCTACCGCTCTCCATCCCTGCCTTAGTTCCTGTGATCTTCCAGGAAAACCAGCTTGTTTCATTTTCATCATTACATACTTTCGCTGTTTATCAGACGACCATACAAAAGGTTTACTAGACTTAGGCGGGTATGTCTGCATAGAATTGACTATATATTCGTTGGCAGCTTCAACGCCAGCATCACGCGCTTCTTTAGGTAACCTTTTCAGGCGCTCTGAAATAGTTGTGATTCCCGAAATGTCGATGCCGATGAAGTTACTCATACATTCCCTGAAGTTGCAATATCCAATAGTCTACCTAAAGCGTCCGCGGATCTCCGTTGGTCAGTTTCTTCCAACCGGCAATCACAATTCCACCCGCCACACGAAAGGACGCTTGACCCTGATTCACCTGGCGTTATTCCTGATTGTTCCCATTCGTAAGCATAGGCCACAATTCCATCTAAGGCGCTACAAGTTTCACAATGTAATTCAGTAGCTCCTAAACGCCACACGAGACGGATCTTACCACCAAAGTGAATCTTTGACGTATTCATAACTTCATTATACTTGCTTGCCCAAATATCAATTCTCGGTCTGAATTGTGATCTAAACGCATCTAAAGCCTCTTTGTCGGTCATGCCCTCTGTGTCTTTTATGATGTCGATTATGTCAACTGCTAGACCCGTTAGATAGCCTATTTCCTCACTGATTATTCCACTTAGAATTGCAAGGTCATCCTCTGTCATTTCACTTACAGGAACACCGACTTCGTCCGCGCCCTCGTTCCATGCCTTAGTAAGTTGATTCTCAATCGCAGCGATAAAATCACTTTCAAATTGGTTGTCTGATACTTCGCCCCTAAAGAACTCCAAAGCGTATGACCATAACTGACGGTCAAACATCTCTAATGTCTTTATGGATACGATATGCCATAAAGCAGGTATTGAATCGCATACGTCAAATAAGATACTATTTTTCAACGGCATTGTTTATCGCGTCCGCAAGTTTCAATAATGCAACGTCTGAATAGTCCCTTTTGCTTGATTCTACAATCATCGCATTAGCAACCGGTATTACAGAATCACGCCGTAACATTTTACGCGCTTCATCAAATGTAGTACCATTATTGATACTATCCACAATTTCAGCCGGAATGTTATACGCCACAAATTCAACTTGTTTTCCAGCCTTCTTTGCTTTGCGTTCCCACTTGTCTAGTTCAAGCATAGCCGGCCTAATGTCTTTTATCATCTCGGGTTCGTCTGTTTGTTTTTCTGGTTCTACGATTTCATTTACTGGTTGATTTACAGGAACTTCAACCCTAGGTTCTTGTTTCTTTGCGTTTTGCGCCACACTCACTAATAGTTTACCAGCTTCGCCCTCTAAAGGCTTATCATTCCAGAATCTCTCACGTAATTCGTCAACCGTGTGTGTCTTTGCGTATTCCTGCATTTCTTTTAGTTCCATTAGTTTGTCAGTTACTCGAATATCTTCAGGTTCTAAAATATACCCATCCCCGTAAACTGGCATTACCTTAGTCGTTAGAACGTCACCAATCTTTTTTAGCATCGGATAAACTTTGAAGTCGATCATCGTTGACTTTCCGGTCTTAGCGTTCGCTTCGGTTGCATTGACTGACAAAATAGAAGCCAATCCAGGGGCGATGCTTGAATAGATTTCATCCCTGTTTGCTAAACGGCTATTCAAGAACTCCATATCCTTTTGACTGGCCGCCGCTTGAATCCATTGAACGCCGCCCGCCTTGACGTTTCTTAGCATCATAATGCTTCTAATTGAAGATGCTTTATCAACGTCCTTTTGTATCTGTTCCCAATCTTCATCTGGAATTGGATCTGCAAAAGCCATTAACCCAGGCAGCTTGCCGTTGTTCTTACCAAATAATCTCTTGTTCCATGACTGCATTGCTACGTCAGCATCCATGACCATTTTCAATGATTCTAAATTACTATATCCGGTGAACATTGAATCCGGGTTAAATCCTGAAAACGCCACAACCTCATCAACTGGTAGGTTTATCAATCTTCCGTTACCAGGATCGTATTCGTACCACTTAATATATAGTTTTTCGTCAGGAATAGGTGATATTTGTTTAGTAGGGATTAGCCAAAATTCAACCGGCTTATTGTTTACTTTGTTCATCCACCAATAGGCATTATTAGTAACACACATATAAGCCAATGTAGAATAAATCAAATCTGACTGAGACATTAACGGATTAGGCGCTCTCAATACCCTTTCAAGGTCATGGTTTGGAATATCCTCTAATTTTTCTCCATTCATCTTTTTGACGTTGAACTTTGCGCCAGATCCAACGGTTGCAACCTTGTCTACCGCAATATTCACCCAAGACACCCGCTTAAAGTATTCGACCTGGCTATAATTAGTCATGTAATCAGGGTATGAAACTTCTTCAGTGCCAGCCCGCTCTAAAGCCCAGGCAGGATAGTTTTTCGGGTTCGCCTTGCTATACCCTAAGCCACGTAAAAGATTATCAATAATGCTCATGTTACTCCTATCCTGCGAAAGAAATCATTTTATTAGGACTAATATTGTTTCCAATGTAATTAGAATACAAAATACTTTCACCCTTATCAGGGGATCTTCCGAGTCTCTTTTTTATTTCGTCTTTTTCCTCAACTAATACTCCGGAAGTTGTCAAGCTATACCTCGCACTACACAAATCAGCTACTATCTCGTTTCCAGGTGGTAGACAAATATTGTCCCCGCTTACCGGATCAAGCGCGTCCCTCATTCTCCAATAATATTCTGCCCTTAGATTACGCATCTTTAGTTTACCACTTTTGTCTCTGTAATCACTTCCGGACGCGGCATTAACAGCGAATAAACATTTATACATTGGCTTCAATGAATCGTAAACAGCCGACCCAATACCGCCAATATCTATATTCATTATAGCAGGTTCTTGTTTGCCTAAAATATTTTGAATAAGCGCTGCCGCCGTTGGGCCGTCCTTGACAATAGCACCCGGCCAAAACGATACTTCACTAAACCAATTATCGTATCTTAGTGACATACTCATGTTATCCCTACCACCGCGTGCTGGGTCAATTCCAACCGCCGTTAGCGGAATTTCCGGCTTTTCTGTTTTACGCCATCGCTCCTGCGCTTGTATAACCCATTCAGTAGGAATAATCTGCCAGGGGTCGGCCATCGCGGACGCTTGAAAATCACCGTAAAGCATTTGTGATCGTAATGGTTCTGGAAGTGACTGCAAAACAGACTTATACCTGTTATCGTCAGCAAGGAACGGGTTATCATCTAATTTAGCGGGAATAAATGTTCTTGATAGTGGGTATATCGTTTCCTTTTCAGTAACAATAGGCTTCCCAGTCATCAACTCTTTTTCTTCCCCGTCAATGGTTGCGTACCACCTTAGCTCACCTGGTTTAGCAGGATTAGGATGTTTAGGGTCAAGCCACGCTGCCCATCTTCTTACTACCCAGTTACCGCTTTCACTTGTTGGCGGGTTTCCAGTACAAACTACCCTTACTCTTTGACCTTTATTAGTTGATCGAATCCATCCACAAATAAACACATAAATCGATTCTGTAAATTCAGTGATTTCGTCAAATAGTTTATGGTCGTGAGGTCTACCCTGCCAGTCGGTCTTATTGTCCTCGTATTGCACCGCGCCTAATTCGATTGATCGATTATTAGGCAAGTCCCAGGTATGCTCTGACTTATTCTCTTTTCCGTTCTTGCCGTCAGTACCGATAACATCCCTTGCTTGCCTAATTAGTTCTTTTAGGTTTGGGTACACTCTACGAAAAATAGCCGCGTGTTCTGCTAATTCAGCGGCCATTCCAACTAATAAACTCGACTTACCACCACCCGCAGCCCCGCCGTAAAATAATTCGTCAGCCCTTGAAAGTACCGCTAACCATTGAGGCTTACTCTGCGGTATCCAAAGCGCCGTCTTGTTTTGAATCCTGGCTAGGTATGATTTCTCGGATGGCATTAGTGAGTGTAGATATTGCTCTATCATATCCATCTATTGAGTTCACCTTTTCGCCTTGCGTTGTAACATCTATTTTGTCAGTAAACAAGCCTTTTGTTTTTCCAAGTAACTCAAGAGCCTTGATAGGATCGTGAAATTCGTATTTAGTTCCTTCTTTAGTTGGAATAATTGATTTTATCAAATGAAGTTTTTTGTTTTTATGTGCAACGTCAATGCCAACCTGCTTATGTCCATTTTCATCATACTCAATAATGTCCTCAAAGTTTGACCTGGCAATATCTGCAAGCCTTGACAATATTTCGTTGGTTGTCATTGCGTTTTCATCTACACGCTTGTCAATCTCGGCTTTAATTTCAGGTTTATTCAGGTTTTCTTGACCAATTGAATACGCAGTCTTTTCAGAATATCCAGCAGCAATAGCAGACTTCGTGGCGTTCCAAGTCCGCAAATACTCCTCAATAAACGCTTGCTGCT
>Ga0074197_1000266_pt1 | contig 37264 bp, 21 predicted proteins | sample EPASupsiteSAE305_FD_64526 | JGI IMG/M metagenome (GOLD analysis project Ga0074197, IMG submission 64526) | Bioremediated contaminated groundwater microbial communities from EPA Superfund site, New Mexico - SAE3-05 reassembly with SPADES | ecosystem: Environmental > Aquatic > Deep subsurface >...
GTGGCTCATGTTGGCCAGGAACTCGCTCTTGGCAGTGCTGGCCGCCTCGGCCCGGGCCAGGGCATTGTCCAGTTGGAGGTTCTTGACCTCCATGGCCTGAGCAAATTCATTCAGTTGCTTCTCTACCCGCTTGCGCTCGGTGATGTCGCGCGAAGAATAGAACATGTGCGGGACGCCATTGAACTCAACCGGCATACCGCTGATTTCCACGTCAAACAAAGAGCCGTCCTTCCGCTTATGAACAGCGGTGAATTCCACACGAGACTGCCCCGAATAGTGCCGGCGAATAATCGGAACCAGATCCTGCTTGGCGATAGCGCCGTCCCATTGGGCGACATTCATACCGACTAACTCGTGGTGGTCGTATCCGAGCATGGTGCAGAACGCGTCGTTGGCCACCACCACCTCGCCGTCCAGATTGACGACATGCACGCCATCGGCCCCATTCTTCAGTAGAATCATGTTCTTTTCGGCTTCTTTACTCAAAGCCTCTTCCGCCTGCTTGCGCTCGGAAATGTCCTCAAGGGTCTCGACAGCACCGATCACTTTGCCCTGTGCGTCTCTGATCGGTGCCGCGGTGAATGTTAGCCAGGCACCGGAGGTTCCCATGGTGGGGAAGAAGTCGGTAGCCTCGTATGCTCCCGGGAGATAACGGGACGGCCTGATTTTTGTGTCATATCGCTGATAAACCTGTTCAATTTCACCGTCGACAAGAAGATCTGCCAGGATTGGGCGTTTTTCCGGATAGAATGCACTCCAATGGTTGTCAGTGCCGATGATGTCGGCAGCTCTGATCCCGCTGTATTCCTCAATGGCGCTGTTCCAGGAAATGACACGATGGTTATGGTCGATGACAAACTGGAGGACCGGCACCCCCTCAAGGATGGATTTCACCTTTGCCTCGCTCACCCTGAACGCATTCTCGGCGGTTTTGAGAGCGGTGATGTCGATGTGCGTGCCCACGGTGATATCGGTCAGGCTGCCGTCGGCGTTCCGCAGCGTCTGTCCCCGCGACCAGATCCATGCCCATTCCCCGTCGGCACACCGCAGACGGAAGAAGCTCTCGTACATCCCCACGGAACCCTCGCGCAGGTACTCTGCAAACCGGGCGGAAGCACTCTCACGGTCGTCCGGGTGGACGAGGTCCCACCACGCTTCTTGCAGATTCGCCCGGCCGTCCATGACGAACTCGCCCGGATCGAGCCCGAGCATGGTGAAGTATTCGGGACTGCACCACAGGTGGTTTGTGCACCCGTGATACTCCCACGCGCCGGTGTTCGACACGGCGATGATGGTTCTGAAACGCTCCTCACTCTCCCGCAGGGATTCCTCCACCCGCTTGCGCTCGGTGATGTCACGGGCGAAACTGGTGGTACCGATAACATCCCCCTGGTCGTTGAACACGGGGGACTTGAAAGTCTCGAACCACTTGGTCACGCCCTGGTCGAAGATGGATTCCTCGATGACTGTCGGCTTTCCCTCAGCCATGACAACCGCATCGTCAGCCCTGTATTTTTCAGCTAAGTGTACCGGCCAAATGTCCAGATCGCTTTTGCCTCTGAGTTGGGACGGATCATCCAAACCACATAAAACAGCAAAGGCACCGTTGACGGCAAGGAAACAGCCTCGGGTGTCTTTGAGCCATACCAGCCCCGGCTGATTCTCCAGAATTGTTGACAAGTAGGACTCATTCAGCATCAAAGCCTCCTCGGCCCGCCTGCGATCAGTGATATCGCGACTGATGCCCAGTATGCCAATCAGTTCGCCGTTGGCGCCCCAATAGGATGTTTTCAGCGTATCTATCAGGATCCTCCGCCCATCCGGATAGGTAATCCACTCATCATTCTGCCGTGCTGCACGCTGTTCCAGCATCCTGCGATCGTGATCACGGAAGAAATCGGCAATATCCTTGTCGAACAGGTCGTAATCCGTCTTGCCGACAATCTCCCCACGCGGCCTGCCAACAAACTCCGCAAAAGGAGGGTTGCATCCCAGATAGACTCCATTGATATCCTTGTAAAATATGATGTCCGGAATGGAGTCGAGCAGCGAGGTGATAAGGCCTGCCTGCCGTTGATTCTCCTCTTCCGCCCGTCTGCGCTCGGTGATGTCATTTAAGAAATTTAACGTGGCGGGCCTGCCGTTCCACCGGATCACCATGGTATTGACTTCCACCCACATGATGCCGCCGTTTTTGTGGATGGCGCGAAAAGTAAGGTGATGCGGCAGATCTTCACCCCTGATCTGGCGAACGTGATGATCCATGACCATTGCACGGTCGTCTTCGTGAAGGAACTCGGTAAACAGTCTTGACTGGAGTTCCTCAGCAGAGTAGCCGCTTATTGCACAGGTTTTGGGGTTATGAAAAACGAGCCTGCCGTCCTGTGCCACGAATATGCTCTCATTGGCATTCTCAATGAGATTCCTGTGCCGCTCCTCGCTGTCCCGCAACGCCTCCTCGCGGCGGACAATTTCCTCAGTCTTCTGTCTGACCAGCGTGCGTAGTCTGACATTCCACCCCCACATCAACATCGACAGCAAGACGATACCGATGGCGCCGGCGGCCGCATGCCAAAAATACCGTTCCGTAAACGATTGCCGAGCGCCGTAGGTCTCCCCCAGCCACTTCCTGCTGATTTTTTCCAGAACACCGGTTCTCCTGGCCTTGTCGACGCCCTTGTTGAGGATTCCGATGAGCGCGGCGTTGTTTTTGTTCGCCGCCATGCAGTTTCTGCCGATGTACAGAGGTTCACCCACTTTCTTGACTTGCTCCGTCAGCCGGTTGTCGAAGATGTGGTACAAGACAATCTGCTCGTCACCTATGACTGCATCTGCCTTGCCTGCCATGACCATATTGGTCGCTTCACCAAAGTCCGTCGTTTCCAGCATGGTAAAGCGTATCTTTTTGGATTCCAGGAATTCCCTGGCGTAATCCCCCCTCTGAATGGCGATGGTTTTGCCGTTCAGGCCATCGATATCCTTGATGTCCGTCCGTTCAGCCCTGACAAAGATCGATGCCGGGACGTCAAAAATGATTTCGGTAAATTCGAACCGTTCTTTCCTTTTGTCGCTGTAAAAAAGGCTTGTGAGGATGTCGGCCTTGTCCGAGAGAACAGCTTCCTGCGCCTGCTGGAAGGTCATGTCCAGAAACACGGGCTTAAACCCCATTTCCACAGCCATCCAGCGGACTAAATCGAGCATCATGCCCTCGCGTTGCCCGCCTGCGGTATCGGTAAACTCGAACGGCGGATATCGGGTCTGGCTGACAAAAACGATCGTGTCCTTTGCGCGCAGATATTCTTTCTCTTCACTTGAAAGCTCGACCGCATGCACCCGGACGCTCCAGAGCAAACACAACAGGATGGCAAGACAGTACCCCGCCGGCAGAACCAGCCGCTTGCATTGGTTCTTGCAAGTATCTTCATAGGATTTCTGGTTTGTCATCGGTTCCATGCCTCCCGTGTGAAGATGTATAAGGAATCAGAAGTCAGCATCCGGCATGCAGAATCGGCGAATTTGGCTCCTGGCATTGGTCTTCTGTTTTCCTCATTCCCCTCACATCTTCCTGCTGTAAAAGACCGCGCGCTGGTAGCGTTGCGGTTCGAATTCCGGGCACAACCCTGTGATGGACTCGGTGGCGCCAATGATCAGGGCGCCGTCGCGGGCCAGGATGTGGCCGAGATTGCGGAACAGGCGGATCTTGTCGGGTTCGGTGAAATAGATGGCCACATTGCGGCAGAAAATGATGTCAAAGGGGGCGGGCGCGGTGATGGGTTCAAGGAGGTTGGCTTTACGGAAGGTGACCAGGGCGCGCAACTCGTCCTTGACCTTCCAGCGCTCGTTCACCGGCATAAAATGCCGGTTCAGCGTGTCCTCGGACACCCCCCGGTCGATATCCAGGCGGGAGAAATGAGCATAGCCGGCCGTGGCGATCGCGGCGTCGGAAATGTCGAGACCGAGGATGCGGATATCGTAGCCGGAGAATGACCCGAGCAGTTCCTTGAGTACGATGGCGGTGCTGTACGCCTCCTGACCCGTGGAGCAGGCGGCGCTGAGAATGCGGATGGGCACGGGTTTCAGGCCGGCCCTGCCGCGCCGGTCGATGCACTCTGGGATGAGTTTGTGCCGGAGCAGCTCGAAGGGCGCCGTATCACGGAAAAACGAGGTCTCATTCGTGGTGATGGCGTTGATGACCTTGGTCCGCAATCCACTGCCGCCCCTGACCTTGAAGAGCAGTTCGCTCCAGTTGCCCGAGTCGGTTTCGCGCAGGAGCGGTCCCAGGCGGGTTTCGATCAGGTAGCTCTGAAACACGTCCAGCGAGATTCCGCAGATCTCGTGGATGTGGCGGATCCAGGCTGTCAATTCATCACGGGTCAGGTTCATACGCCGTTCCGAACTACCGCGGCGATGCGCCCGGCAATGGCCTCCAGGGGCAGCACCTCATCCGCCAGGCCCGCATCCACTGCGGATTTGGGCATGCCGTAGACCACGCAGCTCGCTTCATCCTGGGCGATCACGAAACAACCGTGGCGTTTAAGCAATTTGAGGCCCAGCGTGCCGTCGCTGCCCATGCCGGTGAGGATCACGCCCATGGCCCGGCCGGGAAACTGAAGGGACACGGAACGGAACAGGTAGTCCACGGCGGGGCGGCAGTTGTTCTCGGGCGGGTCGTCGGTGATCTGGATGACCTTGCTCCCCTCCGGTCCGGGCGCCAGGCGCATCTGGCGGCCCCCCGGCGCGATGAAGACCGTGTCGGCCTGCGCCGTTTCCCCATGCACGGCCTCGCGGACCTCCAGGGTGCACTTACCGGACAGGTTCTCGGCCAGCGTCTGGGTGAAGAGAGGCGGCATGTGCTGCACGATCAGAACCGGCACGCCCAGGCGGGGCAGGGCAGGCAGGAGGACGGTCAGGGCGTTGGGCCCGCCGGTGGACACGCCGATCAGGACCAGATCGGGCTTGGTTCCGCCGGTCAGACGAGCCATGCGCGCGCCGACGGTATCAAGCGCCGAACCGGTAGGCGCTCCCTGGGGTTTCGGCGGCGCCGGGATGATCGTCGGGGCGGTACCGCGGAGAATGCCGCGCACGCCCAGGCGCAAGGAGAGGGCCTTGAGCCGCGGGGCCAGCTCGGCCTGCAACGCCCTGCGGCTCTCCTCGGCATTGGTCGTATCCGGTTTGGTGATAAAATCAAAGGCGCCCTTCTGGAGAGCCTGCATGGTCAGCTTGCCGCCTTGTCTGGTCAACGCGCTCACCACAATCACCGCCGGCATGCTCCCGGCGTCCTTGAGCGCGTCGAGCACGGCCAGCCCGTCCATCTCCGGCATTTCCATATCCAGCGTCACCAGGTCGGGTTGCAATTCCCGCACCTTCTGCACGGCGAGTTTGCCGTTTTGCGCCTGGCCCACCACCTCGACCTCGGGCAGCGACGAGAGCACCTCCGCCATGACCCTGCGGAACAGGATTGAATCATCAACAATGAGAACTTTCATGGCAATGATGGATGAAAAATGATGATTGATGAAGAGAAAATCATTCTGATTTCTTTGCCTTTCGTTGTTTAAGTGTCTTTGTGCTGTTCACGAGAATCGCTGTAAGTTCATTCGTCTCCTTGAGTAGTCCGGATACTCGATCCATTTGGACAATACCGGTATCACGAAGCAGTCTGATCCAGTATGCGGTTTCTTCCAGCTCCTGCATTGCTCCTTCGATCTTGCAGATCATCTCAGCGTCTGAACGTCTCCGTTTGCCCTCACGAAGATGCGTCACAACGGAGGTACCCGAACGCAGCGCTTGTTTCCCAAGAACTTGTGCCACGGTGGTTGACGGCAATGCAGAATAAAGACGAATGATACCGATCCCGAAATGCTTTGTGCGCTCCAGTATGTCGATCATCTCACCCTCTCTTCTGCATGCATCATTCCGTATTCATCATTCGTCATTCCATTTGAAGAGCGTCTCAGCGTCGAGGATCGCCGTCAGGTTGTCGTTTTCGCGCCAGATGCCGGTCAGCCGACTGCGCAGTTCAGGGGCGATGCCGTCCGGCGGTGCACTGATGCGCTCCGGGTCCAGGGCGATGGCATCGGTGACGGCGTCCACCAGAAAGCCGAAGGACTCGCCCTGCCGCTCCATGATCAGCAACCGCGTCTCCGGGCCGATCTCGACGCATCCCAGCCCCAGGTGCGCCGCCATGTCCACCACGGTGACGATGCGGCCGCGCAGGTTGCGCACACCGGATACGCCGGGCGGCGCACCGTGCACCGGGGTCACCTCGCCCACCTTCACCACCTCCAGCACCAGCCGTGCATCGATGCCGAAGGCGGCATCGCCCACCGTGAACCCGGTAACCAGAAGACCGTCGTCGGCCGCTTCCAGATTGGTCATTTTTTCCACCATTTGTATGGTTGCTCCTCTTTGCGGAATCATGAATGTACAGGATTCATCATTCCCAGTTTATCATTGAGGTCTCGTGAGAAGCCGAATTCTGTCATTTCAAGGAGTGTAGCGACGAGAAATCTCTCAGTCATTCCGGAGATTTCTCGCTACGCTCGAAATGACAAAAGGGTCGTTTTTCTCCTTTTTACGCATGTATCATCATTCCGCATTCACACCCTGAACTGTCCCACCAGGCTCTTGAGCTGCTCGGCCAGTTGCGACAACTCGGCGGCGCTGGCCTGGACCTGCTCGCCGCCGGCGCGGATCTCGGCGGCGGCGGTGTCCACGCCCGCAATATCCTGGGCCATGCTCTTGGCGCCCGCCGCCGTCTGGTTGACCCGTTCGTTGGCTTCCCGTACCCCGGCCGAGGCCTGGGCGATGTTGTCAGCCACATCCCGAGTGACCGTTGCCGTCTGGTTGACCCGCTCGTTGGCCTCCTGCACACCAAAAGAGGCCTGGGCGATGTTGCCCGCCACGTCCCGGGTCACCGCCGCCTGCTCTTCGATGGCCGTGGCAATGCTCGCTACAATGTGCCCCACCTCGGCGACCACCGCGGTGATCTTCTCGATATCGGAAATGGCGTTGCCCGCGCTCGCCTGCACCCCGCCGATCTTGGTTTTGATGTCCTCGGTGGCGGCCGCCGTCTGCTTCGCCAGTTCCTTGATCTCGTTGGCCACCACCGCAAATCCCTTGCCCGCCGCTCCGGCCCGCGCCGCCTCGATGGTGGCGTTCAGGGCCAGCAGGTTGGTCTGCGAAGAAATGTCGGTGATGGTCTCCGTGACCTGGCCGATCTCCTGGGCCGCATCCCCAAGCTGCTGCATCAAAGCAGAAACCGAGGCCGCCTGCTCCCCGGCCTGCTGGCTGATGGAACGGGCTCTCTCGGAATTGGCGGCGATCTCGCCGATTGTTGCGCTCATCTCCTCGGTTGCCGAGGCCACTGAGGAAAGATTGGCCGAGGCCTGCTCCATGGAGGCGGCCACGTCAGTGGTGTTGGCACTCATCTCCTCGGTGGCGGAAGCCACCGAGGTGAGGTTGGTCGTGGCCTGCCCCATGGCCGCAGCCACGCTGAGTGCGTTGGCGCTTGATTCCGCCGCCGCTACCGCCGCCGTCGCGGTCTTGGCCGACAGGGCCTGTACACTCTGCGCCGTCTGCACACTCACCGCCGACAGCTCCGTCGCCGAAGAGGCAACAGAACCGGCATTGCCGGCGATCTGACCGACGATGCCTTGGAGCTTTTCGACAAAGGTGTTGAAATAGCGCGCCAGTTGGCCGATTTCATCGTTGCCGGCTATATCGAGCCGCTTGGTCAGGTCGCCCTCGCCCTCGGCAATGTCCTTGAGCATATCCGCCGCGCGGACAATAGGCCGGGTGATACCATTGGCCGTTCTGATGGAGAAAAAGAAGGTGAGGCAAAGAGCCACGACAAAGCCACAACCGAAGATTACAAGGGCGTGCAGACTTTTTTGCTGAATTTCAGCCGTTCTGGTCATGAGCAGACCGTTTTCGCTGGTTATCAGCCCGCCGAGATCATCGATCACCTGCGTTATCTGCGCCCAGAAACCGCGTCCATCAATGCCGTAGTTGCCCTCCCTGGCTTTTTCAATCACCGCATCGGTAACGCGATGCATTTCTTTCCAGTGCGAACGATTGGGAAATTCGGCCAGCAGGGGCTTGTTGGCGGCGGATAGCGTTATTGCCTTGGAAGTGAGATTAGCTTCGATGCGGCTTCTCAGATTGGATAAGGCGATCAGGCGATCCAACGGGATGGGCTTGTCCGCACCAAGGATACCCGACAGTGTCGCCCGCAGAATTCCGGCGTTCTCCTTCGCATTTTCGATCACTAAAACCGTCAGGAGCCCTTTGCCGATTCCCCCGGTGGTGGGAGCATTGGTGATGACGCTCATGCACGAGCCAAGCTGGGCGATGAGTTCAGTGTACGATTTATTGGTTTCCGCCGGTGTTGTGAGCGATTGGCCTACCTGAGTTCGAAGCGCATCCAGCCGAAGTGACTCGGGAGCAAACCGGCTCTGGTCCTCAGAAGAAAGAGCGCTCATCATTAATGCGCTCCGATAAGCGGTCAAACGGGCGTCGGTTTGTTGTCGCTGGCTGTCCAGTTCAGTACGGCTCAGGGTGTTGGTCAGAAACATGGATGTTCTGCCGCGTTCCCGCTGCAACTCGGTGATGAGATCGCTTGCCGCCTGAAAACACGCCATGTTTCGGTTCATATTGCGGGTCACGATGTACATCTGGGCATTGTCCCATGCGTAGAAGGTCCCTCCGCCCAAAACCAGCAACATTGGCAACATGACCAGTAAGACGATGCGAACTCGAATGGTGGTGTTCTTCATGGATTTCATGTCAATTCTTCCCTTGTATTCAATCGGTTAGGTTTCAGGAGTCAGAAATCAGAATATGTATTGCTGCCCGCTGACTCCTTGATTCCATTGTTGCATCATGCATCATGCATCATTCCGCATTCACACCCTGAACTGTCCCACCAGGCTCTTGAGCTGCTCGGCCAGTTGCGACAACTCGGCGGCGCTGGCCTGGACCTGCTCGCCGCCGGCGCGGATCTCGGCGGCGGCGGTGTCCACGCCCGCAATATCCTGGGCCATGCTCTTGGCGCCCGCCGCCGTCTGGTTGACCCGTTCGTTGGCTTCCCGTACCCCGGCCGAGGCCTGGGCGATGTTGTCAGCCACATCCCGAGTGACCGTTGCCGTCTGGTTGACCCGCTCGTTGGCCTCCTGCACACCAAAAGAGGCCTGGGCGATGTTGCCCGCCACGTCCCGGGTCACCGCCGCCTGCTCTTCGATGGCCGTGGCAATGCTCGCTACAATGTGCCCCACCTCGGCGACCACCGCGGTGATCTTCTCGATATCGGAAATGGCGTTGCCCGCGCTCGCCTGCACCCCGCCGATCTTGGTTTTGATGTCCTCGGTGGCGGCCGCCGTCTGCTTCGCCAGTTCCTTGATCTCGTTGGCCACCACCGCAAATCCCTTGCCCGCCGCTCCGGCCCGCGCCGCCTCGATGGTGGCGTTCAGGGCCAGCAGGTTGGTCTGCGAAGAAATGTCGGTGATGGTCTCCGTGACCTGGCCGATCTCCTGGGCCGCATCCCCAAGCTGCTGCATCAAAGCAGAAACCGAGGCCGCCTGCTCCCCGGCCTGCTGGCTGATGGAACGGGCTCTCTCGGAATTGGCGGCGATCTCGCCGATTGTTGCGCTCATCTCCTCGGTTGCCGAGGCCACTGAGGAAAGATTGGCCGAGGCCTGCTCCATGGAGGCGGCCACGCCGGCCGTGTTGGCACTCATCTCTTCGGTGGCTGAAGCCACCGAGGTGAGGTTGGTCGAGGCCTGCTCCATGGCCGCAGCCACGCTGGTGGTGTTGGCGCTCGATTCCGCCGCCGCTACCGCCGCCGTCGAAGTCTTAGTGGACAGGGCCTGCACGCTCTGCGCCGTCTGCACACTCACCGCCGACAGTTCCGTCGCCGATGAGGCAACGGTGTTGGCGTTGACCGTCAGATCGCCCACCATCTTCCGCATGCTGGCGGACAATGTCGCCACCGCCTTGGCCACACTGCCGATCTCATCGCCGCGCTCAACATGAATTGTTTCGATTTCCACGGTGTAATCGCCCTTCGACATCGTCTCCAGGTGACCGACGACGCTCACCAAAGGCCGCGAGATGCTGCGGCTAAGCAGCACGCCGAGGGTAATCGCCGCCAGCACGCCGATCACCATGCAGGTGAAGATCGCCCGCTCCATCAGGACTGCTTGGGCTACCTGCTCCGCGGCCATGCGTGTCGTATTGGTATTGTTGTTGTCGGTCAGTTTGACCAGGGTCGCTCCCATGGCATCGGAGAGAGGGATCAACCGGCTCGTCGTCTCGCGATACTCCCGGTAGAGGACGGCCTGCTGCGCGGCATCGGAGTTGTTGGTGAAGCGCTCAATCTGTGAATCGAGTTCGACATAGACTCGGCGCCACGCCTCGTACTCTGCCTCCAGTGCGGCCATCAACTCGCGGCCCTTTTCGCTCGCACGCGGAATGCTTTTTAGCGTTTTCATGGCCTCGTCCACTCGAGCCCAGCTAGACTTGCCTCCCTGATGGATGCGGCGAAACGAATCCAAGGCAACCGAATGTTCGCCTTCCCTTTGCGCCATGATGCCCTCTTGCGTCTGCGCCCGGATTTCCATGCGCTCCCGGTTGAGCACGGCAAGGGCCTGCAAGTCCGGGAGGCGGTTTTCAGCCATGTTCCCGATGCCCTTTTCCAGACGATAGATGCCGCTCCAACCCACGATTCCGATGGCAAGGGCAATGGCCGCCACCACCAGGAATCCCGTAATCAGTTTCTTGCCGATGTTCATGTTCTTCGTGCTCATTATGTGCATTTCCCCTGTGTTTGAAATAAGTATTCAGAATTCAGAATTCAGGATCCAGGATTCTAACTCCTGTCTCCAGCCTTTCTCCTTCTGCATCCCGGAGTTGGTCTTTTCATCATGCCTCATCCCCCATCATTCTCCTGACGCTGGCCATCAGCTCATCTCTGTCCAGTTTGATCTGGTACTCGTTCATGCCGGCGGCCATGCCTCTTTCGATATCCTCGTCGCCGGCGAGGGTGGTGACGGCGATGAGCGGCAGGTGGGCGGTGCGGGCGTCGCCGCGGATGCGCTGGGCCAGCCCCAGCCCGGTCAGCCGCGGCATCTCGATATCGGTGACCACGACCCGCACCTTGTCGAGATGTTTCACCAGTACCTCCCAGGCGGCCTCGCCGTCGGGCGCGGCCAGAACGGTGTAGCCTTCCTCTTCCAGGAATTTCTTGAGCTGGGTGCGGAAGAAGTCCGAGTCCTCGGCCAGCAGGACGCAGGCGCCCGGGGTGGCTGGAGAGGCCCCACGCACTTCGGCCGCGGTCGAAGCCCAGTCGGGGTGGACTGCGTCCACCAGCTCGTAGAGGTCGGCGATGAGCGTGGTGGTATCGCGGATGATGGTCGAACCGGCGATGCCCTTCTGGCGGTGGGTAACCGGATCGATGGCGGCGGGGGTTTCGATCACGTCCACGGGCATGGCGCCCAGGAGCCCGACCTCGCGCCCCCTGGCATTGGCCACCAGCACCACCAGATCTTCGCGTTCATCCACCGGAGCCACCGAGGCGGCGTCGGCGAGGGTCACCAGGGGCAGCGAGTCGCCCCGGTATCGCATGGTGCGGTTTGAGCCGAGCCGTTCGACCTGACCGGGCGTGATCCGCTCGATGCGCTGGACCATGTCCAGCGGCACGGCGCAGTGCTCCCCGGGTCCGTTTTCAAACAAGAGCAGGGAATGCAGGTCCTGCAGGCGCTGGGCTTCGGCGGCGGCCTCCAACTCGGCGGCCCGAACCGAGGCGTCCACCGAACTGAGCCCCGCCTTGGCCGACAGACCGGCCATGTCGAGGATGAGGGCCACGGTTCCGTCGCCCAGGATGGTGGCCCCGGCATATTCGCGCAGCTTCTTGAAGCGGCTGCCCAGGGGTTTGACCACCACCTCCTCGGTGTCATGAAAGGCATCGACCGCGAGCGCATAGGACATGGTCCCGGTGGTCACCACGGCGATTTCGAGGGCCGAGGCGGCCCGCCGGCGGCGATCTCCGGGCCGGCGCTGAAGGACTGGTGCGGACGGCAGTTCTGCAGCAGCCACGGCCGTTTCAATGAGCCCGCGGCTGGGCGAGCGACGGTCGGCCAGGCGGGTGCGACGGTCGATCTCGCGTTGCCCGGTGACCGGGTCGGTGTAGGTGGGCACGGCGCCGATAACGTCGGCGAAACGGGCCAGGGGCAGCACGCGGTCGCGCAGTAAGAGAACCTCTGAGTCGCCGACGATTTCGATGCGGGTCTTCAGTTCCTCGGGGCGCAGGCGCAGGAGTTCCTCGATGTTGGTTTGGGGGATGGCGAAGCGCTCCTTGCCCAGGGAGACGATGAGAGAAGGGATGATGGCCAGGGTCAGAGGCAACTTGATACGGAAGGTTGAGCCTTTGCCGACCACGGAATTGATCTCCACCAGGCCGCCCAAGCGGTCCAGGTTGGTCTTGACCACATCCATGCCCACCCCGCGACCGGAGACATCGGAAACCTGCTGCGCTGTGGAAAGGGCAGGCAGGAAAATCAGGGCCTGTTTGTCGCGTTCGGACAGGCCGGCCACCTTTTCCGCCGAGATAAGGCCCTTGCGTACGGCGGCCTCGGCGACCTTGTCACCATCGATGCCCCGGCCGTCATCGGCGATCTCCACCACCACCATGCCCGCTTCGTGGAAGGCCTCGATGCGGACATGCCCCGTGGGCTTCTTGCCCGCCCGAATGCGCCCCTCCGTGGTTTCTACGCCGTGGTCCACGGCGTTGCGTATCATGTGGGTGAGCGGGTCGGAGAGGCCCTCGATCATGGTCTTGTCCATGGCCACGTCCTTGCCCCGGATGTCGAGTTCGATCTCCTTGCCCAGGGCCCGGGAGAGGTCGCGCACAACCCGGGGGAACTTGGAGAAGACATTGCCGACGGGCTGGAGACGGGTCTGCATGATCACATCCTGCAACTCGGAGGTCACCTGGTTGACGCGCTGGTCCACGGCCGCAAGCAGGGTGCGGTTGTCCTGGGCCACGGCGGCGCGGAGCTGGTTGCGGCTGAGCACCAGTTCGCCGGCCAGGTTCATCAGGGTCTCGAGCAGGCCCACGTGGACGCGCAGGGTGTCCTCGGAAGCCGGACCGGAAGCAGGCGCACTTTCGGCGGGGCGCGTAGCCTTGACGGCGGGTGCGGCGGTGACCGGGGCCGCGGCGATCGCCTCAGGGCGTGGCTGCGCCTCGGGCGGCGCGGCTGGAGAGAAGGCCGTTTCGGGTAGCGGCGTGACGGCTCCGCACGCTTCCGGCGATTGCTCAGACGGATTCACCAGCAGGTGGATGCGCTCCGGCGCGATGGTTGCGAACAGGTTGCCGACCAGGTCCGGCGCGAGATCCGTCGCCAGCACCAGCCGCAGCGGCAGCCGGTTGCCGAACGGGTCGTCGAGGGTGCCCACGGCGCCATAGTCGACAGTGCAGTCGAGGACTTCGCCGGCCGAGGACAGCTCTTTGAACAGGGTGAGGATGTTCTGTCCCTGTTGTTCGATGTCGTGGATCAGGTCGCAATCGACCCAATAGACATACTGTCCCTGGCGACGAGCCCGATCGAGATCGGTCTGCGGGATCGTCACCTGGCCAAGGTCCGCAGGACCTTCAAGCGTCACCTGGGTCCGGAGGGTCGCCTTCTGCTCGGGCGGCAGGAAGGAGGAGGCCAGGCCGGTAAGGCTGACCACCAGGTCGGCGATGTCGGCTTCGGCGCTGCCCGCCGTGTCGTTGATCATCTCGCGCAGCTTGTCGAAGGCGGCCAGCAGGATATTGGTCACCTCGGCGTTGGGCGCTATCTTGCGCGAGCGCAACATGTCGAGCACGGTTTCGGCTTTGTGAGCCAGCTCTTTCACCCTCTCAAGACCGAAAAAGCCGCTGCCGCCCTTGATGGAGTGGGCGGCCCGGAAGACCTTGTTGACGAGCTGCTCATCGATGTCCGCACCTCCCTCCTCAATGGTCAGCAGGTCCGCTTCGATGGTCGCCAGGTGCTCGCGGGATTCGTTGACGAATTCCTTCAGAAGATCATCATCATCAATCATCATCGTGTGCTTACCCCTCTTTGGGCGTTGCATGCAGTCGGTCGGTCAGTCGCATACTTCGGAGCAGTTTGTAAATATCAGCGGATACATTGATCAGCCGCAGACTGCCCTGGACGGCGGCCAGGCTGTTGCCCGCCGCCACCAGCAGGCCGATCCCGGTCGAGTCGAGGGTTGCGGTGTCTTTCAGGTCGAATTCCAGATCCCGGGCTCCGTCGGCAATCTCGCGCTTCAGCGCCGCCTGCAGTTCCGGCGCCTCCGCCGAGGTCAGCTTCAGCCCCGGCGTTACCTTGAGTTCCGCACCGTTGCGTGTCATTTTCATGTTCTCCATGAACAGTGTGCCTCCATTTCCATGTGTTATGTCTTGCCCACAACCAGGATAACCCGATTGCCGGCGCGGTTGAATCGTATCCGGTCCGCGTAGATCCGCCCGATCTCCAGTCCGCGGCCCGAGGTATCGGTTGCTCCGGATTTATGGCACCGCCGGGAGCGCCAGTCGAACCCCGGCCCTTCGTCGGCCACGGACAGGACAATCACCCTCCGCCCGACCCGCACCTCCACCTGAACCAGCTTGGAGGCATCCAGACGGTTGCCGTGCAGAATGGCGTTGTTGAGGAACTCCCGCAACAGCAGGTCCACGGCAAAGACGTGGTCCGTCAGGCCGCTGGCCTCCAGCAGATCCCGGGCCGCGCGGCAGACGCCTTCCACATGCCCCAGGTCGGAGGGAATGGCTGCGCGGTAGGCCCTTGGCTCGCTCATACGTCCACTCCCAGCAGGATGATATCGTCCTGCGGCTCAAGGCCGCCGCAGATGGTGTCGACAACGGCCATAACGGCGTCTTGCAGCGGCAGGGCAGCGGCCGGACGGCATGCGGCCAGCGCTCGCTCGCAGCCGTCCTCCCGGGAACCGTGCATCTCGATCAAACCGTCGGTGTACAGGTACAGGCGGTCGCCGGCCTGCACGGGCACGGTCATGACGCCGAAGGCGGCATCCGCGAAGATGCCCAGGAGGTCGCCGTCCTGCTCCAGCAGATGTCCCTCACCGTTCCGGCCGCTCACCAGGATGGCCGGAGGATGGCCGGCATACACCAGGGTCAGACGCTTGGCGCCGCGTTCCAGGCGGGCATAGAGTACGGTGAAGTAGGCCCCGTCAGGCAGCACGCGCCGGAGTGAATCGTTGATGGCGCGGCAGGTGTCCAGCGGCGCATCGACGGCGGAGACGTACTCGGCCAGCAGGGTCTTAAAGGAAGCCGTCCAGAGCGACACGCCCAGATCGTGGCCGCTGGCGTCCGCGACGACATAGTCGACGATGCGATCGCCCACGGGGATGACGTCATAGAAATCGCCGCCGGCCTGCAGCACCTGCCGGATGCAGACCGCAAACCTGGCCTGGGGGAGGTCTTCGGGCCGGGCCATCAGCGACTGCTGCGCGGTCGAAAGCCGGGCGATCCGCTCCGCGTGCAGCGCGGCCAGCGACTCCCGGGCCGCGCTCAGACGCAGGTGGGTGCGGACCCGCGCCAGAACTTCGGCCCCGGCGAGCGGCTTGGTGATGTAGTCGACCCCGCCCGCGGCGAATCCCCCGGTTTTGGTGGCGACATCGCCGTCGCCGGAAATGAAGAGAATGGGGACCGGAGAAACGGCGGTGAGCTTCCGGCACAGATCCAAGCCATATCCGTCCGGCAGGTGGACATCGAGCAGGACCAGCGCGATCGGCTGCGCATGGAACAACGCATCGGCCTCGGCCAGACTGCCCGCCAGCAGGGTTGCCAGGCCGGCGCCTTGGAGAAGGCCCTGGAGCGTGAGCGCCGTCGTGAAATCGTCGTCGACGATCAAAACCAGAGGAACCCGTGCTGCGGATTTTCTATCGCTCATGGGTTACGCTTCTCCGTCATGTCGTTCAAGGCAATAATTCTCACCAGGCCGAAGGCGGCCATCATTTTGGTACTCGGCGTCAGATTCCTGGACATCCTCATCTCTTCTTGTGCCTTTCTATAGTTGGCTGCATTGCCAATCATAACTTGACGAATTTATGTGATTCTTTCTCAGTAATAAAGATCGTTTTCAAGCGGTCGCCACCTGTTTGTGGTATAAAAATAGTGTTTGCGGGTCGACGTTGTCGGATTTACAACGCTCGGGAAAGAACCAGCGCAGCATACAACTCCCGAATGAAGAGGGTGGTTTCCTTGTTCAGGCCCAAGAAACGAACGCCGGTAACAAAGACGTTGTCGACCTCCCGAACATGACATACTTCGACCGAGGCAATCACCTTTCGCTGACCAAGGAAAAAACCCACCTGAATCCGAGCGCCGGGAGCCTGCCGGACCAACAGTTCCAGGGAAAGCCCGCCCTCGCTGAGATCGCGCAGTCGGGCTGTGTGCATTTGTCCCGGGACGAACACCTGGACATGCATCTCCTTGGTTGCAAACAATTTGGCAAGAGCCTTCATGCTCATCCGGACCGATGCCCGCCTGTCCATGGCGCTCTCCGGCTGATGTTCCCAATCGACCTTCAGCCCCTCCAGCGAGGGGATCTCGACCCAGCTTCGCTTCTTGTCCATGCAGCCTCTCCGTTCGCCGGGCTTGAATGGGCCTGTTCTGCTGGTAGACCTTCCCGCCCGCAGAATATCGGCGATAAACCGAGCTGATTCGGTTCACATTCTGGCCAGAACTGCTCTAACCTTGGCGGCTAGGTCCTGCAGCATGAAAGGTTTCTCGATCAAATCAACAGGTTCGTCCCCTCCGGTTTGCCGGTCGAGAATATCGGCGGTATACCCGGACATGAACAGGCACTTGAGTCCCGGACGAATCAGCTGCATTCTTTGGGCCAGATCGAGCCCGCTCATCTCGGGCATGATGACATCGCTGAGCAGCAGGTCGATCCTCTCCGGATGGTTGGTGGCCTTGTGCATGGCCTCGCCCGGGGTTTGCGCCACCAGGACGGTGTAGCCAAGCATCTCCAGCATGCTTTGGGCCATGGTGAGGATGAGCGGTTCATCCTCCACCAGCAGGATGGTTTCCTGGCCGCGTTCAGGGGTGTGGCCCTGGTGTTTCTCGCTGTCTTCCCCGGCCGTTCCGGGGGCTTTGGGCAGGAGAATGGAGAAGGTCGAGCCCTGACCGGGGGTGCTTTGTACGTCGATGTATCCCTTGTTCTGGTTGACAATGCCATAGACCGTGGCCAGCCCCAGACCAGTGCCCACGCCGACCGCCTTGGTGGTGAAAAAGGGCTCGAAAATATGGGCGATGGTCTCCTGATCCATGCCGCAACCGTCATCGCAGACCGACAGCCGCACATAGCCCTCTGGTTCAAGGCCGTGCAGACCGCACGGGTCGTGCTCACTGACGCCGATGTTGCCGGTGGCGATGGTGATGGTGCCGACACCCTTGATGGCGTCGCGGGCGTTGACGCAGAGATTGGCCAGAATCTGATCGACCTGGGTGGGGTCAATCAGCACCGGCCACAGGTTGTTCCCGGGTCGCCAGACCAGCTCGATGCGTTCGCCGATCAGCCGTTGCAGAATTTTGAGCATGGCGGCGATGGCCTCGTTGAGGTCGAGCACCTTGGGGGTGATGGCCTGCTTGCGGGCAAAGGTGAGCAACTGCCGGGTCAGCTCGGTGGAGCGCTCGGCGGCCTGGCGAATATCCTTAAGATGGTGTCCGACGGGATGGGATGGCTCCAGTCTGGCCATAGCCATTTCGACGCGGCCGAGAATGACGCCCAGCATGTTGTTGAAATCATGGGCCACGCCGCCGGCCAACTGGCCGATGGATTCCATCTTCTGGGCCTGGCGCAACTGTTCCTCCAGCCTGATGCTGTCCGTAATATCCCGCTTCACCGCCACGTAACTCACCGTTGCCCCGGACCGGTCACGCACCGGCGAGATCACTGCCTCCTCGGTGAAGAGAGTTCCATCTTTTCTCTTGTTGATGATTTGGCCGCTCCAGGCCTCACCGCGCTGCAGGGTCGACCACATTTCAGTATAAAAGGCGTTGTCGTGCTTGCCGCTCTTGAGAAGGCGGGGATTCAGGCCCAGAGCCTCCTCACGGCTGTAGCCGGTGGCCTGTTCGAAGGCGGGATTGGCGTAGACGATGGCACCGGTGGTGTCGGTGATGACGATGGTTTCCGAGGTTTGTTCAATAGCCAATACCAGCCGCTCCCGTTCTGCTTCCGCTCGTTTGCGCTCGGTGATGTCCCGCGCCGAGCCGACAACGCCGATCAGTTCGCCCTGGTCGTTAAACAGCGGCGCCTTGTGCACGTCCAAATGCAGATATTTACCCTTGACGTTGCCGTATTCATCGAACTGCATCTGGCTCATCGCCTCCAGGGTGGCTGCGTCGGAATCCATGCACAGTTCGCCGAAGGTGTGCCATTGGGGATCGTCCGGGTGGCTCTCCCGTTCCCGCCCGGCGAAGAAGACATCGGTTTTGCCGAGGGGCTCAGAGGTGTCGGTGGCGTTGAGAAGGTTACGGCAGAGGGCCTTGTTGGCAAAAAGGAATTCCTTGTTGACGTTTTTGGCCCAGAGCATGTCCGGCATGGTGTCGGCCATCAGTCGGAGCATGATGTACAGGCGCTGATACTCTTTTTTGCCGACGATCAACGCCATTTCCGCCTGCTTGCGTTCACAGAGATCCCAGGCCAGATCAGCCATGCAGAGAACCGTATCGAGATCGGTATCGGTATAAGGGAGGGGCTTGTTGCCGACCCCGAGAATGGCTACAATGCGTTTGTTGCGCATCACCGGCACTGTGAGCAGGCGAGTGACCTCAACATGGCCGTGCGGCAGGCCCTTCCGGTCGGGCATGGTTGGATATTCGTCGTAAATGACAGACTGACGCTGCCGAATGCAGTCTGCCCATATCCCGGCCTCAGCCAGGCTGTAGCAAAGACCTTTGCCTTCAATCCTGCAGTGCTCACTGGTCCGGGTCGACCAGGCTGCAAGCGACAGGGTGGTTTCGTCGTCGCCGACGAAATGGAAGAAGCCGATTCGGCTGCCAGTCAGGGCTTCGAGTTCGTCGAGGGTGGCCACCTGGATTGCTTCCAGCGACAGTTCGAGAGCTGATTCAAGCAGGCGCGTGCGGGCTTGATTATAAAATTCAGCCTGCTTGCGCTTGGTGATATCGGTGGCGATCCTCAGGAGCGCTGGATGCCCACCCTCCCAGGTGATCGGTTTGGTGCGGCAGTCATACCAGCGCCCATTCGCCGCACTGAACAAATCGGATTTTTCTTCGACCTGGCCGCTTCTTTTCTCCAGAGAGGGCTGTTCGCATGGACAGTCCGGGCAGGGTTCGGTGGCGTGTTGAAAAACCTCCCAGTCTCGGCTGCCGAGAATATCGTCGCCAAAGATGTGTTTACAGTTTTCGTTGGCGTAGACAATAATCCGTGTATCGGCATCGACTACGTCGATCGAGGCGTCGAGCGCGTCAAAGGCAGCGGCCATCCGGTCGCGGGTCGATCGCAGCTCCTCTTCGGTCCTGGCGCGCAGCACCGCGCTGGTGATGGAGGTGGCCAGACTGATCAGTGCCGATTGCTCGCCTTCGGTCCAGCCGTATTCGGTCCGGCAGTTGTCGAAGCCGATAAATCCCCAACACATGTCATCGATGGAGATCGGGACCAGCAGGAGGGAGACAATATCCTGGTCCAGGAAGATAGATTGTTCACCGGAAGGCAGGTCGGGCACCCGGCAACTCACCATCAGACCGGCGCGCAAGCGGTCATACAGAAAGGGGCTCTGGCGCTGCATGGGGAGGTCGCGCATCAGAGGGTTGTTAATTTCCTCGCTCACGCCTGGTCGCACCCATTCGTGCTTCATGGAGGCGAGATCCTCGCCGGTGGCGGGGTCGGCGGTGATGGTGAACAGGTAGGCGCGGTCCTGACCCGAGGCCTGACCAATGATCTGAATGACACGGTCAAGGGCCACCAGCACATTTTTTTCCTGCAACAGGATGGTGGTTGCCTCGGCTAATGCCTCCAGCAGGGCGGTGCGGCGGAACAGCGCCTGTTCGGCCCGCCGCTGAGCGGTGATATCCCGCCCGCTGAGCAGAATGTTTTTAGTACCGCTGCCATACTTCAGCAGTCGAGCCTGGTAGTGAATAATAAGCTCCTGCCCCTGACGATGCAGGATCCGCAAGGTGAAGGGACCGGGCTGCGTGTTGGTCGCCATCGATTCCCGATAGAGCTGCAGGGCGCGGTCACGATCTTCAGGGTTGACCAGGTCAAAACAGCTCCGGCCGATCAAAGCCTCCGGTTCATGGTCGAGGATGGTCCGGTAGGCATCGTTGCAGAACAAATAGCACCCCTGTTCGTCGAGCAGAGAAACCAGGTCAAAGGCATTCTGGGCGATCGAGCGGAACCGTTCCTCGCTGGCCCGCAGCTCGCGGGTGCGGGTTTCGAGGAGATCCTCGACCCGCAGCAGGGTCCGTTCCCTTCGGGCCCGAATGGCGATTTCGATCAGGTAGGCCGGGTTAAAGGGTTTGCGCAGAAAGGCGGCAGCCCCGCGTTGCATCAGGTCCAGGGCCAGATCAGGCGATGACTCGGCGGTCATCATCAAGAAAACGCAGTGCGACTGCATCTCCTTGAGCCGATCGAGCAACATGCCACCATCGCCGTCGGGCAGATGGTAGTCGAGGATGGCCAGGTCATAAACTGCAGCGCTGAAGGCTTCGACCGCCGCCGCGACCGTTGGGACCACATCGGCCTGATAGCCGCGATCAGCGAAGGCCTTCCAGAGCAACTTAGCCTGGACCGGGTTGTCTTCGACAATCAGCACGCGCAGCGCTTGCTTGGCCTGTTCCCCGGCCAACAGCGAGCGGACCATGGCCAGAAACCGCCTGCCCTCCACCGGTGACGGCAGAAAGCCGTTGGCGCCCAGGTCGGCGGTAATTCGGTCGGCCTCCTCCCCTGCATAGGTGGCGGAGACCACCAGGATAGGGATCTGGTTGCAGGCAGGATAGTCGGCGGAGCGGAGCAGCCGGCAGAAACGCCAGCCATCGATTCCGGGCATATACAGGTCGGTGACGATAAGATCCGGTGCCGGGCTGTGTTCCAGGGCGGCCAGGGCGTCGGCGGCGCTGGGGAAGGTTTGGGCCTCAAGCCCCTCCTTGCGCAGCAGTTCGGCTAGGAGGATGAGCTGGGTTTGGTTATCGTTGACGACGAAGGCAAGGGGGCTGGCGGGTGCAGGTGTCATGGGCGCTCCGCTCCAGAACGTTCAGGAAAAGGTTGCCCGGGCAAGCTGTCGTCCGCCGCCACCCGGTTGCGGCCCTGGGACTTGGCCTGATACAGGGCGCGGTCGGCGGCGGCCAGCAGGACCTCCGTTGGGGTGGTGCCGGCGCAGGCAATCCCGAAGCTGGCGGTCACCTGCAGTTGGCCGCCCCGGGTGCCAATGGCGTGATCGGCGATCCGGGTGCAGAGCCGTTGAAAAAGCGACAGCGGGTCGATGCCGGCTTCCATGGGGGCCACCACCAGAAATTCTTCGCCGCCCATCCGTCCCACCGCATCATAGGGCCTGACCCCCTGCGTCAGGAGTTGAGCCAGACCGATAAGAACATCATCGCCCACCTGGTGGCCGTGGGTATCGTTGACCCCCTTGAAATGATCGATGTCGCAGATGCCGATTGCCACCAGACTGCCATGGCGGGCAGCTCGGGCGCATTCTTCGTGCAGTCGCTCGAGAATGGCCCTGCGATTCAACAAGCCGGTCAGGGTGTCATGGCTGGCCTGGTGGGCCAGGATTTCCCGGCTTTCAAACAGTGCCTCCTGGAGTTCGACAATCCGCCGGCCGACCTCGACCCGGGCCCGTAGTTCGCCAGTATCGAAGGGCTTGGCCAGGTAATCGTCCGCCCCGGCATCGAGGCCGGCAATGATGTCGGCCTTCTCGCCTTTGGCGGTCAGCATGATCAGGTAAGGGGGCTGGGGGGATGGCTTGGTCCGAATCCGGCGCACCACCTCCAGGCCATCCATCTCCGGCATCATCCAGTCCAAAATGGCCAGCCGGGGCGCCCCCGGCTGTTCGAGGACGGCCAAGGCCTCAACCCCGTTGACCGTGGCAGTGATCTCGTGGCCGGCCTTCTTGAGCACGGCGGCCAGCATGCTGCGGGAGGTTAGGTCATCTTCGGCAATCAGAATATGCATGTTCTGTCCTTGCGATGGGTGTGTTTGTCATGTGCAGGCTATCAGGATCATGCCTCTGCAGTCATCGCCGCCTGCAGGCGGGCGAATGCCGCTTCAATGTGCGGAAGCCTCTCCCGGGCGGTGGCCGCCTCGCCTCGCCTAAGCCCCTCTTCCATGGTCAGGGCCTCGGTCCGCAACTGCTCGCCGCCGACATTGGCGGCCGCCCCCTTGATAGTGTGGGCCTGACGGACTGCTACGGTCATGTCGTCGGCATCGAGCGCCTGCCTGAGCGCCTCGATCTGGCGGGGAAGATCGTCCAGGAAGCTTTCCCGGATGATGCCGGCCAGTTCCTCATCGTCCATCAGCCGGGCCAGCATGGCGGCCCTATCCCAGATGGTGAGTGAAGAATCAGACTCTGATGTCGCTTGCAATATGGCGTCCTCATTAGTCCGCGTTCCGAATTCCGCCTTCATCGCTCCGCCTTCATCATTTCCTTCCGGCAGCCATCGTTCAAGCACCGCCGCCAGGAGGACAGGTGAAACAGGTTTGGGCACGTAGTCATCCATTCCGGCATCGAGGCATCGTTCCCTGTCCCCCACCATGGCATTGGCGGTCATGGCGACGATGGGAATGCGCTGTGGTGGAACGCCCGGCTCCCGCTCCTGGGTTAACTCAAGATTTCTGATTCTGCGGGTTGCTTCCAGGCCATTCATCTCCGGCATCATCACGTCCATGAGCACCAGATCGTAGGGGATGGAGCTGATGGACGCCACTGCCTCGGCCCCGTTGGCCACGGCATCGGCGGAAAGCCCGAATCTGCGCAGAATGCCCAGAGCCACCTGCTGGTTGGTGATGTTGTCCTCCGCCAGCAGAATGCGACCCCGACGGCCGTTGAGTCGGGGTGTTGATTCCCTGACTGTGTGCCGGGTAACGATGGGACCTGTCCCATCTGTTGATGTCAGAACCCGGGCCAGTACCGCCTTGAGTTCTTCGGTGCGAATCGGCTTGGTGGCGTAGGCGGCGAAGCCGATGTCCTTTAGCCGGCGGGCATCCCCCCGCGTGCCGAGCGAGGTCAGCATCACCATCCGGGTGTCGACGAGCGCATGATCCGCTTTGATGGCGCGGCCCATTGCTTCACCGTCCATGCCCGGCATCTGCATGTCGATCACCGCGATCCGAAACGGATCATCTTCGGCCACGGCCCAGCGGAGGGCCTCGATCCCGCCGGCTCCGTCCTCGAACTCGGCGGTGCGCATGCCCCAGGCCGTCAGCCGGTTGGTGAGAATCTCGCGGTTGGTGCGGTTGTCATTCACAATCAGCACCCGAACGCCGTCAAGATCGGCCACCGGGGAGATTGCCCCCGGGGCACCATCGCCCTGGACTGGAAAACGGGCGGTGAACCAGAACTCAGAACCCTTGCCCGGCTCGCTCTCCACCCCGACCTCGCCGCCCAGCAAAGCGGCAAGCTGTTTGGAGATGGCGAGGCCCAGGCCGGTGCCACCATAGTGGCGGGTGGTGGAGGCATCCACCTGGGTAAATTTTTCAAACAGTTGATCACGCTTGTCCCTGGGGATGCCGATGCCGGTATCGCGCACCGAAAAGCGGAGAAGCACGGTTTCGGGCACTGGTTGCGGATCTTTGGCCATGCCGACCCGTATCGCCACTTCACCCTGTTCGGTGAATTTGATAGCGTTGCCTGTGAGGTTGGTGAGCACCTGGCGGAGCCGGCCGGGGTCACCCCGTAGGGCAAGGGGCACCGGGGAGTCGATGTCGCAGGTCAGTTCCAGGCCCTTGTCATGGGCGCGATGCGCCTGGGTAACGGTGAAGTCGTCGAGCAGCACCTGAAGGTCGAAGTCGAGCACTTCCAGGTCAAGCCGTCCGGCTTCAATCTTGGAAAAGTCGAGGATGTCGTTGATCAGGCCCAGCAAGGATTCGGCGCTGGCTCGCACCGTTTCGGCATAGCGCCGCTGTTCGTCGTCGAGATCGGTATCCAGGAGCAGACCGGTCATGCCGATGACTCCGTTCATGGGCGTGCGGATCTCGTGGCTCATGCCGGCAAGAAATTCGGACTTGGCGATGCTGGCTGATTCGGCCTGCTCCTTGTCCCGCAGTAGTTCGTCGGCGGCATCCTTCTGGACGGTGATGTCCCGCAGGGTGACGAACAGCACCGGACGCCCTTCTAGCCTGGTCTGACTGAGCGACACCGCGGCCCAGAATTCGGTGTTGTCGAACCGGCGGTGCCGCCATTCAAACCCGTGGTCACCAGCGCCAAGGGCTTCGGCTATTTTGGCGTTGGCGGCCTCGGCGGAGCGCTGACCATCCGGCTGCCATTCCGGCGACAGGTCGACCGGCGTGAGACCGACAATCTGGTGACGGCGGCCCCGAAGCAGGTGTTCCGCCGCCCCGTTGCAGGCGGTAATGATGCCCCGATCCAGCAGCAGGTAGGCATCGGGCGAGTGCTCGAACAGTACCCGGTGCCGCTCCTCGCTTTCCAGAAGTTGGGCGCGCTGCCGATATTCCTCACTGACATCGCGGAACACCAGTACCGCCCCGGTGACGGTCCCGTCCAGGGAATGAATCGGCGCACAACTGTCGGCAATCTGATACTCCCGGCCGTCGCGGGCCAAGAGGAGCGTGTGGTTGGCCAGGCCGAGAATCCGGTTTTCGTTGATGGCCTGCGTCACCGGCAGTTCAACCGGCAGGCGGGATGCGGCCTGGACGATACGGACAATTTCGATAATCGGCTTGCCGATGGCTTCGTTGCTGGACCATCCGGTCAGGGTTTCGGCCACGGTGTTAAGGCTGGTTATCCTCCCCTCGGCATCGCAGGCGATGACCCCATCCCCAATGGATCGCAAGGTGGCGGCGAGGTGCTCTTCGTTGTACTGCAGGAGGGTCTGCTGGGCGAGGATGCCCTCGTCAGTCCGGCGCAGTAGCACAAACACCAATGCCAGCAGCCCGGCCAGCAGCACGCCCCCGCTGACGCAGGCCAGCATCGCCAGGCGGCGAAAAGCCGACTGTTCGGCACTGATGTCGCTTATGGTCAGGAGATCGCCTATCTCCTTGCCCGAGGCATCCTTGAGTGGCAGGGCCGAAGCACGCCAGTCCATGCCACTGTGGGAGATCTCGCCGACAATGCCCTCGCGCGGTCCGACGGACGCCGGATCACGATCGGCGATCGCAATGAAGCCATCGGCAAGCTGGCCCTGGGAGGCATACACCAGGACGCTGCGGGACAGCCTATCCCAGTTGGCTTCGCGGCCCAGCAAACGCATTCCTTCTTCCCAGGCGGCACGCTCCAGCAACTGCTTGCGGATCGTTACCGCCACCTGCTGGCCGGATTGGCCGGGCAAGGTTTGCAGAAGCTCTTCGATTTCCTTGCCCAATTCGAGATACCCGACCAACTTGTCATCAATGCGGACCGGCTGCACAACCCGCAGGGTCAGGGTGCCCCGGGAGCCCAGCTCGAGGCCGGACACCGTTTTGCCGGTTCGTTCAGCCTCCATCATGGTGAAGCGGTCGTTGCGACCACCGTGCTTGCCGGGGTTGTACACCCGCAACAGATAATCGCGACCGGTGGTGTAATAATAGAAATGGGTCAGGCCGTTGTCCCGCCGCAGCGTCTCGAACACCGGCCGCCAGTCGGCCAGCAACCGGTCGGCATCGCTTTGGGCAAGCGCCTCCTGCGCACGCTTGTCCGCCCCGATGGTCTGCGCCGCTGCTGCCAGGCCGGCGGCCTGATTAGCCACGGCCGCTTGCAGGCTCGCAACCGAAGCGGCATGCCGTTCTTGAATGACAGTGTCAAGGTTGGTGCGATGCTGCCGCCACAGCAGGGCCCCAGCGCCGGCGATCAGCAGAACCACCATCGCCGTCAGCCATGGCAGCAAGCGGCGCAGCACCGGTTTGGGTGAAACGGTCACCCGACGGGCAGCGACAAGGGCGGCTATCAGGGCAATCAGCAACGACAGCATCAACCCGACCGGCAGGGCTGCCTGGGACGCCACTTCCCATTGCCAGGCCCTGGCATCCACATCCATGCCGAACAGGGCGACAACCTGGCCGCTGCCCTTGTAGGCACCGGCACAGATGATCAGGTCGTCCACCCGTTCCACATAGGTGGTCTTAGGCATGAGCTTGCCGTTGGCAGGGTTTTCGTAGTGGTAATCGACCCAGCCGCTGCCTTTAGCCAGCGCGACCTCTTGAATTTTCCGGCGAAACAGTTTGCCGCCGGGTCGGTCCGGTTGATCGATCAGATTGCGGCCCACCAGTTCCGGCTTCACCGGATGGGCCAGCATGGTCATTTCCCGGTTATAGACAAAGGCGTACAAACTGCCCCGGTGGAAAACACCTCGGGCCGTGGCGATCTCCGCCAGCAACCGGGCCCGGCCGTTGGCGTGGTAAAATTCGACAGCCTGCCGGACCAGCTCCTGGGCATCGGCGGGGGTGACATCGCCGGATTGCATCGTTGGCCGGTCCTCGACCGGAACCAGGGCCGAGATCCAGGTTCCCCAACGGTCGGTTTCCGGGCTCTCGACCTCGGCGGCTCCGGTTGCCCAAGCCCGGATCATGGCCTCGGAGGGGTTGTCGTAGGTCTGGCCGGCTGGTGACGCATCCTCGGAATTCGGGGGTTCACTGTCAGCGAAAAAGAAAAAGGTACCGTCGGCCTGCCTGCCCATGAGATAGGCGAAGCGGCAACGGGCATGAGCGGCGCGGATTGAGGCCAGTTGCTCTTTTATTCGTCGGTATTCGGGGGTGTCCAGATCCGACTCGGCCCCGGTGAGGGTGGTGAGGCGTTCGAGGTTGATCCCCTGGGCGGCCAGACTGGCTTTTTGCAGCAGATCGGTGCGCAGGGAACGGTCGGTCCGTTGGATGGCCACAAAGGTCAGCAGGGCGCCAGCCAACAGAACCAGTAAAGTTAGAAGCACTATGCGTCGCCGTTGTCCATGCATGTCGGAATGAGGGGGGGCTTGTTCGATTTGCTCTGAGGGCATGGAGCAACCATTTTCCCGTTCTTTAGTGGTTGGCAGTATCCGTCAGCCGATACCACATTAGTATCAGATAGATATAGAGGAACCAGCTTGATCAGTCTATACGTACAACTGCGTAAAAAAATTCAAGTCACTGAAATAATTAAAAAAAAAAATTAAAAAAGTGCAAAAAAATCTAGCGTCGAAGCAAACGGTTATTTTGAAAAATTAGAGATTTAGATTGATTGATAGCTATAAAACGGAGTTGCAATCGTTGATAACGGTTTAGAATCGTATCTGAGAGGCTAAAATGCTGATGAAAATAGGGCTGAAACGGCGTGCAATATCCTGCCTGGAACCGTTCAACTTACGTCGCTTCATGTCGACGGAGGGCTATTTAACGCTCTGCTCATTAAAGATGCATTCGTGGTGTGGGGATTTCGGATGAAACGCCTGACCTTTCGGAAGTGATTCAGGGTCAATCTGCTGGCATTCAAAGAATGGCTTGAAAGCGAACCAAACGACACCGACCCCTGAGCTGGTGAAAACTGTGGTGGCAGAGTGCGTGGTTATGTCGCGTATTATGGGGTGATTGACAATTCTCGCGGGATTGAATTCTCGCGGGATTGGCTGTTATATGTACGAAGTTGGCAAACTACTGTTCACGTGGATTAACCGCCGCTGCAAGCGTGGCAGTCTGAAGCAGGAATCCCCGACATTGGCGAAAGGAAAGCACATGGCAAGGATCCTCTCTGATTGGTGGACAAACTTACGAGGCAAACCACATTGAATCGGCCAGACGCTGGCACACCGTGTCGAACTGATGCTGCACCGACCTGAAGGCCTGCACCAGACGCGGATCGAAGAGTCGTCCGTTTTCTTCCTCGATGATGGTCAAGGCACGTTCATGACTGAAGGGCTCCTTGTACGGCCTGCGGGCACGCAGCGCATCGTACACATCCACCAGTGCCATGATCCGGGCGCTGAGGGGAATGGCCTCCCCGGCAAGCCGTTCAGGGTAGCCGCTGCCATCCCATCGTTCATGGTGATGCCTGGCGATATCGATCCCCATTTCGACAAATGCGTTGTGTGGATACTGCTGGTGCACCGATTCCAGGGTGGCGGCGCCAATGGTGGTATGGGATTTCATGACCAGGAATTCTTCCTCATTCAGCTTGCCGGGCTTGAGCAGAATCGAATCGGCAATGCCTACCTTGCCCACGTCATGCAAGGGGCTGGCGTGATAGATGGCGTCGATGAATTGAGAAGTGATCACCTCGCTGAATGGCGGGATCGCGGCGAGTTCGGTGGCGAGGATCTTGCACAGATGCTGCACCCGTTCCAGATGCAAGCCGGTATCGTCATCGCGGGTGTGGCTCAGCTTGGCCAGGGCAAAGATCATTGCCTGCTGGGACCGGGCAATTTCCTCGACCTGCTGGGCCACCATGTCCTGCAGCCTGTCATTGAACTGTTGCAGCGCATTCTGGGTCTGCCGCAGTTTGAGGTGGGTGTTGACCCGGGCCTTCACCTCTTCGATCTGAAACGGCTTGGTGATGTAATCCACCGCCCCCAACTCAAATCCCCTGGCCTTGTCGCCGATCTCAGAGAGAGCGGTCAGGAAAATCACCGGAATTTCCCGGGTGGTTCGGTCGGCCTTGAGACGGCGCAGAACCTCGAATCCATCCATGCCGGGCATCATGATGTCGAGCAGGATCAGGTCGGGCGGGGTTGTCGCTGCCAACTGCAAGGCAGAGGAGCCGTTCATGGCCACAGAGAGATCGTACTCATCGCCCAGGGCATCGACCAGGAGATCGATATTGTATTTGGTGTCGTCCACCGCCAGGATGGAGCAGGCCGGCAGATTATTCATAATCCCTCCTCGATGGTGATCAGGGCAGCATGTGTGGATTCCGCAACCTCCTGCGCTTGGGTGAAGGCATAGTGGCCGATGAGTCCGTCAATGGTGTTCACGGCGGCCAGCACCGGTTCAGGCAAATTCATTCGGCGCAATCGCTCCAGGGAAGCGCTGCAGAGCTTGGGTTTGCAGAGACCGAGTGCGGAGCGCAGCGTCTCCATTTCCTGGAGGATGGCGGTGGTATCCACAGGTATACTGGCGGTTGGTGTCGCTTTGGTATCTGACTCGCTGCAGGGCTCGGCTGGCAAGTCGACAAGGGCTGGTTGCCTGGATACAGATCGACAGTCTTTCGATGGCAGCCATCGGCTCAGGGTGGCGAACAGCTTGGTCAGATCGATGGGTTTGGCCACGTGGGCATTCATGCCGGCAGCCAACACCTTGGTCTGCTCTTCCTTGGTGGCATAGGCGGTCATGGCGATGATCGGCAGATGTTCGCAACCGGGCATTTGCCGGATGGTACGGGTGGCTTCAATGCCGTCCATCACCGGCATCTGGATGTCCATGAGGATCAAATCCACCGGTTCAACCTCCGCCAGTTTGATCGCTTCCTCGCCATTGCCGGCCAGCAGCACTTCCAGGCCGGCTTTCTCAAGAATACCGACGGCAACCAGCCGGTTGAATTCGTTGTCCTCGGCCAGCAACACCCTTCCTCCGGCAAAAGCATGTTCCGCCGCATCACCAGCGGTCGCCGCCAGTTGCGGCAACGATTGCCCTGTCTCCCCCTTGACAATCTCCTGTACCACTGCCGACAGCGCACGGCAGCAGACCGGCTTGAACAGGGTGGCTGCCGCGCTGCTTGGTCGGTTGACTTCCAAGGCATTTCGATGCTGCAGAGGTGCGAGCCAGACAAAGGCAGGTTTGGCACGGTCCGGCGGAAAATCCGCCAGCAGGGTGAGTGCATCGGCATCGAACCGTTCCATGGTGTCGCCGGCAAGGAAGAGCAGCCCGAAAGGTCTTGTCCCGTTCGCTTGGTGCAGCAGGCGACGGGCTTCGGCGCTGGTGGCAACTTGTTCAGCGTCCATACCCAGTCGCAACAGAGAGTCGTGCAGGGCTTTGCGGGTTGGCGTGTGGCTATCGACGATCAAGGCCCGTTGGCGCGGCATGTCCGCGGCAGGCTGGGTCTCTGCTTCCGCAGGGCCAACCCCGAACAGGATGTCAAAGGAAAAACGGCTTCCCTGCCCGAGCGTGCTTTCCACCCCGATCTCGCCGCCCATTTGTCGGACCAGTCGTTGGGAGATCGACAAGCCAAGACCGGTGCCGCCGAATTGGCGGGTGGTGGAAAGATCGGCCTGGGTAAACGGGGTGAACAGATTTTCCAGTTGTTCGGGCCCTAGGCCGATGCCGGTATCGATAACATCGAACCGGAGCCGGACCCGCTGATCCACCACCGGAGCCTCGAGTCGAATCAGAAGCTGAATGTCACCCTGCTCGGTGAATTTGGCGGCATTGCCGGTCAGGTTGGTCAGTATCTGCCCCAGACGCAACGGATCGCCCACCAGCGAGACAGGCACATCGGGCGCGACGCCAACGGTGAAGGCGATGGGCTTGCCCTGCAGCTTTGTGGCAATGACCGTGACCAGGTGATTCAGCACCTCATGCAGATCGAATTCAACCTGTTCAAGATGCAGATAACCGGCTTCGATCTTGGAAAAATCGAGGATGTCGTTGATGATGTGCAGCAGGGTCTTGGCCGCCTGTTCGGCCTTGCCTATAAAATCACGTTGCTGGCCCGTCATTTCGGTGCGCAAGGCCAGATGCAGCATGCCGAGCACCGCATTCATGGGGGTTCGAATCTCATGGCTCATGTTGGCCAGGAAGATGCTCTTGGCCTGGTTGGCGGTTTCGGCCTCCCGGGCCAGCAACTCAGTCCGCTCGATGGCGGCTTCGAGTTGCTGGTTCGCTGCGACCAGAGCGTTTTCCGCTTTCTTGCGTTCCCTGATATCAACGAAACATTCCAGCAGCTTGATCTGGCCCTTCACATTGATGGGACGCACGGTTTTGAGCACCGGGATACGGACGCCGCCGGCACCGATCATGATCCGGTCCGAGTTGTCGACAATCTGGCCAAGATCGGTGATCGGGCAGCAGTCCTTGTCCGCCGGACAGAGGAAATGATGGCAGACGTTGCCGATAATGGCGTCCGGGGCGACGCCGAACAGGGAGGCGGCAAAGGGGTTGATCTGCTCGATGATTCTGGTTTGCGCGTCCACGATCACCAAGCCGACGGGCAGGCTCTCCATGAGAATGCGCTGGATACTCTCGTTGTCGCGTAACAGCTCTTCCATACGCCGCTGTTCGGTGATGTCTTCCTTAATGGCAATGAAATGAGTGATGGTGCCTTCTGGATTGCGAATGGGTGAAATGGAAACCGATTCCCAATAGAGCGAGCCGTCTTTGTGCCGGTTTTGCAGCTCGCCCCGCCACTCGCGTCCGGCGGTGATGGTTGCCCACAGGTCGACGTAGACCGCATCCGGCACCAGACCGGATTTCATGAACCTCGGATTCTGGCCAAGGGCTTCTTCGATCGTATACCCGGATTGCTCGACAAACTTGGCATTAACATACTCGATGGTGCCGTGCGCATCGGTGATCACCACGCTGACCGGGCTCTGCTCCACGGCGGCCGACAGCTTACGACCGGTTTCTTCGCTCCGGCGCAAGTTACTTTCGGTCTGCTTGCGCTGGGTAATATCGTGAAAGGCGGTCACCGAACTGACCACCCGCCCCTGATGGAAAATCGGACGGCTGGCCACTTCCACCGTGAGCATTCTGCCATCCTTGGTGGCAAAGAGTTCTTCACCGTCGTAGGGCTCGCCCTTATGGATGTGACGATGGAAAGGGCACTCATCCTTGGGCGACTTGCCCCGGTCCGCATCCCGGTGAAACAGGTCGTGGGCTTCCTGGCCAAGCATTTCTTCCCGAGAGTAGCCAAGCAGACTGCAGGCCGCCGGATTAACCGCGGTAATTATGCCTTCACGATTTTGGACATAAACACCTTCGGCCAGGGTCTCGTAGGTTGCTTCCAGATCCAGCTTGGAGGCAGCCAGGGCATGGGTCCGTATCCGCAGTCGCCAGATCAGGGTGAAAATCAAGGCCAGGGCGGCGAAAGCAGAACCGATCAAAAGGAAAAATTCCTGCTGCAACTTGCCGATCAGCGGATCCTGGCTGTAGGTGATCAGGTAGCCCGACAACCGCTGGCCAACATCATGCATGGGCAGCAGCGAAACGGTGTAGGGAGCATCGGGCAGCATTGCCGAGACGGTCAGGGGCTGGCCGTCTTGCATGGCGCGCTGCACTTCAGGCATGCTTCTCAACGACAGGTTGAGTTCCTTGGCAATGCTGGACAGGGGAGCCGGGCTGTTGGGCAGTACGGCATTGGCATCCTCGATGATGTAATTGGGATGGATGGCAGCCTGACTGTACAGCCATTGCTGTTCGGGAAAGAGGTACGCCTCGGCCAGTTTTTTGCTGAGCACATAGGCATATTCCCGCTGGGGGTCGAGCTCCCTGAGCGCATCAAGGATGGATTTGACCGTGACCCCGACCTCAACGCTCCCCAGGTGGCGGCCGTTGTGGTTCAAGGGGAAGATGTAGCGGAAACCGGAACCGGTCTTGCCGTTCTCCAGGCCTTGAACAACCCGCTGCTCAGTATTGCAGATCCGCACTCCCGGACGGGCATCGAATAACTGGTCGCCGTATCGTTCGGGCTGATGAAAACGGAGCAGACTGGTGCCGTCGGCCAGGTGAAACTGCAATTGCAGCAGATTCTGCCGCCGCATGCTTTCGTAGGAACCATACAGCAGACGATACAGCCGCCCTCGTGCCAGATCGCGGCCCTCACCTTCGCCATCAACCGCCTGCTCGACAAGTTCAAGGGATCGGGGGGCGCTCAGGACATTGGCATAAAACCCTTCCATGGCCAAACGGTACATCTGCACACTCGCCCGGTAGGCGGTGTCAAGAATCGCCTGATGTTCTGAAAAGTGGCTCTTTTCCTTGCTGTGCCAATTGAAATACAGGAGGAGGGCAATGCTGAGGGTGCAGCAGAGCACCAGGGCCGGAAACCCGACCCGCTCTTCGATATGTCTCCAGCGCCGGCGGTTCATCGCTCTTTATTGGCGGTGGGAATGACGCTGTTGCCCTTGAACTTGCGGACCACGTCATAATCCTTGTCCGAGGCTGCAACCGCCCCGAAACGGATGTTGTCCCCCCAGGTGGCCAGCATCTCCTTGTCGGCGGCGACTGGATCCAATGCAATCAGGGCTTCGCGCAAGGCTTGCATGGTGGATGCCGACATGGTTGCCCGGTTGGCCACCAGGCCAAAGGAGGGCATGGCCGCGGTCTCGGCCACGATTTTCAAACCCATGTGCGCGTACTTTTTGCCGATTGCGGTTTTAAGGCCACCGGCATCGTATTCGCCGCGCACCACGGCCAGGGCCACGGCATCGTGTTTGTCCAGATAGGTGTAGCGATTGTCCTCCAGGCTGCTGCCCTGCTCCTGCAACAGACCATTGACGGAAAGATACCCACAGGTGGACAAGGGCTGGGTCAGGGCTATGGCCTTTTTTTTGAGCCCTTGCAACTGCAGCGGTGAGTCAGCCAGGGTGGCGATGGCGCAGGTGTACATCGGCTTGCCCGAGGCTTCATTGAAATGGACCAGCGGTTCGGCCTTGCTGTCCTTGGCCCGCAGTTCCACATAGGGCAGCGGTCCCAGATAGGCGAGATCGATCTGGCCTTTGGTGAAGTTGTTGATGATGTCGGCGTAGTTGTCGCTAAAGACGAACTCAATGGTCACGTTGAGTTTTTTTTCCAGATAGAGAACCATGGGCCGGTACTGCTTGACCACCGTTTCACGGTTCTCCAGGGGTAATGGGGCAAAGCGAATGGTTTCAGCCTGGACGGAAGATGTTACCAGGGGGGTGAGCGCTATTACAATAAACAACAAGGTGGCCAGCCGGGAAAGAACAGCAGATGGGACAAAGGTTGAATGCATCAGCAACTCCACATTGTTATTCTCTTTGGCCTTGCGGCGCAACAAGGAACAGACGGAACACAGGGTTTCAGATTTATGGCAAATCAAGAAGCGGAATGCTATATTGTATGGGCTCTGGGCCTATCTTGTCCATAGGCTATAGTTGATGTTAGTGATGGATTAACTTTACGTTGTCACAATATCTATCCTATCCCAGCCTGCCACCTGTATGCCGAGCCGATGGAGGCTTTTCTTTGCCGATGCCTCATCTCTATCTAGCGGAGGACTTCTTCGGGAGGAATATCGAAGCGGGGAAGAAAATGTACCTCGAAATTTTTATCCATCTTCTTCTCATGATGGCATCATAAAAAGTCAAAACCTGCAAAATCCTTCCGGAGTGATTATAAAGAAACCTTGTCAAAATTATGCGACATTTCAGCACTGACTTGACACCAGGTTGGTTGATCGCTTGCTGACCGGGTCGAGATGAACGAATTGGCACAGTCATCGGTTCTGTCTGGTGATGGGGGAGGGGAATGATTTACCCAATTCCCAGGCAAATTGTCGGTACAGGGTACCGAGGGTGCCGCTGGTTTCCATGAGGGCGTTTTTCGCATCGATCAGGCGATTGGTGGCGGTTAGCAGGTCCTGCATGGATGTCTGTTTGATGTCATAGGATTTCAGGGAGAGCTGGACTATTTCCTGCTGCTGTTCCAGATGGGTTAACTGGGTGGCATACACCTTGCGCAGGCTATGGATAAGATTGCGGTGGTTGGTGATGAGGTGGACAGTTTTCCGCAGGTTGGTATTCTGGGTAACCCGAGCAATCTGCTCGGAATGAGCTTTAGCCTGGCTGTTGCTGTACAGGGTGCCTCCGGTGAAAAGAGGCACCGAGAGCACCACGGACAGGGAGCCTTCCCCGTCATAATCAGAAAAACGAGTGTCCTCTTTCCGGCCATAATCCCCCTTCAACGCCAGTTCTGGCCAATTGTCCTGGGTTAATTGTTCTGACTGACTCAAGGATAACTGGTAGGTGAGGTCAATACGCTTATACAGCAGGCTGTTTTGTTGGAAACTATCCCGTAGTTCCTGATCGCTGGCTTTTTCAACAAAGGGGCGCACTTGCTGGAAGGCGGTCTTCAATTCTACCAGGGAATTGATGCAGCCGGCTGTCTGCTGCTCAGTTGTTGTAAGCACGCGCAACTTGTCGAAGAGCGGGTCATCGTCGGATAAGCCGCTCAGGTTCAGTAGATCAAGGAGCGCACTGTCGCGGTGCTGAATATAGAGATCCCGACGCGCTTCGAGTTCCTGCAGGTTTGCCTGTGCCTGGAGCAGTTGCAGTTTGGTCTGGTCACGCAATTCAAATCCCCGATTGATCCGGGCCACATGTTCCTTGGAGAGGGTAACCGAGTTGGCGAGGTTCAGGAGTCGAAAACTGGCGACGAGGTATTTGGTGAGGGCATCCCGCAGTTGGATGTCCAATTCCTGAGTTGAGATGTCGAGCTGATTATCTGCCAGTTCGACATCCAGGCCAGCCTCGGTCATGCGCAGGGATGTCGTCCGGTTGTACAGCGGCAAACGCATTGAAAGATTCCAGTCACTGTAATCCGAGCCGTCCAGTTTCTGGTTCTCTGCTCTGGATCCGGTGGAAGCACTGGCAGTCCCTGTGTTCTCCTCGTCCATATTGATTGTGTGAACCTGTGACAATTCTCCCGTCACGGCGGGAGCAAACCGTTTAGCCACGGCAGTGAAGCGTTCGGCATCTTTCTGACTTTTCCTGGCCAGGGCTATCTGGAGTTCCGGAGCCCGCTGCCAGGCCTTTTGAAAAAGAACTTGATAAAATTGCTGTATTTTCGGTTCTTCACTGGAGGCGACAGCACCGGAAAAATCTGTCATCGTAGCGGAAGGGGCGAACAAGGATGAGCTTTGGCTTTCCTTCGGGACATCTGTTTTTCCTGGGCCTGCTTGTGCCTCAGGCTGTTGGCTGTGCAGCCCGTTGACTTTCGGGGTGGCGCAATAACCCGTTTGCCAGATCCCGCTTCCAGCCAGAATCATACAACCAACAGTCAATATCACTGATACATCAAAGCGCATTGTTTCTCCAGAAATGCAAGGTGTTGTTCTCCCCGGTGCACGGCTTCAAAGGCCACGAGACGCGGGAAAAGTATTCACCCGGCCGGCAGTGTGGATAAAAAGTACGTTTTTTGTCGAAAATCCGACATGTTCGCTACGCCAGCCCGACGCTAAATCGATTTTTGTCAGACAGGGACGGTTTCCTCCTGATGTGCGGCAGGCTCTTGTATCTCCTCGGGGATGGCAGCATCCTCCGCGCCAATTCCCGCGTCCTCAGGGGTTGTGGTTTTGGACTCTTCCGGAGTGGCATTCAGGCCATCCATGGCAGGGACTTCATCGGCTGCTGGATCGCTGTCGCTGACCACAAATTGACTCAGCGCACTGTTTCCGTTCTCGATGCTTCCGAGGTCGTTGCCGGTGACCACAAATTTCTCGAGATCCCCGCGGCTTTCGGTGGATTTGTCCCCGAATTCCTCAAGGGCGACCGATGGGGGCTCCTGGCCGATGCTCTCCAGCGGGTCTGTGAACGGATCGCTTTCCAAAGGAGTTTCGAAAGCTTGCAGTCGAGCGGTATCAGTTTCTGGTTCCGGGGTGTCAGCGGCATTCTCAGCTGCTTCGACCACTTCGGCAACCAGGGACTTCACTGGTTCATTCGTTAAGGAACTCTCCTCCTCCAGACCTTTCCCCGCGTCACCTAGCTGGTTTGGCGATTCCTCCACCACCTCACCCAGGGCCGGCCCATCATTGGTGCCGGTGATGGTGACGGTGATCTGTTGTTCCGTGCCGTCCGCGGAGAAGACGGTGATGGTGTCCTCGGTCTGCTCGCCCTGGCCGAGGGCCTGGATTTGTTCATTCTTGGGGTCAAGGCTATAGGCCCAGTTGCCCTCCGAATCGATCTTGAGGGTGCCGAAGCTGCCCTCGGAAATCCCTTCACGGAAGGTGGATTCGCCTGCATCAACGTCCTCGATGGTCAGCCGGCCGCTGGTCGACAGCTCCTTGTCCTCGATGACCTTGCCGGCGGTTTCCCCGGCGATCTCCGGCCCATCATTGCTGCCGGTGACGGTGACGGTGATCCGCTGTGCCGTGCCGTCCGCGGAGAAGACGGTGATGGTGTCCTCGGTCTGCTCACCCTGGCCCAAGGCCTGGATTTGTTCATTCT
>Ga0074197_1000700_pt1 | contig 37219 bp, 24 predicted proteins | sample EPASupsiteSAE305_FD_64526 | JGI IMG/M metagenome (GOLD analysis project Ga0074197, IMG submission 64526) | Bioremediated contaminated groundwater microbial communities from EPA Superfund site, New Mexico - SAE3-05 reassembly with SPADES | ecosystem: Environmental > Aquatic > Deep subsurface >...
AATCGGGTGGAAATGTTTTAATTAAAATTATTGATGACGGTGCTGGCTTAAATAAAGAAGCAATTAGAGAAAAAGCCATTAAATCGGGAATAATTGCAGAAAATGCTGAATTATCCGATTCAGAACTTTATACACTAATATTTGCTCCTGGATTTTCGACTGCAAAAAAAGTTACAAGCGTTTCTGGTCGTGGTGTTGGAATGGATGTTGTTCGACGAGCTATTGAAGGATTGCGCGGCTCGGTTCAAGTTTCAAGCGAATTGGGAAAAGGAACCGTAATTACGCTAAAACTTCCATTAACACTTGCAATTATTGACGGATTATTAGTTAAAATTGGAAGTGACCATTATGTGCTTCCACTTTCATCAATTGAAGAATGTATTGAATTAACGCAGGATGATGTTAAAAAAGCTCACGGAAGACACGTTGTTAATGTAAGAGGTGGAATAATTCCTTACATCAACTTGAGAGAGAGATTTAGAATTACCGAAAACAGACCAAAAATTGAGCAAATTGTAATTGCTTCTATTAATAATCACCATGTGGGTTTTGTAGTTGACCAAGTTTTTGGGCAACATCAAACCGTGTTAAAATCACTCGGAAAATATTACGAAAAGGTGGAAGGAATTTCTGGAGCAACAATTTTAGGTGATGGAACAGTTGCATTAATTTTAGACATAAATAAATTAACCGAAAATGAAGAATTAGAAGAAACCAAATTAGCTTCAAATTCTTTTAAATAGAATGATTAATTGTTCTACCAAAAATTGAAAAAACAGCAATTTTAATTGTTAATTAAACACTAATAGCGAGGAGTGGTTTAAATGAGTAACTCAATGGTAAACGAAACAAAGCAATATCTCACATTCAAATTAAGTGACGAAATATTTGGTGTAGATGTCGCGCAAGTGCGTGAAATTCTTGATTATGTTAAAATAACCAAAGTTCCGCAAACACCCGATTTCATGTGCGGTGTTATCAATCTTAGAGGCAGCGTTGTTACAGTTGTTGATATGAATCTTAAGTTTGGAATGAAAAGAACCGAACGAACTGTAAATACGTGTATTGTAGTTGTTGAGGTAAAAATCGGCGATGAAACAGCGGTTCTTGGCGCTTTAGTCGATTCTGTTCAAGAGGTTTTTGAAATTGAACCTCAAAATATTGAGCCAGCACCAAGAATTGGCACAAAACTAAATACGGAGTTTATTAAAGGAATGGGTAAACGTGACGAAAATTTTATCATAATATTGGATATTGATAAGGTTTTTTCAACTGAAGAGTTGGAATTAGTTACAGAATCCAGCAATTATAAACCGGAACAATAATTAAATCAAAAAAAATAATTTTAACATAATTTTAAAGGAGTTTAAAATGAATTGGTTCTTAAATCTAAAAGTAGCTGCTAAACTGTTAAGTGGCTTTATCTTTGTAGTAGTATTGACGGGTATTGTTGGATATGTGGCTGTGACTAACATTATTGCACTTGACGAAAGTGACACAGAATTATATGAAAATATGACAGTCCCAATAGTTTGGATGGGAGATATTTCTACTTATTTTCAAAGAGTTAGAATTAACACAAGAGAAGTATTATTAGCAAAAAACCAAGTTGAACAACAAAGCTACTTAAATAAAATTCAAACTTATCGTGATTCAATTGATGCAATTGGTAAACGATTTGAGGCACGTATTTTATCTCAAGAAATGAAGCAAGCATGGCAAGAATTTAATTTGACAAGACAGGAATATGGAAAAGACCTAAATGAATTAAAATCTTTGATTGATCAAAATAAATCTGTAGAAGTTCTTGCATTGATTCAAGGTCCAATGGCAAAATCTTCAAGAGCTGAAATGGATGCAATAGCTAAAATTGTTGATATGAAGGTAGATGATGCTAATGCAAAGTCTGTAGCAAATACAGAACAATCAAATTCTGCAATTACAACCATGCTTTTTATTATTCTTTTTGCAGTAATTGTTTCTATCGGATTAGGAATATTGCTTTCTCGTTTAATTGTGAACGCATTAAACAAAGGTTTACGTTTGGCAGAATTGGTGGCTAGTGGCGATTTAACTGAAAAAATTGACTTAAATCAAAATGATGAATTTGGAAAGTTGGCTGCTGCACTTAATAAAATGGTTGACAAACTTAAAGAAATTGTAGAATCAGTAAAATCAGCTTCAGATAATGTGGCTTCTGGCTCACAAGAATTAAGTTCAAGTTCTGAACAAATGTCGCAAGGTGCAACCGAACAAGCAGCAGCAGCCGAAGAAGCTTCTTCTTCTATGGAACAAATGACTTCAAATATTAAACAAAATGCCGATAATGCTCAACAAACAGAAAAAATTGCTCTAAAATCTTCAGAAGATGCAAAAGAAGGTGGAAAAGCAGTTTCTGCAACAGCTGATGCAATGAAAGAAATTGCTGGCAAAATTTCAATAATTGAAGAAATTGCACGTCAAACAAATTTACTTGCTCTAAACGCAGCAATTGAAGCTGCAAGAGCTGGCGAACACGGAAAAGGATTTGCAGTTGTTGCGAGCGAAGTTAGAAAACTTGCCGAAAGAAGTCAGACAGCAGCAGCAGAAATTAATACTTTATCCGCTTCAAGTATTAAAGTAGCCGAAAGAGCTGGCGAACTTTTAACAAAAATAGTTCCAGATATTCAAAGAACCTCTGAATTAGTTCAAGAAATTACAGCTTCAAGCAATGAACAAAATAGTGGTGCAGAACAAATAAATAGCGCAATTCAACAATTAAATCAAGTTATTCAGCAAAATGCTTCTGCTTCTGAAGAAATGTCATCAACAGCCGAAGAGTTATCAAGTCAAGCAGAACAACTTCAAGAAACTATGTCTTTCTTCAAAATTGATGAAAAAGGTGCGAGAAAATCGAGTTTTGTAACTCATCACAAACCAATTGTAAATCATTTGATTTCAGCAAAACCAGTTACTCCAAAACAAAAAGTACAAAAACCAGCAAGCACCAAAAATTTGGCAAAAGCTGGCGGTTGGGCTTTAGATATGGGTACTGGAAGTGACAAGATTGACAGTGAATTTGAAAAATTCTAAAAGCAAATATAATCTGTGCATTTCATAAAATTGAAATGCACAGTTTTATAAAATTCTAATTATGGATATAGATTATGTTTGAACGAAGTAACTCAGCAACATTATCAAAACTTGATTTTGATAGACTAAGCAGTTTTATTTACAACGAATGTGGAATAAAAATGCCAGAATCTAAAAAAATTATGGTTGAAGCAAGGCTTCGAAAAAGACTAAAAGATTTGGAAATTGGCTCATATAATGAATATTGTAATTTACTTTTTTCCAAAAGCGGAAATAACCAAGAAATTACTCAAATGGTTGATGTTATTACAACCAATAAAACTGATTTTTTTAGAGAACCACGACAATTTGAATTTCTTAAAGAAAGAGCATTAAACGAATTAATAAATATTTATGGAGCTGGAATTCAAAAGCCGTTAAAAGTATGGAGTGCTGGTTGTTCAACTGGTGAAGAGCCTTATACACTATCAATTGTTCTTAACGAATTTGCTCAAAATTTTCCGCGATATACTTATAATATTTTGGCAACTGATATTTCAACCCGTGTTTTACAAAAAGCGGCTTTGGGAATTTATGAATTGGACAAAACTGCTCCAATTCCTAAACATCTGCTTCAAAAATACTTTTTGAGAAGCAAAAACAGAGACAATAACGTTGTAAGAGTAATTCCAGAATTAAGAAAAACCATAAATTTTCAATGGTTAAATTTTATGGAAAATGATTTTGGCATAAACGAAAAATTTGATTTAATATTTTGCCGTAATGTAATTATTTATTTTGATAAGCCAACACAAGATAAATTGATTGAAAAGCTAATAAAATACTTAAAACCTGGCGGATATTTCTTCCTTGGTCATTCTGAGTCAATTTTTAACACTAATTTACCTTTAGTGCAAATGGCAGCGAGCACTTATAGGAAAATGGAATGAAACCAAACTTAGATGGACTGCAAAATGTATATATTCATCCAGGAGAAGCTTGTTTTAGTAGCAAGCCAATTATTGTTTCAACTGTTCTTGGCTCGTGCTTATCAATTGTAATGTTTAGTAAAAAAATTAAATATGCAGGATTTTCGCATTGTATGCTTCCTAATTGTAGAGAATGCAACTTAAATTGCGATAAATGCAACGAACGTTTTAGGTATGTTGATTGCACTATTGAATTTATGATTAAAAAATTTCAAAAAATGCAAATTCAGACAAAGGATATTGAAGTTAAAATTTTTGGCGGTGCCGATGTTCTTAAAACAACTTCCAACGAAAAAAGAATTAGTACTGTTGGAAGGCAAAATATAGAAATGGCAATTAACACATTTGCAAAATTTAATATGCCAATTGCTACATCCGATGTTGGCGGAACTAATGGAAGAAAGATTTTTTTCTTAACTGAAAATGGTGAAGTTTATCTAAATAGGTTAAAAAACAATGGATAAAATTAAAGTTTTAATTGTTGATGATTCTGCTGTTGTAAGACAAACGCTTGCAGATATTTTATCATCTGACCCTGAAATTGAAGTAATGGCAACCGCATCCGATCCATTTGTGGCGGCAAGTAGAATTCAAGAGCAAATTCCAGATGTTATTACACTCGATATTGAAATGCCTAAAATGGATGGAATTACATTTTTGCAGAAAATAATGAGTCAACATCCAATTCCAGTAGTAATATGTTCAAGTCTTTCCGAAAGAGGCTCTGCAAGCGGATTAAGAGCAATGGAACTTGGAGCGGTTGATATTATCACAAAGCCCAAAATGGGGACAAAACAATTTTTTGAGGAATCACGAATTTACATTTGCGATGTTATTAAAGCAGCTGCAATGGTAAACATCCGAAAGTTTATCTCACACAAAATTGAAGTTGAGCCAAAACTTTCCGCCGATGTTATTATGCCCAAAACGAGCAAAGCAATGCTACAAACTACCGAAAAAGTGGTTGTTGTTGGTGCTTCAACTGGCGGAACTGAAGCTCTTAAAACATTTCTGGAAGCATTTCCACTCGATTCACCTGGAATTGTGATTGTTCAACACATGCCCGAAAATTTTACAACAGCTTTTGCGAATAGATTAGATAGTATTTGCCGTTTAACTGTTAAAGAAGCCCAAGATGGCGATACTGTGATTAGAGGTAGAGCACTTATTGCTCCTGGCAATCATCATTTACTTTTGAAAAGAAGCGGTGCAAGATATTATGTTGAAGTTAAAGACGGTCCACTTGTTAGTCGCCACAGACCTTCGGTAGATGTACTTTTCCGTTCAGCGGCAAGGTATGCTGGCAAAAATTCAGTTGGTGTAATTATGACTGGAATGGGTGACGATGGAGCAAAAGGAATGTTAGAATTAAAAGAAGCTGGCGCTTTTACAATTGCTCAAGATAAAAATACTTGTGTTGTTTTTGGAATGCCACAAGAAGCAATTAAAATTGGAGCAGCAATTAAAGTTTTGCCATTGCAGAGTATTGCGGCTAATGTATTAAATATTTGTCAATAGAAGAAGAAAATGAGTAAAGGTAAAATACTTATATCAGAAGATGAAAAAAGCGTTGCGGCAGTTCTTAGAAGAATGGTCACTTCGCTTGGTTATGAAGTTGTAGCAAATGTAAAAAGTGGAATTGATGCTATAAGCTTTGCTAACGAATTAAAACCAGATTTAATAATAATGGACATTAGTTTAGAGGGCGATATGGACGGAATTGAAGCAGCAACTATAATAAACAAAGAAAATAACATTCCAATAGTTTTTATAACAGCTTTCTCCGATGAAATTACACTAAAAAGGGCTATGGAATCAGGTCCTTATGGCTATATATTGAAACCATTTGAGTTAAATACTCTTAAAACTACGCTAGATATTTCATTATATAAAAGTAGAATTGAAAAGCAGATAAAAGAAAGTGAACTTTGGTGGAAATCGTCTTTTAATAGTGTTGAAGAAGCCATAATTATGACCACACAAGATGGAAATATAAACTATATTAACTCTTCAACTGAAAAAATTACTGGCTTTAAATTATCCGAATGTAAGGACTTAAAATTTGAAGATGTATTTAAAATATATAAAAAAGTACCAGATGAATATTTTATCTGTGCAATTCAAGATCATGAGAAAAATCCGCAAGACTTACTAAATAGCAAATGGCTAATTGATAAATATGGCAAACAAATTCCTATTGAAGAAACAGTTTCTGACATAAAAGACGAAAACAATAATCTTTTAGGCAAAGTTATAACAATAAAGGATATTACCCAAAAGCGCGAAAGTCAATTGGCTGTTGTAACAGCTCGTAATTTTTATATTTCGTTATTGGAAGATTTTCCAGTTCCTGTTTGGCGAGCAAATGCTGAAGGGATTTTTAATTATTTTAATCGCACTTGGCTTGAATTAACTGGAAAAAATATTGCTCACGAAGTTCTAAATTGTTGGATGGAAAAAATACACATTGAAGAAAGAGAAAATTTTAAAACTTTATTCCAAACTGCATTTGCAAACAGAGAACGATTTGAATTTGAATTTAGAATTTTAAACAAAGAGAACAATTATAGCTGGATTTATGCAGTTGGAACTCCTTTTAATGATATTCACAAAAATTTTGGTGGATTTCTTTTTGCTGGAATTGATTTAACAAAACGCAAAATGTTAGAAAGCGAACTACGAAATGCAATTACCAAAGCCGAAATTGCAAGCAAAGCTAAAAGCGATTTTATAGCAAATATGAGTCACGAAATAAGAACGCCTTTAAATGGAATTGTTGGTTTAACCGAACTTTTATTTGATACCAAATTAAATATGGAACAAACAGAATATCTAGAAATGGTAAAACAATCATCTGATGTGCTATTAAACTTGTTAAATAATTTGCTAAATCAATCAAAATACGAGGCTGGAAAAGAAACTTTAACTGAAACTGCATTTAATTTAAGCGAAATTATTGACGAAATATGGAATCCAATTGTTGTTCAAGCAACGCAAAAAAAACTTGCTACAAATAAAATATTTGTTCTAAAATCGGATAAAAATATTATTGGTGATAAAATAAAAATACAGCAAATTGTCTCAAATCTGCTCACAAATGCGTTAAAATTCACAGAAAAAGGCAAAATTGAGCTTTCAATAATTTCAGAAAATGAAATTGAAATAGGAAACGAAAACAAAACTTTGCTCAATTTACATATAATTGTAAAAGATACTGGAATTGGAATTCCAAAATCGCAACATGAACGCATTTTTGAAAGTTTTACACAAATTGATAGTAGTTACACTAAAAAATACTCTGGTGTTGGATTAGGTTTATGTATTGTCCAATCTTTAGTAAAACTTTTTAATGGAAAAATTTGGTTAGAAAGCCATCCTGGAATTGGAAGCGAATTTCACGTGCTTTTGGCTTTAAAATATGAGTAAACAACAAAATATTAAAAATAATTAACAACACATAAAGTGAGAAAATTAAAATGAGAATACTAATTGTCGAAGACCATCTTGTTAACAGATTTGTTATTCAAAAGATGTTAAAAGATTATGGGGAATGTGATGGGGCGGTTAATGGAAAAGAAGCTGTTCTTGCTTTTTCGATGGCTTTTGACGAGGGTAAACCATATGATATCATCTTTTTAGATATTATGATGCCAGAAATGGATGGAAGAGAAGCACTTAAATTAATAAGAGAAAAAGAGAAAAAAGCGAATGTTCCAGCCTCCAAAGAAACAATTATTGTAATGGTAACCGCACTCGATGCCCCAGAAGAAGTAATTGATGCTTATTATCACGGCGGTTGTACAAATTATATCGTAAAACCAATTGATAGAAATAAATTGGATTCAATTATGAAGGATTTAGGTTTCCCAAAAGCATATAAACCTTAAGGGGATGAATTGTTGAATTTAGTTCATTATTCTTAAAATTCGAGCATTTTTAAATTCAAAATGTCGTCCCGATGGGACTTAGATTTTTTTCATTTTTTCGTACTACTATTGTGTCACCCCTACGGGGTTGCATACATTACAATTTTGATTATTAAGCAACACGAAAAATTCCCGCAATCTCCGTCATATTATGCAATACTATCTAAATTGCATCTCACTTTGTGTCAAGATTGCGAGAATTTAGCTATTATTTAGCATTTTTCATGTTTACGACAAACGGAGCTTCATTTTTGAATTAAAAAAGCCAACTCTTTAAAAAAGTTGAGCTTTTAAAAAATTCCCGCAATCTCCGCCAAATTATGCAATTTCATCTAAACTGTATCCCACTATATGTCAAGATTGCTGGAATTTAGCTATTATTTAGCATTTTTCTTTTTATGAAAAACGGAGTTTCATTTTTGAACTGCATCTTTTACTAATAATAAAAGTGTCATCCTCGTCTTTTAGTCTAATTAGATATGAAGTATTGCTTAATTTTTCCATTTTTGTTATAAATTCGGTGTTTATAATTGTTGAGCGATGTATTCTAATAAAATATTTTGGCGGAAGTTTTGCTTCCCATTCGTCCAAGGTTTTTCGTTCAAGTGAATGCTTGCCATTTACAAATTTTAAGTGAACATACGGACTTTCAGCTCTTAAGTATTTTAATTCCTTTAAACTATAAAATTGCATTTTATTGCCAGTTTTTACTAATATTTTGTCATCTATTTCAAATATTTTGTTCACATTTTCTTCTTCTTTTGATTGCTCTAAATCCCTCAAATTAGATTTTTCGAGTCTTAAATTTATCGATTTTAGCAAATCGTCCAAGTCAAAAGGTTTGAAAATATAATCATCAGCCCCAAGTTGCATTCCCCTTCTAACATCTTCCTTTTCAACTTTTGCGGTTAAAAATATAAAAGGAATTTTTTTCGTTTTATCATTATTTTGAACAGCATTTAAAACTTCATAACCATTTTTGTCTGGAATTGAAATATCGCAAATAATTAAATCGGGCAGCCAATTGTGAGCAGTTTTAATTCCATTTTTGCCATCCGCTTCAGTTTTAATTAAAAAGCCTTCTTCTTCCAAAATCTCTTTTATATTGCTCAAGAGAAATAAATCATCTTCAATTAATAAAATTTTTATTCCACCGCTTTTTGCCATATAGGAATCCTTATAATAAATGTTGTTCCTTCATTAACTTTACTATTTACAGAAATATTACCACTTAAAACTTCAACCGCGCGTTTTGTAATGTTAAGTCCAAGTCCGCTTCCGTTAATTCCAATCGAATTTTTCGTTCTGTAAAACGCATCAAAAATGTATTTTATTTCGTCTTCTGGAATTCCAACTCCAGAATCTGAAACCTCTATCTTGATATTTCTATCTTCAGCAGAAAATTTAAGTTCTACATTTCCACCATTCGGACTGTATTTTACTGCATTATTAAGCAAATTAAAAATAATGTGCTTAAACAATTTATTATCGATAGAAATGACCTTTTCTTTTAATTTATTTGTAAAAATTAAATTATGGTTAGTTTTAGTCTCAATTTGTAATTCTTCAAAAATTGAGTTCACAAAATCCTCAATATTTATTGGTTTTGGATTGTTTTTCAAAAATTCGCTATCTGCACGTGAGATTGTTAAAACGTCATCCAAAAGCTGAGTAATATATTTTACTGTAGATTCAATTCGAGCATACTGTTTTTTCATCTGTTCTTCAGTCCATTTTTTGGAATACCTCTCAAGCATTTGAGTTGAAGAAAAAAGTGCAGCCAAAGGTGTTCTAAACTCGTGTGAAACGGTTGCAATAAACTTTGTCTTAAGCTCATTTATCTCTTTTTCCTTTGATAGAGCATCCGCTAATTGTAATTCTAATTCTTTTCCTTTTTCTAATTGTGAAAGTAATTCCCTATTCAAATCATCTAATTCCATTGTTCGCGAAGCAACAATTTTTTCAAGATTTTCGCGATATTCTGTTAACTCAGCCTCAATTCTTTTCTTTTCGGTTATGTTAGTTTTCAATGCAAAAAAGTTGATTATATTTCCAAAACTATCTCTAATTGGAGAAATTATTGCTTCTTCCCAATATAAATCACCATTTTTCTTCTTATTAAGGAATTCACCTTTCCAAGTTTCACCAACTAAAATTGTATGCCATAATTTTTCATAATCTTTATCTTGTTTGTCGCCAGATTTTAATATTCTTGGGTTATTGCCCAAAGCTTCTTCAAAAGTATATCCAGTCAATTTGGTAAAATGATCATTTACATATTCAATATTTCCATCTTTATCAGTTATCACAATTGAAGTAGGACTTTGTTTAACCACATCGGAAAGTTTTTTAATTTCTTGCTCGTTCCGCTTTCTTCGTGTAATATCGCGAATTGCTGTTACACGCATTTTAATTTCATCTGCCATAAAACTTTTTGTCTCAATTTCGGCAAAAAATGTAGAACCATCTTTTCGTATTGCCAATATCTCAAAAGGTAAGGCAACATCCCTTTTCATGTTTTCAAAAATTATTTGCCAATAATTTTTATCGACTAACAATTCAATCACATTTTTCCCTATTAACTCTTCTCTTTCATAGCCTAAAAGTTTGGAAAAAGATGCGTTAACATCAAATGCAATTCCATTATTGTGGATTAAAATTCCTTCATAAGAAAGTTCGGATAATCGACTAAAACGTTCTTGACTAATTCGCAATTCTCTATTTATGTGAACTTGCTCAGTAATATCTTGAACAACCGTAAAACGATAAACCTTATCCTGTATAAAAATATTTTCTGCTGATAAAAGAACGTTTTTAGAATCTCCATTTTTAGCTTTTAAAGTAGCTTCGGCATTATTTAGTTTTCCATTGCTATCGGCTTGTAAAAGTATTTTAGCCCTATCTTCAGTTTTCATAATTCCTAAATCAAAAGCTGATTTACCAATAACTTCATCTTTTCCAAAACCAAATAATTTATAAAAAGCCTCATTTACCTCAACATACTTACCGTTTGAAACATCACTCAAGCCGCAAGCTGATGGATTAAGATAAAACACTTTTGAAAACTTTTCTTCCGAGAGCGTAATTAATGAAATGTCTTTAGTTACACCAAAAATTGCTGGTTTTCCGTTCCAAAATCCTTTTGTAACTCTTGTTTCAACAGCAATTTTTGCCCCTTCTTTTGTGAATAGCGGAACAGGACAAAACTCAGCTTTGCCAGCCAACATTTCGCCAACAATTCTTCCCGCTTCTTCTCTTCTTTCTTCGGGATGAACAAGAAGTACCGATTTCCCGAATAATTCTTCATTTGTGTAACCAAGTCGGGTATGAACTGTTTCATTTGTATAAATTATGTTTCCTTGTTCATCAAGCACAAAAAGAAAATCATCAATTGAATTAAAAAACTGCTCAAAATTCAATCGTGTTTGCTTAATAATTTCTTCTGCTTGTTTTTGGTTTGTAATATCGCGAATTACAAACACCTTTTGGAAAGGATTGCCTTCGGAATCTTTAATTAATTCGCTATTTATTTGTGCGTTAAATATTGTTCCATCAGATTTTACGAGTTGAAATTCTGCCAATTGAAACGATTTTCGCTCATTTAAGCTTGAATTAAACCTATTTCTTTCTTCTGGAATAACAAAATCTGAAAATAGTTTTCCTATTAAATCATCATTTTCTTTAAAATTAAACATTGTTAACGCAACCGGAGAAACAAGCAATATTCTTCCTTCCAAATCTGTTATTGTAATATCTTCCGGTGAAGCATTCAAAACTGAACGATGAAGTTTTTCACTTTCGCTAAGTTCTTGAGTAAGCTCGTTTGCTAATTTTTTAGCTCTAATGTTTGTTGTAGATAGAGCAATATAAAGCACAAATAATAAAAAGCTAATACTAACTCCGCCATAAAGCGTATAATTAACTTGCTTAAAATTTAGACTTGCGTGATTTGAATTATCGTAAATGAACTTTAAATGCCATTTGTTTTTATTAAAAGTAATTGTTCTTTTTGTAATTAAAATCGAATTTTGGCTTTGAAGTAAATCATCATCTAAATTACTATCAAAAAGAAGTGAATTTTGAGAAAAAGTTGAATCGTCATAAATTTCAATATGAATATCTTTTCCAATAAATTTTTCATATTCATCCAAAATTCCAGTCATAAAATCACTTAGGCGATAAGGAGCCGAAACCCAGCCAGTTATTGCAATTTGACGTTCTGCAATTGTATTAATTGGCAAACCACTTTTGTAAACAGGAACAAACATTATTGAGCCAGCTTGAATATTTTTGTCGGTTTCTTGTACAAGTGTAATTTTTTTTGTTAAAGTGGCAATATTTAAATCACGAGCCATTTCCATTGCTTCTCTTCTAACCGGGTCGGAAAATGTATCATAACCAAATGCTTTTAAATTTCTATCAGAAAAAGGTTCAATAAAAATAATTGCCGTATAAATATCTCGTTTACCTTTGGGATTAATTTGATAATTTGGAAAACCTTGATTACGAATCATTTTTTCGTGTTCGGCAACTTCATTTGGTTTAATTATAACTTGATGTGCCAAAGCTTGAAATCCTGGCAGATTGTTAACTATTTGCTGTTTTTCATAGGCATTTTGCCAATCTTTACGAGTAATATTGCTTTTTATATCAAAAAATGAGGCTTGACTTCGCAAAAACTGCTCGTGTGAATGAAGTCTTGTTGATATTTTATTTTGCAATTCATTGCATTCAAAATTAAACTGCTTTTCTGATTCGCCAACTAAACTATCAGTCAACATTTTATTTAAGTAAAGTGTAACCGATAAACCAGCCAAAAGAATAACACTTGCTGTTATCATCTGTCTAATTTTTAAATCCCAAATTGATTTATCCCTTATTTTCCCAATAAAAACAATATTGTTTAGCTTCATCAAAACGTGTAATATATTTCTATCCATTTCTATAAATTTCTCATAATCTAATTTTTTAATTGTGTTGTAATTGGAATATTAATAACAAATGTAGTTCCTTCATTGACTTTGCTATTTACCGAAATATTGCCATTTAGGACTTCAATTGCACGTTTTGTAATGTTCAGTCCAAGTCCACTTCCGTTAATTCCAACAGCATTTTTAGTTCTGTAAAAAGCATCAAAAATATATTTTAATTCATCTTCCGGAATTCCAAGTCCAGAATCGGCAACTTCAATTTTCATAAAATCATTTTCGTGCGAAAGTGTGAGTTCAACTTTTCCACCATTTGGACTGTATTTAACTGCATTAGTCAACAAATTTGTAAGTATGTGGTTTATCAATTTCTTATCAACAAAAATTATTTTTTCAGAAATGTTGTTTGTGAAGATTAAATTATGCGAATTGGTTAAATCCGATTTAAGTTGTTCAAAAATGATATGAATAAAACTTTCAATATTTAGTGGTTCGGGATTATTTGTCAATATTTCTCTATCGGCGCGACTAATTGTTAATACGTCATCAAGAAGTTGAGTTAAGTATTTTATTGTTGAATCAATTCTGAGATATTGATTATCCAACTGCTCTTCGCTCCATTTTTTAGCATAACGTTGCACCATTTGGGTTGAAGAAAAAAGTGCAGCCAAAGGTGTTCTAAACTCGTGTGAAACAGTTGCAATAAACTTCGTTTTTAGCTCATTTATCTCTTTTTCTTTTGATAAAGCTTCGGCTAATTGTACTTCTAATTCTTTACCTTTTTCTAATTGCGAAATCAATTCTTGATTTAGCACGCTCAATTCTGTAGTTCGTGAAATAACTATTTTTTCAAGATTTTCTCGATATTCTGCCAATTCGGCTTCAATTTTTTTCTTTTCTGTAATATCAGTTTTTAATGCAAAAAAGTTAATTATTTTTCCAAAACTATCTTTTATTGGAGAAATTGTTGAATCTTCCCAGTACAATTCACCATTTTTCTTTTTGTTATGAAATTCACCTCGCCAAGTTTTTCCACTCAAAATTGTTTTCCACAGTTCTTTATAAACTTTTGGTAATAAATAGTCAGTTTTCAAAATTCGTGGATTTTTTCCAAACGCTTCACTAAAAGAATAACCGGTAATTTTTGTAAAAAAGTCGTTTACATATTCAATATTTCCATCAATATCAGTTATAACTACCGAAGTAGGAGTTTGCTTAACCACATCGGAAAGTATTCTAATTTCTTGTTCATTTTGCTTTCTAATTGTAATATCGCGAACTGCGGTAACTCTTACATTTCCATCTTTTCCAAGAATATTTTTTGTCTCAATTTCAGCAAAAAATGTAGAACCATCTTTCCGCTTAGCTAAAATTTCGTAAGGAATAATAATACCATTTTTCATGTTAGTTTTAACAAAATCTAAATAATTTTCATCAACTAACATTTCAAGTGTATTTTCACCTTTAAGTTCGCTTGCCAAATATCCAAATAACTTGGTAAAAGAAGTGTTTACGTCAATTGCAACTCCGCCACTATGGATTATAATACCTTCGTAAGTTACTTCAGAAAGTCGCATAAAACGTTCTTCACTTTTACGTAATTCTTCTTCGGCAGTTATTTGATTTGTAATATCTTCAACTATTCCAATGCCACCAATTATTTTATTATTTGCGTCATAAATTGCTCCAAAATTTATTATAACTGGAGTAGTTTTATTGCCAAGAATAGAAGTATAAACTCCTTTATAATAACCCAAACCGTTGGTTAAAGTTTCGTAAACAGAACTAATGAGCTTCTTGTCTTTCAACTGTTTTACAATGTTCAAACCGATTAATTTTTCTTTTTGGGTTCCAATAATTTTAGCAAATTCGTCATTTACTTTTGTAATTATGCTATCGTTATTAAAATGCAAAATTCCTAACGGAGAGTTTTCGAACACATTTCGGTACAATTCCTCACTATTTTTTAACGCTTTTTCAGTTTTTTTTCTGTCAGTTATATCGTGAATTATTGAATGCAAAAATTTCTTATTTCCAAAATTAACAGCGCTACTAAAAATCTCAACATCTCTAATTTCACCATTTGCTAATCTATGATTAAACATAAAATGCGATTCAACACCATTTCTAACATTTTCTATCGCTTTTTTAACTTCATCTTCTGGAAGTGTATTAATTTGCATTATTTTCATGGTTTTCAGTTTATTAATTGACCAACCATAAAATTTTTCTGCGGCTTTGTTTGCGTCAATTATTGCTCCAGTTTCAGAATCAAGTAATAATATTGCAGCAGAGTGATTTTCGAAAAGAGTTCTAAATTTTTGCTCGCTTTCCTGCAAAGCTTTTTCTGCAATTTTTCTTTCAGAAATATCGCGATGAAAAGCTTGTATGAAAATTTCATCACCAATTTTAACTTGACTAACTGTGGCTTCAAAGGGAATAATCTTACCATCTTTGCATCGATGTCTTTCTTCAAATTTAGCAGTTTCACCAACAGCTATTTTTTCTAATCTTTCGGGATAAAGTTCATCTATATTTTCGATACTTAAATCACGGATATTCATTGTTTTTAATTCGTCAATTGAGTACCCAACCATTTTTGAAAAAGATTCGTTTGCCGATTTAATAAACCCATCGATTGTGAGCGTAATAATTCCATCAGCAGCTTGAGTAAACAAAGTTTTGTAACGCAAATTGCTATTTATAATAATTTGCTCGGCTCGTACTTGGTCTGTTATATCAATATCCAATCCTCTGTAGCCGATTAAATCGCCTTTATCGTTTAGTATTGGAATGCCGCTCGTTGAAAGAATAACTTCATTGCCATTTTTATCAATATTTGTATTTATAATATTTTTAAAACTCTCTTTTCTTTTGAAAAACGATAATGCAATTTCTTTAATTCCACTTAATTCATCTGGTTTAAGTAAGTCATAAAAATATTTTTTATTTACAATTTCTTCGGGTTCATATCCAAGCAATTGTTTAACAACCGAACTTGAATAAGTGTAAAGTCCCTTTTTATCAACTTCCCAAATCCATTCTAAAGCATTTTCAGAAACTTGTTGAAATCGAAGTTCACTATTGCGTAAAGCTATCTCTTTCCTTCTACTTTCCTCAATTTCCTCAAAAAGGTCTTCAATAACATTTAAAGCCGATTTACGAGCTTCAATTAAATCAATATTTTTTTGAGCAAGTTCTTTATTCCTAATAATTTCTATTTTCTGATTTTTAGCTAATTCAAGTTCAGCATTTTTCTGTTTGGAAATATCAATTAGTGAAACAAGCACTTTACCAAGTGTTTTTTTATAGCCTGGAAGTACATTAAGTTTGAGGAAAACTGTGATTTTATCACCATTAACTTTTGTGACTTTATATTCCGATTCAAATTCTGTTGTTCCATTCCAAAGTGAGACCATTTCTTCTTTAAATGAGTTGTTTGCTTGGTCAGTTAAATAATTTGGTAAATTAGTTATTATCTCCTCTTTTGAACTACCGCCAAATAATTTTACACTTTCCCAATTAATGTTATTTACTTTTATAGATTCGGCAAGTCTTAATAATTCATTTGGATTTTTGTCCAAATAACCACCTAAATCAACAATCCCTTTTTCTTTTAGTAGGTCATATTTTTGTTTTATCTGTGTAAAATCTTCTTCCCAAATTGCAATTGGTGAATTCTCAAAAAGTGTTTCTAAGTGCTTTCTTTGTTCCTCAATTAAATTCTCCGAATCCTTTCTGATAGATATATCGGCATTTGCACTAATAAAACCAATAATTTCATCATCAATATTTTTAACACTAACTACCGAACCAAGTACCCAAGTTATTTTTCCTTCTGGAGTGCAAAATCGGTATTCAAAACTGCAATTATTATCAACGCTACATTTTTTTAGCCACAATTCAGAAACGTAATTTCTATCCTCGTGATAAACTCCGTTTAACCAACCATTCCCAAATGCATTTTCTTTTGGAATTCCAGCAAATTCGCACCATTTTTTATTAACATAAAAACAATCTCCATCGGCATCTGTTTCAAAAATTGCAAGTGGTGAAAATTCAGCAAGACCTCTAAATCTATTTTCGCTATTTTTAAGAGCAATTTCTGTTCGTTTTCGTTCGGTAATATCCCAAGCTAAATCGGCAAATTGAGTTATTATATTCACATCAAAATCGTCATAATTAGTTTCTTTGTTTCCAACACCCAAAATTGCGACAACTTTATTATTTCTAATAAGTGGAATTGTTAATTCGCGAGTAACTTTTGCATGTCCTTCAGGCATTCCTTTTTTATTAGTAAGACTTTCGTAATCGTTATGAATAACCGGTTTTTTACTATAAAAACACTCAACCCAAACTCCCGCTTCGCTAATATTGTAATGTGTGCCTTTTCCTTCGGCGGTGCACATAGTTTTAAGCGTATTTGTTGACCAAATCTGCAAACTAAGCGATTCTTGATTTTCATCAACAAAATGATAAAAACCTATTTTACTTTCGGAAAGCATTTCTGCTGCGTCCAAAAACTTTTGTAAAAACTCGTCCAAAGTTGAATTATAAGAAAATTGAATTAACTTAAGTCGTGCTTCATCAAGTAATTTATATTTTTTCTCAACTGTAATATTTGCAATATTTCCAAAAACCTTTACAATCTTTCCATTTTCATAAATTGGTTTACCAACAGTTCTTACCCAAATAAAACTTCCATTAATTGGTTTAAATCGGCAGTCAAACTCGTAAGGTGTCCCATTTATAATACAATTATTAAATGCTTGCGTTATTTTTACTTTATCTTCATCGGAGTAGCAAGCAATACTTTTAGTAATTAAACTTGCTGAGTCGTTAATATCATAAATTGAATCCATTCCATGAATACGAAAAGTTTCTTCAGTCCAAGTCATAGTTTGGTTTTTAATATCCCATTGCCAACCACCAATTTTGGATAAATGCTCAACAGAGCTTAATAGCTCTTTTGTTTTCTTATTTTCTTGTTCAAAGTAAACATTTTCAGTAACATCTTTTACTGTAATAATAATTCCTTGAATTTCCTTATTAGCCAAAAGATTTTTTCTATTGCCTTTTATGTAACGAACTGAACCATCTTTGTTTATTATTCGCAGGTTCACATTTTGTGATTTAGTAGGATTTTCAAGCAATTCTTTATGTCTTTTTTTAATTCCTTCTCTATCATCTGGATGAACTAGTTTAAAAATAATAGTTCCAAGAACTTCTTCAGGTTCATAACCATGAATGCTTTTAATTGCAGGCGATACAAATTTGATAACTCCATTTGCGTCAGTTACAAAGATTAAATCGGTGAGATTTTCAATAATTTCGTGCAAATAGTCTTTGCTAAGCGTATTATTTGTAAATATTTTATATGGCATATAATCTTAGTTTAGTTTAGAGTTTATTATCGATATTATTCAACGATTTTATACTTTGGATTTTGATTATTTTTAACGAGTAATTCGTTAATTTCTTTTTTTAGTTCAATCATTTTGGTTTCTCTTCCAACCATAAGCCGATTGAAACGTTCAATATCTCTCAATTGGGCAAGTAATTTCTTTTCGGAGCTTTTTCTTTCGGTTATATCATTAAAAAAAGCTAATATTTTTTGTAACTCGGGCGAGTATGTTGTGTTTACTTCAAAATCGATTATTCTGCCTTCTTTTGTTTTATGCCGTGCTTCAAACTTTGCATATCCTTTTTTGATTATAAAGTTAATTCTAATTTGTGTATCTTGTTTTTGTTCTTCAAAATCAAGGTCGCTTATGGATAATTCTTTTAATTCATCCAATGTGTAACCACTAATTCTACAATATGCTTCGTTTGCGAACATAATTTTACCATCTACACCAACTTCCCAAAAACCTTCTACGGAAGTTTGAGTAATAAGTTTAAATTGAAGTGCATTTATTTGTAGTTGCTTTTCGGCGTGCTTTCGTGCTGTAATATCAAATACATAACCTTGAAATTTTGTTAATTCTCCATTTTCATCAAAATATCCAAAAACATTTTCGATACAATATTTTATTTCGCCATTTTTTGCAACTAAAATAAACTCACTATCAGCAAGAAATTTATCGTTTGTCAGCTTTCTAAGAAACTCAGCTCTATCATTTATGCTTGGATATAATTTTTCAGTATTTATTTTCATTATTTCTTCAACTGAATCATAACCTAATATTTTAGCAAACGCTTTGTTGCAATCGAGCAATTTACCTTCTGAAGTTGAGAGGTAATCGCCAGTAATATCGTTTTCAAAAAAATTTCGATAGCGCTCTTCCGATTTCTGTAGCTCTTCTTGAACATTTTTCCTTTCTGTAATATCACGTGTTATACTTATTATACATTTTTCGCCTTCAAGTTCAAAAACGGAGGCTGACATAAGTCCATATTTTAAACTTCCATCTTTTGCTTTAAATTCTGCTTCAAGATTATGACAATATCCATTAGTTAATAATTCCTTAACCAACTTTATTCTGTCTTCTGGATTATTCCAAACATTAAATTCAAGAGATGATTTTCCAATAATTTCCTCTTCGGTATAGCCCATAATTTTAGTAAAACCGTTATTAATTGAAATATAAACTCCATCCGAAAGTCGGTTAATGTTTATGGAATCTGGACTAATTAAAAATGTTTTTCTAAATTTTTCTTCGCTTGCTTTCAAGTGTTCTTCGGCAATTTTTCTATCAGTTATATCAAAATGAGTTCCTACCATACGGGTTACATTCCCTTTTGCATCAAACTCAACAGGTTTTCCACGCCCAACTACCCAAATCCAATTTCCACTTTTGGTAAGGTATCTAAATTCCATCTGAAAATTTGTTTCTTTTTTTGCTAATATTCTGCCTAATGCCTCCCAAATTACTGGCAAATCATCTGGATGTACAAGTTCTTCCCATTTTTTTACTGTTAAAATAAATTCGTCTTCATCATATCCAAGCATTTTAAAGGCACGCGGACTCCAATATAAAACATCCTTTTTTACAAACCAATCCCAAATTCCGTCGTCTGTTGCTTCCATCGCAAAGCGGAGTTGTTCTTCACTTTTACTTAATATTTCCTCTGTTTTTCTTTTTTCTGTAATATCGGTAGTTATTGTTGCAAATTCGCCAAGTCTTAATCCAACAACCGAAATTGAAAAATGCTTTTCCATATCCTCATAAAAAGTTGTGAATTTCATTGGTTCACCAGATGTTGCAACTGAAATATACTCATCCCAATAAGGTGCTTTTTGTGTTTTATATACTTCGGTTGCCAATTTGCCAATAATTTCCTTTTTTACTAAACCAGTAGTTTTTATAAATGCATCGTTGCAATCAATAATTTTATAGTTAACTGGTTTTCCTTTTTTGTCATAGACCAGTTCGTGGAATACAACCATTTCGCTCATTGAAATATAAAGAGCATTTAATTTTTCTTCACTATCAAGTGGTGATTTTTCGGTTAGTTTTAATGCGGATTGAAGTTGCTCTAATTGCGAAATTCTATTTCTTTTTTCCTCTAATTCAGCAATTAATTGCTCTTTTGTCTTATCTTGGTCTTTCATTAAAAAGCTCCATTGGGAAAGCTAATTTTAGAATAACTTTATATTGAAGAAATACAAAGATTTTGATTGTTTGATATTAATAAATAATTAACTGTAAATCAAGATATTGTTATATTTTTTAGAATACAAATAACTAAATGCTTATTATTTGTATTCTACAAGGATTTGAAAAGGCTGGAATAGTTGTCAAAAAGATTTGTTAAACGTGCTTTAATGAACAAAAGAAATTTTTCTAATTATTAGAGATAAACACAACAGATTATAATTCTTCCAATTTTAGTCTAAAAGCCGCAAATATAAAGATAACAATGGTAAGAACATGCACTATAAACCAGGAAATACCAACTAAAGGAATTGGCATAAAAGGGTTGTATAAAATTGCAATTATAACAAAAGCGACAAGCCATTTTTTGTCTATATCAGAAACTAAAATTGCAGAATATCCCGAAATTCCCATAATTGCATATCTTAATAATGTGTGATAGAAGTTATGTAATAGTGCAAATCCAATAAGCAAAAGAAAAACTGCAACAATGTGAATATATTTTAATTTCATTTTTCTCCAAGAACCATAATTTATTTTTAACTCAAAACGGACTAACGAGTTAAATCATATTTTACTAACAAAATAGATATTAACTCTGCGAATTTAAAATTTTTACAACTCAGAACCAATTTTATTGGATTAAATTTGCATTTTAAACAAATTTCCGCAATTTTATTATGGAAAAGCGATGTTATTATTAAAACAGTACTTTGTGAGGCGAAATTGCGGGAATTTGGCTTATAATTTTTAATTTTTAATTGCTATTTTTCAATTTAGAATTGTATGATAAGTTGAAAAATAATAACGAAAGCAAAGTTTTAGTAATTTAATTACAGATAAGAAAATGAATAATATCGAAAAACTTGGATTTGATAAATGGTTCCAAGATAAAATTGAAAAATCAAAATTAGATAATTTTAAAATTGTAAGGGTAATAAGCGTAAATAAGAATAGTTTTGTAGTTTCTGACGGAAGTAAAGATATTTATGCCGAATTAACAGGAAAGTTTTTGTTCAACTCCGATTCCCCATTGGATTTACCAACTGTTGGCGATTGGGTTTACTCGCAATTATTTGATGACGACACATTGGCAATTATTCACGAAATATTTCCCCGAAAATCGTTGCTAAAAAGAAAAACTTCTGGTAAAAAGATTGACTATCAGCTAATTGCTGCCAACATTGATTATGCAATTATAATGCAATCACTCGATTCCAACTTTAATTTAAGCAGATTGGAAAGATATTTAGTGATGATTAACGAAAGTAATATTACCCCAATTGTGTTTTTAAGTAAAAGTGACCTAATGAACACAAATGAAATTGAAAATAAAAAGAATGAAATATTAAACTTAATTCCACACATAAAAATTGTTTCATTTAGTAACAACAATTTATCCGAAATTAACGAAATTAGAACACATTTTATTGCAACAGAAACATTTTGTCTGCTCGGTTCTTCTGGTGTTGGAAAAACTTCGTTGTTAAATAACTTGATACATAATGATTTATACAAAACACAGCCAATTAGAGAAAAGGACGGAAGAGGAAAACACACAACTACTCGTCGCGAACTTATTGTTTTAGAAAATGGAGCAATTGTTATTGATAATCCTGGAATGCGTGAACTTGGAATTATTTCAGTCGATTCTGGACTTGATGATACATTTAATGAAATTACAGAATTATCCAAACATTGCCGATATGCCAACTGCACACACACTATTGAAAAAGGTTGTGCAATATTAAAAGCAGTAGAATTGGAAGAAATATCAACTGAAAGATACAATAATTACATAAAAATCTATAAAGAAACATTATATAACGAAATGTCGTATCTCGAAAAGCGTCAAAAAGACAAAAGCTTTGGTAAATTTTTGCACAACTATATGAAAAATAATCGAGATTGAACAGCTCCGTTTTAACCAAAAATTGAATAGCTTTAGTATTACACTAACAAAATGATTTTATGCTTTTGGAAATACTGTAAAGGCAAATTGAATAAAATTAAGGAAAAGTTAATGATTACCACCATATCAGCATATATATTTTTGATTGCAACAATATTTGTAATACTATTTCAGCTTGGTTTGGCTTTTGGAATGCCTTGGGGTGAATATGCAATGGGAGGAAAATTCCCTGGCAAATTTCCCGTTGCTATGAGAATTGCAGCATTAATCCAAATTCTGATTTTGATAATAATTTCAACCACAGTTTTAACAAATGCTCAAATAATCTTACCCGAATTTTACAAATTTTCACAAACTGCAATCTGGTTTGTCCTCGCATTTTCAATAATTGGGTCTGTGTTAAATCTTATCACAAAAAGCAAAAAGGAAAGAATGATTTGGGCTCCAGTTTCAATTATATTGTTAATTTCAGTAGTTCTTGTTTTGTTGAAAATATAAAAAATATTTTTCACTCTTTTGGAAAAACAGCGAGTTAAGTAGATAAAATAACAAAACCTTTAAATTGTAGAGTCCTAAAATAGATTGACTCTAAAGGAATAAAAAAGTCAACTAAAACAAGGACAAAGGATATTTACGAAATGTTGGTTGTAGCAAGTAAATAAATCAAAGGTTTTGAAATCTTTATATAACTTCAATTTAGGCAGATATTTATCCACTTAACCAAAATAAGATTTTTTATCCATTGAATTTAGCTACTCATAAAGGTATATTTTCGGGTTAAATAATTATTCCTAAAAATATTGGTTAGTTGGAAGTATAAATGGCTGAAACACCATTAATGACACAATTTTACAAGATAAAAGAAGAAAACCCAGATACAATTTTATTGTTTCGTGTTGGCGATTTCTTTGAAACTTTTGCCGAAGATGCCAAAACTGCGTCAAAAGTGTTGGGAATAACTTTAACCAAACGAGCAAACGGAAAAGCGACTCATGTAGCACTTGCAGGTTTTCCGCACCACGCAATTGATACATATCTTCCAAAGTTAGTCCGTGCTGGATTTAGAGTTGCAGTTTGCGAGCAGACAGAAAATCCAAAATTTGCGAAAGGAATAGTAAAGCGAGAAGTTGTTGAAGTTATTACTCCAGGTGTTGCATTTTCTGACAAGCTACTTGACCACAAAAATAACAATTATTTGGCTGCAATATTTTTACAAAGTGAAAATGTTGGAATTTCTTTTTCGGATATTTCAACTGGCGAATTTTTTGCCTACGAAGTTCATCAATCTGTTTTAGAAGAGCAAATTCAGCACATAAATGCTTCCGAAATTCTTATTTCCAAAGAGCAGAAAGCAATTCTTGAACCAATAATTGAAGCTCAGAACTTGCATGTTAGAGTTACAAAAATTGATGAATGGATTTTCGATTTTGATTACGCAAACGACATTTTATTGGAGCATTTCAAAACAAAAACGCTTAAAGGATTTGGAATTGAAAGTTTAACTTTTGGAAAAGTTGCTGCTGGCGTTGTTTTAAACTACTTAAAAGATACTCAAAAAGGGAAATTAGACCATTTAACAAAAATTTCGTTATATAATCCTTCCGATTATATGATGCTTGATGCTTCAACAAGAAGAAATCTTGAAATTTCGTTCACAATGCAAGATGGAAAACGCGAAGGTTCGTTAATTTCAATTTTGGATAAAACCGAAACTGCAATGGGTGCAAGATTACTTAAAAAATGGATAAACGCACCGTTACGAAAATTAAAGCCAATTTTGGAAAGACAAGAAAGCATTGAAGAGTTTGTTAATTCCAAAAAACTAAGAGAAAACTTAAAAAATGAGCTAAAAGAAATTGGTGATATTGAGCGATTGATTTCAAAAGTCTGCACTGGAAGAGCAAATCCTCGTGAATTGATAAATTTAAAGACTTCGTTAAAGAAAATACCTTTAATAAGACAGCTGTTGGACCAAGCCGAATCAGTAAATATTCAAAAAATTAATACTCGATTAAACGATTTGGATAATGTTGTTGAAAAGTTGGAATTATCAATTTCCGATAATCCCCCACTTTCAATAACAGATGGCGGAATAATTAGAAAAGGATTTAGTCCAGAACTTGACGAAATTCGTGATATTTCTTCAAATGCAAAAACATGGATTGCCAATTTGCAAAAAATTGAGCGTGAAAGAAGTGGCATTCCATCGCTAAAAATAAGTTTTAATCGCGTTTTTGGATATTATATTGAAATTAGCAACACACATAAAAACAAAATTCCCGAAAACTACATCCGCAAGCAAACTCTTGTAAGTAGCGAGCGTTACATTACTCCAGAATTAAAGGAATACGAAGATAAAATATTGAACGCCGAGGAAAATATTTCAAATCTTGAGTACAATCTTTTTAACGAAATTAGAAATTATGTGGCTGCCGAAACTGAAGCAATTCAAGAAAATGCAAAATTAATTGCATTGCTTGATACATATCTTTCGTTTGCTCAATGTGCCGATGAATATAACTATACAAAACCAACCATTGATGAAACTGACAATATTGACATAATTAACGGTCGTCATCCAGTTGTTGAACAGATTTTAACACACGGAAATAAGTTTACACCAAATAATTGTAAGCTATCTAACAATGATACACAAATAATTGTGCTTACTGGACCAAACATGGCTGGAAAGTCTGTTTTTCTTCGCCAAGTTGGATTGCTGGTTTTATTGGCACAAATTGGCTCGTTTGTTCCAGCAGAAAGTGCAACAATTGGCTTAATTGACAGAATTTATACCCGCGTTGGAGCAAGCGATAACATTACAGCTGGTGAATCAACTTTTCTTGTGGAAATGCAAGAAGCAGCAAATATTTTGAACAATGCTACTAATAAAAGTCTAATTCTTTTTGATGAAATTGGTCGTGGAACAAGCACTTTTGATGGAATTTCTATTGCTTGGTCAATTACGGAATATTTACACGAAAATCCGAATGTAGCGGCAAAAACATTGTTTGCAACTCATTATCACGAGTTAAACGAAATGGCGGAACTTTTTCCGCGAATTAAAAACTTCAAAGTTGATGTTCGTGAATATGGCGATAAGGTAATTTTTCTTCATAAAGTTACGCAAGGCGGAGCCGATCATAGTTATGGAATTCAAGTTGCTCAAATGGCTGGACTTCCGCTTTTTGTGGTTAATCGTGCAAAAGAGATTTTAATAAATCTTGAAGGAAAAGAACTTACGCCTTATGAGCTAAAAAAGGCAAAACTAGAAAAGAACAAGCAAAATGATGATAAACAATTTTCACTTTTTGAATTTAAGGACGATGAAATTCGTAAAGAAATTTCGGATTTATCCATAAATGAAATTACTCCAATGGAAGCCTTAACAAAATTGAATTCACTTAAAAATAAAATTGAAAAGGATAAATTTAATGGATAAGAAAAAATACGCATTTTTGATTTTAATAATTTCCATCTTATTTGTTGCTTGTGGAAAAAATTATACCGACGAGCAAAAAGCATATATTAGCGAATTGGAAAATAGCAGAGCTAAAACTGACATTGAATTCCGCGATAGCTCACACTCGCCTTTTAACTTTAAAAGCAAGGTAGAATTTCATCCACTAAAATATTACGAAGCCAATTTCGATTTTATTTTTAAAGGCAAATTGATTGAAAATGCAGTAAAAGATACAGTAAAAATTTATGGCACCAAAGGCGAAGAAAGAAAATCAGTGCGTTTTGGCATTCTAAAATTGCAAAATGACAAGCACAAATTGGATGTAAAATTATACGAAACATTAGCAAAAGATGGAATAACCAAATATTACAGCATTTGGTTCACGGATAAAACTACAAACGAAGAAACATACGGCGTTGGAAGATATTTGAACTTTGAGATAAATAAAGACCCAGAATTTGTTTATACAGTCGATTTCAATTATGCTTATAATCCATATTGCGCTTATAGTTCGGATTATTCTTGTGCAATTCCAACAAAAGAAGATTATCTCGATATTGCAATTACAGCGGGAGAAAAGAAATTTCATGAATAGATAGGATTGATAAATTGCTGAATTGCTGAATTGCTACATTGTTGAATTGCTAAATTGTTGAATTGCTAAATTGATAATAAAATGTAATAATGAAACAATCAAACAATCAAACAATGAAACAATAGAACAATAGAACAATAGAACAATTAAACAATTAAATTAAGTTTATAATAAAATAATAGGTAAATAAAGTGGTAGTAATACTAAAAAACAATGCAACTGAAGCCCAAATTGCTGATATAAAAAAGCATTTAGAAGATTATGGCTTCCAAGTTCACGAATCACGAGGTGAAGCAAAAACAATTCTTGGAGCAATTGGCGTAAATCCAGGTTTTGACATTAGAAAGATTAAAATACTTGATGGCGTAACTGATGTTTACAGAGTTACGGCTCCTTATAAAATGGCAAGTAGAAATTTTAAGGAAGAAAATACAGTTATAAAAATCGGAAATATTGAAATTGGTTCTAACGAAATAATTCTTATGGCTGGACCTTGTTCGGTAGAAAGTGAAGACCAAATATTTAGATTAGCAAAAGTTGTTAAAGAATCTGGTTCAAAAGTGCTACGTGGAGGAGCTTTTAAACCTCGAACTTCGCCATATTCATTTCAAGGAATGGGAGTTGAAGGATTAAAAATAATGCGCGCAGCTGCTAACGAATATGGTTTGTTAATGGTTACCGAAGTTATGCAAATTAGTCAAATTGAATTAATTGCCCCATACACCGATATTTTCCAGGTTGGAGCAAGAAATATGCAAAACTTTGGATTGCTAAAAGAACTTGGCGATACTTCAATTCCAGTAATGTTAAAACGTGGATTAGCCGCAACAATTGAAGATTGGCTTATGTCAGCTGAATATATTTTAGCAAATGGCAACTCAGAAGTAATGCTTTGCGAACGTGGAATAAGAACTTTTGAAACTTATACACGCAATACTTTTGATTTATCCGCAATTCCAGTAGTTCACGAAAGAAGTCACTTGCCAGTCGTTGCCGATCCTTCACACGCAACTGGATATAGAAAACAAGTTGCTCCAATGGCTCGTGCGGCTGTTGCAGCTGGTGCCGATTCGCTAATGATTGAAATTCACGATAAACCAGAAGAAGCACTTTCTGATGGACCACAAGCGTTACTTCCAGTGGATTATTTAAGTTTGGTTCAAGAATTAAAAGTAATTGCAAACGCAATTGGCAGAACTCTTTAAGCATTTTGGGTAATTTTAGTAATTTGAAGCGGACAAAAACGATATTTTTTGTCCGCTTTTAAAATAAAAACAATTGGAGTTGTTTTGGAAATTAAGAATATTTCAATAATTGGATTAGGATTAATCGGAGGTTCTATTGCTAAAGCACTGCAAAAATCGGATTTTGATTTTGTAGTTTCAGCTTATGATTTACCCGAAGTTCTTTCAAAAGCATTTAATGAAAATATTATAAATTCAAAATTAGCAACAATTGAGGAAGCACTAAATTCCGATTTAATTTTTCTTTGCTTGCCAGTTGCAAAATCGTTGGAAGTTTTTGATATAATTGCTCCAAAATTGAGAACAAATACAATATTAACCGATGTTTGTAGCGTAAAAAATGTATTTAAGGAAAAGTGGGAAAAGATTGTAAGTGAAGGAATTTACATTGGCGGACATCCAATGACTGGAAAAGAAAAAGGTGGATTTGACAATTCGGATTCTCTCCTTTTTGAAAATTCGGTTTATATTTTAACCGAAAACGCAAATGCAAATCCGCTTTTTGGTGATTTACAGAAAATTATTACTTCATTTGGCTCAAATATTTTACATATTCCAGCAAAACAACACGATGTAATTGCCGCAAGCATTAGCCATCTTCCACAATTGGTTTCTGTAGCTTTAGTAAATGCAGCTTCACTTAAAACTGATTCATACAATTTTCTCGATTTGGCAGCCGGTGGTTTCCGCGATATGACGCGAATTGCTTCGAGCGATTTTATAATTTGGGAATCGATAATTGCAAATAATAAAAGTCAGATTTTAACCGCACTTGATAAATTTTTATACGAATTATCAACTTTAAGTAGATTTATTAGCAATGATAACTACGCTGCAATTGAATCATACTTTGAAAACGCGCGAATGCATAGAGATGAAGTTCCTCAAAAAACGAAAGGATTTTTGCATCCATTATTTGATTTGTTCGTTTTTGTAACTGATAAACCCGGTGCAATTAGTAAAATTTCCACTGCGTTGTTCAATTCTGGAATAAATATTAAAGATATGGAATTGTTAAAAATAAGAGAAGGTGCTGGTGGAACGTTCCGACTTTCGTTCGAATCGGCAGAAATTGTTGAACAAGCATCAAATATTTTGAAAAATATTGGCTTTGAAACCGCATAAATATCATATTTTTATTGTTGATTGATGCTTAAAAATCTATTTTAATGTGTATAAAAAGAAATATTTTATCATTATTTAATTAAAGTTGCAAAAAAAAATCACTATAAAAAAATACAACAAAAATGAATAAAGAAAATGCACACGAAGAGTTTAAGGCTTTTCTTAAAGCTGGGAAACACAGAATAACTCCAGAACGTTTTGAAGTTCTCGATTATGCTATTGAAAGTGGCGATCATTTTACTGCTGATGAACTTTATCTCGAAATGAAAGCTGGAAAATCTAATGTTTCGCGAGCCACTGTTTATAATTCGCTCGAATTGCTTGTAAAATGCGAAATGCTTGCAAAAAGAAATTTTGGCGAAAACAAAACGCTTTACGAATCTTCATACAACATACAAAATCACGGACATTTAATTTGTAAGGTTTGCGGAAATATTATTGAATTCAACAATTCCAAAGTTTCCGAAATTGTTGATAAAATTGTGTTAAAAAATAACTTTAAAGCAGATTCATTTCAATTTAATATTTTTGGTGAATGTGATAAACATTCAAGATAAAGGAATTTATGAAGAAGAAATTTTCAAATAATTACCCAATGGTTTGGCAAAAAGACGATTTATATTTAGAAATATATTGCTCCATTCCAAATATTGCAACTGGAATTGTCCTTTCAACTGATAATTCCCTTTTTGTAATTGACCCTGGTGATGGCATTTTGCGCGATTTGAACAAAAATTTTTCAAAATCTGAGATTTTAGAAATTTCTGATATTTTTATTAGTCACGGGCATCACGACCACATTGGTGGACTTTGGGGTTTGCTTACTTATCTTTTTGTGATGAAGAGAAAATCTGCATTAAACATTCACTATCCTCTTGGAAGTATTGAAATTACAACAATCCTTAAAGCATTTTCGGATGTTTACAGAAATGATTTATCCTACAAAATAAATTTACAAGCAATAATGGATTTTGCTCCTTTTACACGAAAAAAAGTTAAAATATTCCCTTTTGAAGTTGAGCATTTTGACGATGAACTACAAAACAAATCGCCGCAAAAAGTACCAGCTTTTGGTTATAAATTTGTTTACAAAGGAAAATCGGTAGTTTATGGTGGCGATACAGCTTATTGTGAAAATTTGGCTAAAATGACTTCTGGAAGTGATTTAGCAATAATTGAAGCTGGCGGAAAATCGGAAAATGATACAACACACATGACAATTAAACAAGCCGAATCAATTGGAGCAACCGCAAAGGAATATTTCCTTGTTCATATTAATGAATAATTTTTGAACCTAAATAGCTTACAAATTATCTCATTAGTTATAAATTTTGTAAAAACAATTAAAAACGACTATTTTTAAATAGATGTTTTGTACTATTAATTGCCCTATGGTGTAACGGTAACACAGAGGCCTCTGGAGCCTTTGTTCTGGGTTCGAATCCTAGTAGGGCAGCATAAAAGAAGAATAATGATAAATAATTTAAATAAAGACACTAAATTTTTCCACAAAACCGAATCTATTTCGCTAGTGGCAATTTATGTGTTTTTAATGCTAATCACATCTTTCCACTTTCACCCAGTAGATTTTGGTAATTTAGAATCACTATTAAATAAAGCTCCAGTTGAAAAAAGTGAGCACCACTACACGGCAAAAGACTGTCCAATACTAAATTTTGCACAAAATGGATTTAATAGCACATTTTTTATAAATAATGCTACAAACTTTGATTTAGAAACTGCGCAACTAATTTTTCCAACCACAAATTTTTACTTTGAAAGAAATTTAAGATATTCTTTTCAACTCCGAGGTCCACCTTCTGCTTAGTCTTTTTTTGAAATTATTACTTTAAAAATTAAACTAATCGGAGAAAATCTTATGAAAAAGAATTTATTTCTTTTAAGGAGAATTGTTCTACTATTCTCTTTATTTACAATTTTTACCTTCACAACAGCTTGTGAAGATGACCCAATTGCTCCTCAAGAAGAGCATTTAGAAGCCATTGGAATGGTGTTTTATGATTCTGGAATTGAAGTTGCACGAATTATACGCGGAGTAACTGCAGATACTTTAAAAGCTCCTTTAGGTGGTTTATCTGAGCATTATGAAATTAAATTTATTGACGAAAATGAAAATGAATTTGACCCACCTTCTACAGAATATCAGACTTTAGCTTGGGAATTTGAAGATGCAACTATCGCTAATATTTGGCAACACGAAGGCGAAGAAGGTTCTTTTGCCCTCCATTTACAAGGATTGCTTGTTGGTGAAACAAATATTGAATTTTTTGTTATGCACAATGACCACAATGATTATCGTTCAGGAAAAATTCCAGTCAAAGTTATTAACGAAGAAGGTGTTTATGGAATTCCCGTTGGATTGGAATTAAGTAACGAAATAACTGGTGATATTCTTGTTGCAATAAATAATAGTCAAGTAATTGGTCAATTATCAGTCAACAATAATGACACAACCGAACATTTTGAAGTCGAATTTTTTGATTCATATAATAATCATTTCCAACCAGCTTCGCCTCCGCATACTTTGCTTGTTGAAGTCGCTGACGCGAGTGTTCTTCAAATTGTTGGACAAGATGCTGATGAACCTTGGGCTTTTAAAATTGCTGGATTAAAATCTGGTTCAACAACAATTACTATTAAAATTTTACACGATGGAAATGTAGGAGTCACTTTTGCACCAATCACAGTTAATGTTAATTAGTAAATATTTTAGAAAAATGACGATAATTCCCTTTATCGTCATTTTTCTATCAATAAGTTCCTTTGGACAAACTAACGATTTTGTTGGATTTGTTTACGATTCTGAAACAAACGAGCCTGTTATAAACGCTGCTGTTCAAATTCTTGAATTCGAACGATATGAAATTGCCGATTTAAATGGGAAATTCACATTTAAAAATATTCCAGAAGGTGCGTTTAAAGTCAGAATTACTCACATTGCATACAAAGAAGGCTTGTTTTCGCTAAAATGTGAAAATAATCCCACAAATAGATTTTACATGCTCGAACCAAAAATGATAAATATTTCAACTGTAACTGTTACAGAACACAATGCACAATCTAAATTTGACGATTTGCACGAACTTTCCAACGTAATTAAGGGAAAAGAACTTCAAAAGGATTTGGGAATAACTTTAGCTTCGACTCTAAAAAATGAAACTGGAGTTGCAATGCGTTCTATGGGACCAGCTCCTTCACGACCAGTTATTAGAGGTTTGGGCGGTGATAGAGTTTTGATGAGCGAAGATGGGAACAAAACAACCGATTTATCATCTTCTTCACCCGACCATGCAGTTACAATTGAACCTTTTACCGTAAATAGAATTGAAGTTATTCGTGGACCGAGAGTTTTGCAACAAACTTCAACCACAATTGGAGGTGTTGTTAATGTAATTAGAAAGGAAATTCCAGAAGAAATTCATAATTCTATTACTGGAACAATTGGCGCTTACACAGAAACTGCAAATAATGGATATTTAGGCTCGGCAATTATCGAAGTTCCTTTTAATCCAATTGCTTTTAGAGGTGAATTTAGTAAAAGAAAAGCTGATGACATAAATACTCCAAGTGGAATTTTGAAAAACTCATATTCCGATAACTTGAATTATAGTTTTGGTGGAAGTTATGTTGGCGATTTTGGTTATGTAGGCAGTTCATTCCGTGGTTTTGAATTAGATTACGGCGTTCCTGGTGGATTTTTAGGAGCGCATCCCAAAGGTGTTGATATAACAATGAAACGATTTCAGTGGAATGCAAAATCGCGAATAAATCTTCACGGAAATTATTTGGAACACATTGAAACGCAAATTAGCAGAATTTACTACCGCCACAAAGAATTTGAAAAAAATGGTGCAATTGGCTCCGAGTTTGAAATTACAAATTATATTGGTTATGTAAATCTTGACCATAAAAACATTCTTTTTCCATCTGTCGGAAATATTGGATTCTCTTTTGAATCGCGGGATTTTGTTGTTGGAGGCTTTGTCTTTACTCCCCCATCAAAATCGCTTAATTTAGCAACATATTTATACGAATCAACAAATTTTAATAAAATCAATTTTGAATTTTCCGCCAGACTAAATTTTGATAAAATTTCGCCACAATATGAAAATCCAAATGCAAAAATTGGTGCAATTAGAGAAAGGATTTTTAATACATATTCGCTTAGTTTTTCATCACTTTATTCAATAAGCGAAAACGTTCATATTGGGTTAAATATTAGTAAATCTTCCCGCGTACCTACAATTGAGGAACTTTTTTCGGAAGGTCCGCATTTAGCTGCATATTCCTACGAAATTGGAAATCCCGATTTGCAAGATGAAAGTGGATTTGGAACTGAACTTTTTATCTATCACAAATTTGATAATTTATTTTTCAATTTCAATCTTTTCCGAAATGACTTAAGTTATTACATTATTCCACGAAATACTGGCGAAACCGATTGGAGTACTTTTTTGCCAATTTATGCAAGTAGCGGAACTGGAGCACTTTTTATTGGTGGCGAAGGACAATTTGAGTGGAAATTTTTGAATAATTTCACTTTTAAATCATCCGCAAGTTATACAAAAGGTAATTTTAAAGATACAGGAAAACCGCTTCCGCAAATTCCACCTTTTAAAGGAATTGTTGGAATTAGTTTTTCAGACGATATTTTATCTTTTGGAATTAACGGAGAATGGGCATTATCACAAGACAGAGTTGATGAATTTGAAGAGTCAACAAGTGGATATTTTGTCCTAAATTCCTTTGCTCAATACTCAATTTCGCAGTCAGAAATTATTCACACATTTTCATTTTCGTTTGATAATATGCTAAACAAAGAATATCGAAATCACTTATCGCGTGTAAAATCAATACTTCCAGAAGCTGGCAGAAATGTTAGAGTAACTTATAAATTGTATTTTCATTAAAAAAAGAGCTAATAATTTTTGTTATTAGCTCTTTTGGAAATCTTAAAATTCCATTGGAATTGTTGAAAACTGACCTTTTACATCAATAATGCGATTAAGATTTGGTGCATCATATTCAAAAATGCTACCTTTTAAATCGAATTTTCCTGAAATGTTTGTACTACTTGATTTAGTTATTTCAACTGTTCCAGTATACATAACATAAAAAGTTGTATCATTAGCAAAATAAACACCTAAAAAATCCTCGCCAGAGGTAATATCAATTCCTATATCATATTTCCCAACTGCAGGAAGCTCGTCAGATATTTTTGCTAATGTTAAATAATTAGATGCAAATAAATCACCCTCCATTGGTTGTAAAACGACTGTAAATCCAGAAAGTGTATCATCACTTTGCATTCCAGCAAAAGTTAAAGCGTCATACTTTTGGGTAATATCACCAGTTACAGAAACATAATTTGAACTTTCTTCGGGTTCAGTTGGTGAATCTTCATCACAACCTATAAAAAACATTGCTACAAATAAAAAAGAAATTAGTAAAAATTTAGTACGCATTTTTTCCTCAAATAATTAAAATTTATATCCGAAATTTATATAAAAATTAAAGTAAATCTTAATTTTTACATAAATATATTTTTTGTGTTTATAAATGAAAATATTAGTAACTTGAATAACGGAGTAAGTGTAAAATAGTCTTTTTACAAACAGAGATTAGTTATGAAGTTAATAAATAATTGGATTAATGTTGGAATAATCAAATTACTATTCATTCTCTTTTCGTTAATTTTATTTTCCAAACCACAATTTTCGCAAACTACTTTACCAAATCCAGTAGTTTTTGGAAGTGATTCAAATTTTCCACCTTATGAATTTGTAAACGAAAATGGTGAACCAGCAGGGTTGAATATTGATTTAATGAAAGCTATTGCTGATGAAATGCAATTTAAGGTAGAATTCAAATTAGGAATTTGGGCAGAAATTAAAAATGAATTTGAAAACAATAAAACAATTCATGTTTCAGACATGTTTTATTCGGAAGAACGCGACAAAAAATTTGATTATGCAATTCCTCACGAAGTAACTTACGATAAAATATTTGTCCATAAGGGAAATAGACAAATATTTTCCATTTCAGATTTGGCAAATAAAAATGTAGCTGTTTACGCTGCTTCCACTTTGGAAGAATATTTGATTAAAAATCATCCCGAAATAAATTTAATTCCAGTTAAAAGCGAGCCAGAAGCGTTAATTATGTTATCAAAAGGTAAATGTGATGCAGCAATTATTTCGGGCATTTTACATATAGATGTTGCAAAAAAATACAAACTCGACAATATAATTGATGTTGGTCGCCCGCTAAATCCACGAGAATTTTCATTTGTTGTTAAAGAAAGAAATTCAAATTTATTAAAAATTATTAATCTAGGAATGCTTCGTCTTAAGGAAAATGGTAAATTTGTAGAAATTCAGAATAAGTGGTTTGGCGAAATAGATGAATCTTGGATTTCAAAACATTTAATTTTAATTGTCTCTATATTATTGGGAATAGTCATTTTATTTGGACTAATTGGAATTTCACTGAGATTTATAATAAAACAAAAGACAAAAGAACTTGAATTTGTTAATTCGCGATTAAAATTTATTTCAAGCGCAAAAGCTTCACGAATTGATAAACTATCGCCAAAAGAACAAACTACTGAGTTACTAAACAATTTAAAAGATGCTTTTCAAGTAGATGTCTGCATCGTAAGAATTATTGAAAACAACGAACTTAAACTTTGGGGATTTGTGGGTGTTGACGGAAATATTTTATCCGAAAACATTCCACTAAACTTTGGCATTGGGAAAAAAATTATTGACGAAAAAAGAGCTATTTCAGTCACTGATTGGTCGCTTAATGAAAATAATTTTATTGATATTGGAAAAATGCCAAATTCATTCAATTTTATTGCTTACGCTGGCGCTCCCCTTTTCATAGAAGATAAAATAATTGGAATTATTGGCATTTATTCCAACAAAAAAAATATTTCCTTTTCTGAGGTTGACCTTGAGCATTTGCAAATTGTGGCAAATCAATTAGGAATTTCAATTGAAAACTCTATTTTATTTGAACAAAACAATCATCAAAACGAATTGTTGATTGAACATATTGCTTCACGTCAAAAAGTTGAAGAAACCTTAAAAGCTAGTGAAGAAAAATTTAAATTGGCTTTTCATACAAGCCCCGATTCGATTAATATTACCAAATTTGACGGCACTTATGTTGATATAAATGAAGGATTTACAGCTTTATCGGGATTTACAAAAGAAGATGTTATTGGTAAAACCTCAAATGAACTAAATATTTGGGTTGACACAAAGGATAGAGATAAATTAGTTAATGGATTAAAAACTGAAGGTAGATATTCAAATCTTGAAGCCAAATTTAGGATGAAAAATGGCGATATTATTATTGGCTTAATGTCAGCATCAGTAATTTCGTTAAATAATGTTAATCATATTTTAACAATTACAAGAAATATAACCGAAATTAAAAAAGCACAAGAAAAGTTGCAAGAAAGCGAAACTCGCTTTAGAACTGCATTCGAAAATTCTGCTGTTGGAATATGTCTTATTGCAACAAGTGGTCAATTTTTGCAGGTGAATGCCAAAATATGTCAAATTTTAGGTTATTATGCTCCCGAATTGCTTTCTCTCACTTTTCAAGAAATAACTCATCCTGATGATATTTCCTTAAGCAACGATTTTATAATTGGTTTGCTAAAAAACGAGAATGAATCAATTAATTTTGAAAAAAGGTATTTGAAAAAAAATGGTGAAATAATTTGGGCGGAAGTTTCATCATCACTTTTAAGAGATGAAAATAATGAGCCTTTATATTTTATAACTCAAATAATTGATATTACAGACCGCAAAGTTGCGTTATTAAAGATTCGCGAAAAAGATATACAATTTAGAAAGCTATCTGCCCATGTACCAGATTTAATTTATCAATTTACAAGAAGCGCTGATGGAAAGTATTTTGTTCCAATTGCTTCCGAAGGAATTATAAATATTTTTGCATGCAAACCTGAGGATGTTGTTGATGATTTTACACCGATTGCAAAAGTAATTCATCCCGATGATATGGAAAGAGTTGTTGAAACTATTGAATATTCTGCAACCAATTTATCACCATTTGAATGTGAGTTTAGAGTTATTTTACCAAATAAAGGCATTCAATGGATTTTATCTCGTTCAACACCAGAACTCTTGAACAATGGAGGCATTACTTGGTACGGTTTTAACACTAATATAACTGAAAGAAAAATAGCTATTGATGAAATTAAAAAACTAAACGAAACTTTGGAAAATAGAGTAATTGAGCGAACTGCACAATTGGAAGCAATAAATAAAGAACTTGAATCGTTTTCTTACTCAATTTCACACGATTTAAGAGCACCGTTAAGAAGCATTG
>Ga0074197_1000703_pt1 | contig 37180 bp, 30 predicted proteins | sample EPASupsiteSAE305_FD_64526 | JGI IMG/M metagenome (GOLD analysis project Ga0074197, IMG submission 64526) | Bioremediated contaminated groundwater microbial communities from EPA Superfund site, New Mexico - SAE3-05 reassembly with SPADES | ecosystem: Environmental > Aquatic > Deep subsurface >...
CCGTATCACCCAGACTTGCTTCTAATCCTAACGCCAATTGAGCACCCCTTTCTTAAGAATGTAAATGAGTCCAGTCAAAAGCAGCACCATGAAGACAACCATTTCCGTGAACCCGAACCAACCCAGCTCGCGAACACTCACTGCCCACGGGTACATGAACACCGCCTCGATGTCGAACAGTAGGAACAGAATAGCAAGCAGATAAAACTTGACGCTGAATTTCTGTTCCGCCAACCCGATCATGCGCTTGACGCCGCTTTCATAGGGTTCGTTCTTTTCTCTTCCGCCGGCTCGTGGGCCGATCACCGTTGTCGCCAGCATGAACAGTGGGATAACAATAGCAATTCCGATCAGGGCCATTGCTGAAAGTACCAGTTCCGTCACCATGAATCCGACCTCTCCCTAAGACATAGAAAAATAAACGTAAACCTTCTGTGAACAGCAGGTTACTACAAAGAATGAAAATGAACGGCTATTCATTACCGGCACAGCTGTCATCTGTCAAGAAAAATAGTTTTGCGAAACGGCAGGCACCCGTTCTCCCATTGCGTCATACTACAAAAACAGCTTTTTGCAAGATTGTCGTGTAGATCGACTTCTCCGCTAAGAACGCTAGTCTTACCGATGGTCATACTGCCACGCTTCCAGCGACGGTCAAGCCACTTAAAGAGCAACTTTCGAACTTCGTGAACATATCGGCCAATCCCGCGCAAATTGTCTGTGACTCCATAGTACGCAATATGCCCGCGCACCATGGCCACAATTGTTTTCATCAGCTCGAAGACCAGAGTTGTCCGGTTTGCCTATCGCCATTCTTTAACCGCCAGCAACTTAGCCTTGAATTTCTTCCGTGAGGTCAGGCGTTATATCCGGAACCGCCGGCCATTTTGCGTTCGGCTGCAATAGTGCATCAATTCCAAAAAATCGAGGGTCTGAGATTTCTTGCCATTAGGCCGCTCCTCTGTTCCACGCCTTGAATTGCAGGGAAAAACACCGTATAGTTGGCAGATCACTTACCGGAATAAGCCAACGGACGATTCCCCTGGAGGAAACTTGGAAAACATCGCATTCAAGGCATTGATTGTCACCGAAACCGCGGACAAACACTTTGTCCGGACCATTGGCGAAAAACATATCAACGACTTGCCTGGGGGTGAGGTGCTAATCAAGGTCCACTATTCCTCACTCAACTACAAGGACGCCCTCTCGGCATCGGGCAACAAAGGTGTGACTCGAAAATACCCGCACACACCCGGCATCGACGCCGCCGGCATCGTGGTTGAGAGCAGCGCATCCAATTTTCAACCAGGAGAGCAAGTACTGGTGACCGGATTCGACCTGGGCATGAACACCGCCGGCGGTTACGAGGAATATATCCGGGTTCCGGCCGCCTGGGTGGTGCCGCTGCCAGCGAGTTTGAGCCTTCGCGAAAGTATGATTTACGGCACCGCCGGTTTCACCGCCGCCCTTTCCTGCTCCAAATTGATCGCAAATGGCATCACCCCGGACCAGGGCCCGGTACTGGTGACCGGGGCCACTGGCGGTGTTGGCTCCATCGCCGTCGCCATCCTCGCCAAGTCGGGGTATGAGGTGGCGGCAGTCACCACTAAACTCAACGAAGCCTCCTATCTGCGACAGATCGGTGCCCAAGAAATCATCAGCACCGCCGATGCCGACGATCAAAGCAGCCGCCCCCTGCTCAAACCACGTTGGGCCGGCGTTGTCGACACCGTGGGCGGCAATATCCTGAGTACGGCCATTAAAGCAACTCGCTACGGCGGGCCGATCACCTGCTGCGGTAACGTCACCTCCGGTGAACTGCACACCTCGATCTACCCCTTTATCCTCAATGGGATCAGCCTGTTGGGCATTGATTCGGTCAACTGCCCCGCTAGTCTTCGTCTGCACATCTGGAACAAATTGGCCAGTGACTGGAAGCTCGATCACCTGGAGTCAATCACTACCGAATTGCCTGGCCTGGAAGCCTTGGATGATCGCATTGGCCTTATCCTTGCGGGAAAACACCGGGGCCGGGATATCGTCAAGATCAGCGGATGATTGCTGCCCATCCATCGGATATCGCTCCGGGGCGTACGGCTTGATGGACAGCCCCGGTTTTTTTTCGTCCTCTCTCACCCAATCTTTTTTCATGCTCCTTGCCGATCACAACAAACCCGCCCTGATCCTGCCAAACCATTCTCTGACCTACACCCAGCTGTTGGCCGCTGCCCACGGTTATGCCCGTCTCCTGCCAACCGGTACGGAACGGATTCTGATATTTTCAGAGAACCGGCCCGAGTGGATCCATGCCTTGTATGCTGGCTGGTGCGCGGGCTGTACGGTTGTGCCCGTTGACTTTCAGGCCACGGCCGGGGAAGTCGCCTTCATCGCCAATGATTGTCAGCCCCAGGTCTTTTTTTGCTCACGGGAGCGCAAACCAATACTGGAAGAGGTGATCGCCCAAATGGCGCACACTCCGCACTTATTGGTTTTTGAAGAGCTGAATCCAGTGATGACAGAAACGCCTACCCCTATCGGATATGCCAATCCCCAGGCCACGGCCCTGTTGATTTACACTTCGGGCACCACCGGTACACCAAAAGGCGTGATGCTCTCTTTTGCAAACCTGCTGGCCAACGTCGAGGCGGTCACCGTTGGTGCTCCGATCTACAGTTCTGACGAGCGGGTGCTCATGCTCCTGCCCCTGCACCACATCTTTCCCCTTCTGGGCACCCTGGTTATCCCTTTTCAAATCGGGGCCACCGTGGCACTGTCGCCCTCCCTGCGAGCCGAGGACATTGTCAGCACTTTGCAGAACAATAAAATCACCATTCTCATCGGTGTACCCCGGCTCTATAGCCTGATCATGCAATCGATCCAGAAGAAAATCGCGGCCAATCGTATTGCCACACTGCTCTACAGGTTGGCGGACAAGGTGGCCTCGCCCAAGTTCTCCCGCCTGCTGTTTCGTTCGGTACATAAAAAATTCGGCGGCCGCCTCAAATATCTGGTCAGCGGTGGGGCCGCCCTGGATCCGGTGGTGGGGCGACAGTTCACCACCCTGGGCTTTGAGATCCTCGAGGGCTATGGCATGACCGAGGCCGCACCGATGATCACCTTCACCCGGCCCGGCCAGGTCCACATCGGTTCGGCAGGCACCGCGATGAGCTGCACCACCATCGATATCCGCGAGGGCGAGATCGTGGTTTCGGGTACGAATATCATGCAGGGGTACTGGAACCGGCCCGAGGAAACCTCCGCGGTGCTTAAGGACGGCTGGCTGTATACCGGCGACCTCGGCCAACTCGACGAACAAGGACGGCTGTTCATAACCGGCCGCAAAAAAGAGATTCTGGTCCTGGCCAATGGCAAGAACATCAATCCAGTGTTGATCGAGCAGGAGTTGGAGGCGATCAGTCCCGCCATTGCCGAAGCGGGTGTTTTGCTCAAGGACGATCTCCTCCAGGTGGTGATCCGTCCCAACTTGGCCCTGATCCGCGAAAAAGGCATCTCCCGGATGGACGAATATTTCCGCTGGCAGGTGATTGACCGCTATAATCAGAAGGTCTCGCCGTCCAAACGGCTCCACCGTTTCACCCTGGTGGAAAATGAACTGCCCCGCACCCGGCTGTCGAAACTCAAACGCTTCCAACTGCCCGCCCTAGTGGCGGCCAAAGATGAGCGCAAGGTTGTGGCCGCCCATCCTGCGGGCAAGGAATACCAAATTATTCACCAATTTCTTGAACACCACACGTCCCGGTCCATTGCCCCGGATGACCACCTCGAGATCGACGCGGCCCTTGATTCCCTCGACAAGGTGAGCCTGCTGGTGTTCATCAAGAAGACCTTTGGCGTCGAGATCGCCGAGGACGCACTGATGCAGATCCCCACTCTGCGTCAATTGAGTGCCTTCATCGGTGAACGAAAAGAACGGATAACGGTTGAATTGATCAATTGGCGCGACATTCTCCAGGAACGAGCCGACAGCGGATTGCCGCGCACCTGGTGGACCACCAATCTGATCAAGAACGCAAGCAGCTTGTTTTTTCGATGCTATTTCCGTTTCCGCACCGAAGGGCGGGAAAATATCCCGGATACACCCTGCATCCTCGCCCCCAATCACCAGAGCTTCATCGACGGCCTCCTGATTGCTGCCGGGCTGAAAAACGCGCTCATGCGGCGCACCTGTTTCTACGCCAAGGCCAAGCACCTGCAAAACCGTTGGCTGCGCTTGCTCGCCGACCGCAACAATATCGTGGTTATGGACATTAATGCCGATGTGCGTGAATCGATCCAGAAGGTCGCCACCCTGCTCTCCAGCGGCAAAAACATCATCATTTTTCCCGAGGGCACCCGGACAATGGACGGCGCCCTGGGAGAATTCAAGAAAACCTTTGCCATCCTAAGCAAGGAACTCAATGTGCCGGTGGTGCCGGTGACCATCCGCGGAGCCTTTGACGCCCTGCCCTCCGGCGCTCTCCTGCCCCGGCCCTTCCGCAGAATAACGGTGCGCTTCCAGCCGCCGGTCTTTCCACACGGCCATACCTACGAATCGCTCAAGGAGCTGGTCCAGCAGAAGGTCAGGGACTGCCTGCAGAATGGGAACCAACCGCTGCTGACCGACACGCCCGTCAGCACCTTCTGACCAACAACAACCCATTTGCGCTGACATTTACGCCACGAGGGCTTCGCACTCGTTCATCGGCAACATGGCAGCCTCGCACTTATTTCATTTACCAAACGAACCAAGGAAATGTTCATGCAGTACGATGTTATCGACGCCCGCATTAATCCCAACGGCAACCTGGATGTACTTTCTCGCCTGGAAGTGGGCAAACTTCTCAACGCCAGCCAAGGCGAACTCTATCCGCTCTTTCGCAACAGCTCGCTCGCGGTACTTAATTATGGAGGGTATCTTGATGATGGCCGCGAACTGCTGGAGCGCTACCGGGATTTCGACATCCGGGTCATCCAGGAGGAACGCGGCATCAAGCTCGATCTGCGCAACGCCCCGGCCAGCGCCTTTGTTGACGGCAAGATGATCCGAGGCATCAATGAACATCTGTTTGCGGTCTTACGCGACATCGTCTACGTCGACGACACTATCAACAACAATCCCCGTTTCGATCTCGAGACCACAGACGGCATCACCAACGCCGTCTTTCACATCCTGCGCAACGCCGGGATCATGCGCCCCCGCACCAACCCCCGCCTGGTGGTTTGCTGGGGCGGCCACTCCATATCCCCTGCCGAATACGATTACAGCAAGGAGGTCGGCTACCAGCTGGGCCTACGCGGCCTCGATATCTGCACCGGCTGCGGGCCCGGTGCCATGAAAGGCCCGATGAAAGGCGCGACGATCGGTCATGCCAAACAGCGCATGTATACCGGTCAGTACCTGGGCATTACCGAACCCGGCATCATCGCCTCGGAATCGCCCAACCCCATTGTCAACGACTTGGTGATCATGCCGGATATCGAGAAGCGGCTGGAGGCTTTTGTCCGCGTCGGCCACGCGGTGATCGTTTTTCCCGGCGGCGTCGGCACCGCCGAGGAGATTCTGTACATTCTCAGCATCTTGCTCGATCCCGAGAACTCGCGTATTCCCCTGCCGCTGATCTTCACCGGACCGGCCAGTGCTGCCGGCTATTTCGAGCAGATCGACCGCTTCATTACCGCAACCCTTGGCCCGGCTGCCCGGCAAATGTACCGGATCATCATCGCCGATCCCGAAACCGTGGCCCGGAAAACCCTAGAAGGCGTGGACCAGGTCCGCCAATTCCGACTCAAGACCGATGACGCCTACTATTTCAACTGGCTGCTCAATATCGATCTCAGCCTGCAACTGCCTTTTGTTCCCAGCCATGAAAACATGAACGGCCTTGATCTGCACAAGCATCAGGCCCCGCACCTTCTTGCCTCCAACCTGCGCCGGGCCTTTTCCGGAATCGTCGCTGGCAACGTCAAGGAGGCTGGCATCCGGGCCATCGAGGCAAAAGGGGTGTTTGAATTGTGCGGCGATGCTGCCGTAATGGGCCCACTCGATGCACTGCTCACCGCTTTTGTCGAGCAGCAGCGGATGAAATTGTCGACCACCGCCTATAATCCCTGCTATCGTCTGGTCACCGAAGGGAATTGAAGTATTCCCGGCTGGACCGTCCGCCTGCCCGATAGCGGCTGCTGGCTTCTGCTGCACCCACGATCAATCATAAAAAAAAGCCGGATCCAAAGACCCGGCTTTTTTCATGCACCACTACCCCGAAGTTCGATCAGAGCTTGCTGAGGATGCTCTGGGTTTCGGCGATTTCCTCCGCGGTGACGCTTTGACGAACCTGTTCCATCCGCTTCATGGTCTCGGCAAAGCGAATACCCTCGGCAGCGCTGATCCATTCCAGCTGCAACCGTTCCGGGCGCAGGCCGATCTTTTCCATCTTCTTGTGGATGCGGGCCACGCGCTTCTCGGTCCAGTGGTTGGCGTCGATGTAGTGGCAGTCGCCGATGTGGCAACCGCTGACCAGAATCACGGGGGCACCCTGACGAAATCCCTCCCAGATGAACTTCTCATCCACCCGGCCCGAGCACATCACCCGGATCAGATGGACGTTGGTCGGGTACTGCAAGCGCGACACACCGGCGTAATCGGCGCCGGCATAGGAGCACCAGTTGCAGGCGAACGCCAGGATTTTTGCTTCCGGGGCGATGTCGAGCATGGTGTCGACCTGGCCGAGGATCTGAGCGTCGGTAAAGTGGTTCATGGTGATGGCGTCGAACCGGCACTCGGCTGAGCAGGTGCCGCACCCTGCACAGGCCGCCGAATTGACCAACGCCGGCTTTTTGTTTTTCACGTCCACGGTGATCGCACCATACGGACAGACCTCGGCGCACTTGCCGCAGGATTTGCACTTCTCGGCAATGATCACCGAGGTGATCGGCTCGGTGGTGATCTCACCCTTGTGCATCACCCGGATCGCCCGCATGGCGGCGGCCGAGGCCTGAGTGACGCTGTCCTTGATGTCCTTCGGTCCTTCGGCGCAACCGGCAAAGAAGATGCCGCGGGTGGCGGCGTCGACCGGCTGCAGCTTGGGATGAGCCTCCAGGTAAAAGCCGTCCGAGGTCAGCTGCAAGCCCATGATCTCCTGCAGTCGCTGAGTCGAGGGCGCGGGTTTAATCCCCTGGGCGAGCACCAGCATGTCGAGGTCGTGGTATTCGAGCTTGCCGGTGGCCGCGTTCTCCACCGCCACCCGCAAGGATTTCTCGTCCGTCTCCTCAACCGAGCCGGGCAGGCCCCGGATGTATTGGGCGCCCATGCGGCGGCTGCGGGTGTAGAGGTCTTCGAACCCTTTGCCAAAGGCGCGGATGTCGATATAGAACACCTTGACCTCGACGTCGGGATAATGCTCCTTGATGATGAAGGTCGATTTGATGGTGTTCATGCAGCAGACATTGGAGCAGTAGCGGGCACCCTTTTTAGCCGACCGCGAGCCCACACACTGGATGAAGCCGACCGATTTCGGGTGCTCCCGATCCGAAGGCCGCACCAGCGAACCCTTGGTCGGACCGCTGGCGTTGACCATGCGCTCGAACTCCAGGCTGGTCATCACGTTGTCAAACCGGGTGTAGCCGTACTCGTCCATCTCGGTCGGATCATAGGGCGCAAGCCCGGTGGCCACAATAATGGTGCCCACCTCCTCGATGATTTCCTCGTCCGACATGTGGAAATTGATGCACCCCTTGCTGCAAACCTCAACGCACTTCGAGCACACCGCCGGGTTGTGACCCAGACACTCCTTGGCGTTGATCAGATAAGAAGCCGGCACCGCCTGGGGAAAGGGTGAGTAAATCGCCTTGCGCGAGCCCAGTCCCATGTTGAATTCATCGGGCCGCACCACCGGACAAACCTTGGCGCACTCGCCGCAGGCAGTGCAACTGGTCTCATCGATATAGCGGGCCTTTTTTAAGATTTTAACTTTAAAATTGCCGACATACCCTTTCACATCGACAACTTCGCTCAACGTCAACAGCTTTATCCGTGGATGTCGACCGACATCCGTCATCTTAGGACCTAAGATTCAAATAGAGCAATCCATGGTGGGGAAGGTTTTGTCGATCTGGGCCATGACCCCGCCCACCGAAGGGCTTTTCTCCACCAGGGTGACGTCGTAGCCGCTGTCGGCCAGATCAAGCGCCGCCTGGATGCCGGCAATGCCGCCACCGATGACCAGGGTTTTGGGGGTCAGGGGCAGGGTCTCTTCATGCAGCGGTTCAAGATGCCGCACCCGCGAGATGGCCATGTTGACCAGGGTCTCGGCCTTCAGGGTGGCGTTGTCCTTGTCATTCATGTGCACCCAGCTGCACTGCTCGCGCAGGTTGGCCATGTCGAGCATATAGGGGTTGAGGCCAACGGAGTCGATCATCTTTTTAAAAGTCGACTCGTGCAGACGCGGCGAACAGGAGGCAATAACAATCCGGTCGAGGCCGTTGTCGAGGATATCCTGCTTGATCTGCTGCTGTCCGGGCTCGGAACAGGCGTACACGATATCCTTTGAGATGACCACGTTGTCGGCGTTGGCCACATCATGGGCGACTTTGGGACAGTCGACGGACTGAGCTATATTGAGGCCGCAGTGGCAGACATAAACGCCAATGCGGGGATCCTGATCGCCGGATACTGCGGGTTTGGCAGGGGAATTTTTTGACATACGCGTTCTCCAAAAAAAATAAATAGGTTATTCCCAGCGGATGGTCTGGGCAATAACGCTGGTCAGGTCCATCAGTTCGATTGCAAGTTGTTCGCGCCGGAAGGGATCTTCCATGGCGCACTTGAGATGTATCTGGCATTTGGGGCAGGCGGTGACCACCAGGTCGCTGCCGGTGGCGTGTGCCTGCTCCAGGCGTTTGACCTGCATGGCTTTGCTGAACGAATCGCAGCCTGTCCAGGCGCTGTTGCCGCAGCAGATCGAAGCACCGCCCGCTTCCTTCATCTCGACGAATTGTTTGGGCTTGAGGCGCTTCAAAAGTTTGCGCGGCAGATCGATCCGGCCTTCCAGACGACCAAGGCGGCAGGAATCCTGAAAGGTGATCGCATGATCAAACGGCTCGAAGCCAACCGCGCCCTTGTCAATCTGTTCCTCAAGAAAATCGTAAAGATGCACCACCTTGAACCGGGGGTTCAGTCCTTGTTCCGCGTAGGTGGTGTGCAGGGTCATGAAGCATTCCGGACAGGTGGTGATCACGGTTTCAATGCCAAGCTCGTTGAGTTTGTCGACATTGAGGCGGGCGAGCCGCAAAAAGTTCTCCTTGTCGCCGGACCACAAGAGATCGTGGCCGCAGCAGCGCTCATCGGCAAGCAGACGGGGGGCAACATCGAAAAAGTTGAGCAGTCGCAGGCTGTCGAGCAGAATCCGGTTGGTTTCCACCTCCATGCGCTTGCCAAAAAAGATATCGTAATAGGGGGCGCAACCACCGAAAAACAGAGTGGTGCTCTGCGGGTCGACACGAATCTCCTCGGGCAGGCCCGTCCAACGCTTGGGGGTGATTGACGGCGAGCTCATGGAGCGCATCAGCGAGTGGAAGAAACCGCCGTGCACCTCCTGACCGGGTAGTTCCGTTCTGCGGTAGAGGTGACGCAACTCCTTGATGAAGGCCGGGAAATTGACCGCCGACGGGCATCGTTCGTAGCAGAGACCGCAAGTCAGGCAGGACCAGGCGTTTTCCTGGACGCCAGGGGCATGAATGCCGCCGGTGATCACCGCCGAGGCAATGGCGCGCGGCGAGAAGGGTTTACCGATCAAGGCCAGGGGGCAGGCCGAAGAACACTTGCCGCAATCCTGGCAGGAATGGATGTCGTAGGTGGCCACCAGTTGCTGCAATTCCTGTTTGCACGCAGCCACATCTGGCACCGGCACCACCGGCACCGGTTCGATGCCCGCCGGGCCAAGGGCACGGATATCGGCGCTGAAGCTCTGGAGAAAGCCGAGCAGCTGCTCCGACTCTTCCGGGAGAAAGGCGGCAAAGCGGACTCGCCCACTGCCCAAACCCATGACGTCAAGGGTATGCTGTACATCCTGGGTATTGCGCTGGGAGGTGGCAGTGCCGCTGCCGTAACGGCAGGTTCCCGGTTCACAGCCAACCAGGGCGACGCCGTCTGCCCCCTTGGCAAAGGCCTTGAGCATCATTGCCCGATCGATGCGGCCAGTGCAGGGAGTGCGCACCATGCGGATTTCATGGGGAATGGGCCGCCGTTTGTCCTGCAGGGTGAGGAAGGCGGCATGGGCTCCCCAGTTGCACAAAAAAAGAAGGATATTCAACGTGTTGTCTGTGGTCGGATTATTCATGGACACTGTCCTTGGAGAGCAATTCCTCAAGAGCCTGTTCGAGAAAGGCCCGGTTGCGGTAAGGGCTGTCGGCGGCGCCGGTGGGGCAAACCGAGAGGCAGTTGCCGCACCCCTTGCACAAGGCCTCATCGATATGGGCATGCCAGCCCTTGACCCCATTGGGTTGCAGGGTCACCGCATGGTACAGGCAGACATTGGCGCAGCGGCCACAACCACGGCAGAGCTTCTCATCGATGGCTGCGGTGAATCCCTTGGATTGACGTGGACCACGCGGCATGGCCGCCGCCACCATGATCGCTGCCGCCGTTCCCTTTTTCAGTTTGGAAACATTGATATCGGGAGGCTCGGCCAGATAGAGTCCCGGCACCGAGGTGGCGCAGGGGTAGGCAAAGGGAACACCGGTGATGCCGCGTTCCTGAATCAGTGGTTCGACCGTGCTGCTGGGCAACCCTTCCTGGTGAGTATAGGCGATGCGCCGTCGCGCCTTTTCTCCGAGAATGACCGTGCCAGCCCGCAATACCTGGTGATGGTCGTCGGCCTCGATCAAAATCTGAAAATCTCCGATGGTGCCGCTGATCCCCTTGACATTCCAATCGGGGAAGTTGTGGATGTTGGCATGATCGACCAGATCCTTGAGCGGCTGCTCGGCGGTACCGAAACGAAAAACCTCATGGTCCGAATCGGCCAACGTCAGCGCACTGGTGATGGTGGCCTGGGAATTGCCGATGACCGCGGCGGCAAAGTTGTAATTACGGTCCACCGCCAACAGCGGCTTGAGGGTTAGGGTGCGCTTGATCGAACGTTGCAGCAGCCCCTTGAACCGCTCCAGGGCCAGATCCGGATCGGACTCGATCAGCCGCAGGATCTCGCCGCGCAGGTTGCACGTTTCAACCATGGAACGGCTGATGCCGGTTCCATGGAACAGGTTGCTCTTCAGCCGGCTGCGCTGATCGGTGCAGGCGCTGCACACGAAGTTGAGCGGGCAGCAGACGCAGGAGGCGAGTACGATCCGGGTGATGCCTTTTTCCCGCACCGCCCGGATGATGGCCGAGGAGCCTTCCTGGACACAGGCCGCGGTCAGCATCTCGGAGTGGACGATGGCTGGGTTGGCGGAGGTCAACTGTTCGAGATGTGCGCTCATCGAGTCCAACCAGCCCAGCGAGTCGCTGCAGCGGCAGACAAACACACCAATGCGAATTTCCGGCGAAAGGCCGGCATCTGGGATTGAGATGGAGAGGCCGTGCCCCTTGGTCTTGCGAGCGGCTCCGCCCAGAAGCAGCATGGCCCGGGCAGCAGCGTCAAAACCGCGGACAATCATGTCGTTGACATCGGTCCGGGCCGCCTTGGGACCATAGGCGCGGATGATGTCGTCGCCCTTGATGTTGGGGGCGATGGCCGGATCAGCCACAATAACCGCGCCACACTGCTCGACAATCTCTTCTTTAGTCTGAAAATGGTCAATGGCTTTAAGCGCACCGCAAGCGGCCACGCACTCCAGGCACTCGGAGCAGACGCCGCACTGCAGGCAGCGGCTGGCTTCGGCGGCCATCTGCAGCGCATTGAAACCCAAGGCCACTTCCTGAAAGTTGGTGGCGCGCTCGGCGGCCTGCCGCTCGGGCATCGCTGTCCGGTGCTGTTTGGGCAGGTCATCGGGAATGCAGCGGAACTCCTTGGATTCCGGCCGGAAAGTGGACTGCTCCTCTTTGGTGCCAGTGAGATCCCAATGGATCGTTCGGGCAGCCTTGCGGCCCGAGGCCATGGCCTTCACCACCGAGGAAGGGCCGGAAACGGTATCGCCGGCGGCATAAATTTTGGAATGCGAAGTGCGCTGGTCCTCATCGGTTTCGATGAAGCCGCGCTCGCTGACCGTAATGCGGCCACCAAAGCTCTTCGCGCTGAACCCGCCCACCTGACCGATAGCCACAAAAACCCGGTCAAAGGCAAGATGAAACGGTTGCTGTCCTTTGGCCACCACCGGCCAGGCAATACCGCGCCCGTCCGGTTCACCGGGCATGGTCCGCATACACTCAAGCCGGTTGAAACGACCGTTCTCGCCCTGAAAGGCAACGACTTGGGTGGCGTCGATAAGGGTAACCCCCTCCTCCACCGCCTCGCGCACTTCATCCGGATCGGCCGGAATCTGTCCGGAGGCAAACCAGGAAACGATGCTCACCTGCGCACCCATACGGGCCAGGGTGCGGGCCAGGTCAAAGGCCGAGTTACCGTCGCCGATAACCGCCACCTTTTCGGGCAAACTGGTCAGGTTTTCCCACTGACGCCGGGCGAGGAAGGCGAGACAACCTTCCACACCCTCCAGATCCTCCCCTGCCACGCCCATTTTGCGGTCGTGCCAGGTGCCGGTTGAAAGCACCAACCCATCGTATTCTTTGGTCAAACGGTCAAGGTCCGCAGCCAGATCAACAGGGTGATTGGGGACAAAGGTGACCCCCATCTGGGTAATCAGACCGATCTCCCTATCCAGGATAGGTTGTGGCAGCCGATGGGCTCCAATGCCGTAGCGAAGCAGGCCGCCAATCTCGGATTCTTTCTCCAGGACAGTGACCCCGTAGCCCTTGCGTGCCAGATCGGCAGCGGCGGCGATGCCAGCCGGGCCGGAACCGATCACCGCAATTTTTTCGGGTCTGGTCGGCTCTACTTGAGCCGCCAGCGCCTGGCCGATCGCTTCCTGCCGTGCTGTCTCGGCACCCTCAAAGTCGGCGAGAAACCGCTTAATCGCCCGGATCGAGACTGGATCGTCGACTCCGCCCCGCCGGCACGCATCCTCGCAGGGGTGGGTGCAGACCCGGCCGCAAATGCCCGGGAGGACATTGTCCCGGCGGATCAAGGCCAGGGCTTCGTCATATTTGCCTAGGGCTGCCAGGGCAATGTACCCCTGGGCATTAACGCCAAGAGGGCAACTTTCCTGACAGAGCGGCTGTTTGCGTTTATCTATATAGGGACGTCCGGGCAGGCTGGTGCGGGCATAATAGCGCAGGGCCTTTCCCGTATCCGGATGCTCCACTGGACAGGCAGCCGCGCATTTGCCGCACAGGGTGCAGCGGTCTGGATCGATGAAGGTCTGTTCTTGGTCGATACGGACGCTGAATCCCTGCGGCGTGTGCTTGATTGCTTTAATCTGGGCCGGTAGCAGGGTACGGATCGAGCTGTTGCGCATGATCCGGATGAGGCCGGGCCGGTGGGCGTAGTTAAAGCTCAACCCCGAAGGCAGCCGGTACTGATCGGCGGCCAGTTTCCGGTCAAGATCGGGCTCGGCATCAATCAAAGTGACCGGGATGCCCAGCTCGCCCAGTTTATTGGTGGCGGCGATACCTTCCGGAGTGGCTCCGGCGACGATCACCCGATATAAGCGGTCTTTCTGTCGTTTCATTGCGCCAAGGCTCCTGTCTGGCCGGCGGCCCGTTTTTCCCTTCCCTTCAGGGTGGAGAGACCGTAGTCGAATCCCTTGTTGAAGGCCTCGATGTTGCGATCCTCTGTTCCCTTGGGCACCGATTCGGCGATGGTCGCCTGGGCGGCTTCACTGGAAACAGCCTGGGTGATGGCGGTAAAAAAACCGAGCATGATGATGTTCGCCATCATTTTGTTGCCCAGATTCTCGGCCATCCGGGTGGCAGGGATGGCAAAGTGACTGCAGGGTGCGTTCTCCGGATGCACCAGATCCTGGTCGACCAGGAGGAAGGAATCGTCCTTGAGGTCGGCGGAAAATTTATCGTAACCGGCTTGGGACATGGCCAGCAAAATCTGCGGCTTGTTGACGTAGGGATAGTGGATCGGCACATCTGAAATGATCACCTGGGCATTGCAGGCGCCACCCCTGGACTCCGGGCCATAGGCCTGCACCAGGGTACTCTCCTTTTTGTCGCCGAGCGAGGCCGACATGCCAATGATGCGGCCGGCCAGGATGATCCCCTGACCGCCGAACCCGGTGACGATAATCTCGATCTGGCTCTTATTTTTGGTGTTGCTCATAATATTGAGTTGGTACCGTAGATTGAAGAAATAAATACCTGTTGTCTTCCCTGGAGCGGCGGCAGCCTCGCCCCGTCCCCTCCATACCAGTGCCGGAGCGCACTCAGTCGTCGCTGCAGGGCCGGTGAAGTTCGGTGTAGCGGTCGTCGCAGGTGGAACGGTCGATATCGATGAACTTGCCGATGACCACGCCCTTTTCAAAATCAATATCAGCCCGCGCCGGATCGGCGCCATTTTTGATAATAGTCCGGTCCTGGTAGAGTTTGAGGGTGTCGATTGGTTTTTCCTTGTTGCGGCGGCCGTAGTTGATCGGACAGGGGGAGAGCACCTCGATGAAGGAGAATCCCTTGCGGACTATCGCCTCGTTGATGGCCGTGGTCAGGTCACGGGTCTGGAGAATGGTCCAGCGGGCGACATAGGAGGCTCCGGCGGCATAGGCGAGCAGCGGTAGATTGAAGGGGGCGTCCGGGTTGCCCAAGGGTGTGGTGGTCGATTTCGCCTTAGTGGGAGTGGTGGCCGCGCACTGGCCACCGGTCATGCCGTAGGTCAGGTTGTTGACGCAGATCACGGTCAGGTCCATGTTGCGCCGAGCCGCATGGATAAAGTGATTGCCGCCAATGGCGAACAGATCGCCGTCGCCGCTGAACACGATCACCTTCAACTCCGGTTTGGCCATCTTGATGCCGCTGGCAAAAGGAATGGCCCGGCCATGGGTGGTGTGAAAGGAATCGAGCTTGATATAGCCAGCACCCCGGGCAGAACAGCCGATCCCTGAAACCATGGTGAACTGGTTGTAGGGAATGCCAGTGGCCTTGATGGCGCTCAAGCAGGAAGAAAAGACTGTGCCGATACCGCAGCCCGGACACCAGATATGGGGAATACGGTCGGTGCGGATCAGATCATCCAGCGGATGTTCCGGCTGTTTGGCCAATTTTTTCGGATTGGTGGTCATAATTTCAAAACTCCTCCTGAATGCGGGCTATCACCTTGTCCGGATGGATGATCTTGCCACCGGCGTGGCCGACGAGCAGCGCCTTCGCCTTGCCGCCGGCGCAGCGTTCGACCTCGTAATGGATCTGGCCAAGATTGATTTCCACAGTGATGAATCCTTTAACCCGGCCGGCGATTTCGCGGATCATAGCTTCCGGAAAAGGCCAGACCGTGACCAGTCGCAAAAGGCCAGCCTTGTAGCCCAAGGCCCGCGCCTGATCGACAGCGGCCAGTCCAGTGCGCACCGAGATGCCGTAGGAGACAATGACGATCTCGGCATCTTCCATGCGGTAGCTCTCGGTTTCAATGATGTCGTCGAGGTTGTTGCGGATCTTGCCCTTGATTCGGGTCATCATCTCTTCCTGGGCCTCGACGGTCATGGACGGGTAGCCGCGCTCATCATGGGTCAGGCCGGTGACATGGATGTTGTAGCCTTCGCCGATGGACGGCATGGGGGCCACACCGTTGGGACCGGGTTCGTAGAGCTTGAAGCGGTCCTTGCGGCCTGTGGGTTTGGGCCGGTCGACCAGGTGAATTGTGTTCGCCTCAGGGATAACGACTTTCTCGCTCATGTGGCCGACGATTTCATCTGCCATAATGAGCACCGGCACCCGGTATTTCTCGCTGAGATTGAAGGCGCGAATGGTCTGGTAGAAGCAGTCCTGCGGCGAGGAAGGAGCCAGCGCGATCAGCTCATAGTCGCCGTGCGATCCCCAGCGGGCCTGCATCATGTCCGCCTGGCCGGTCTGGGTGGGCAAACCGGTGGAGGGGCCGGTCCGCTGGACATTGACGATCACGCAGGGTGTCTCGGTACAGACGCCGAGGCCCAGGTTTTCCATCATCAGGCTGAAGCCGGGGCCCGAGGTGGCGGTCATGGACTTGGCTCCGGTCCAGGCAGCGCCGAGGATCGAAGCGATGGCCGCGATCTCGTCTTCCATCTGGATAAAGGTGCCGCCGATATCGGGCAGCCGCTCCGCCATGTGTTCGGCGATTTCAGTGGCCGGGGTGATCGGGTAGGCGCCGAAGAATGTGCACCCGGCCGCAATGGCGCCCTCAGCGCAGGCAACATCGCCGGTGATATAATGTTCGCCGGTAAGAACAGCAGGTTTCATAACTGGGTTCATGCCTCAGGGATGAGGGAATTAGGACTGCATCGATTCCGGCGGCATTTCCACCGAATAGATGGCAAACTCGGGACAGATGATCTCGCAATAGTGGCAATTAACGCATTCGCCGGCCTTGGTCACCACCGGAGGATGGTAGCCTTTGCGATTGAATTTGTTGGAAAACTGCAGGATGTCTTTGGGGCAAAACTCGATGCAGTAGCCGCAGCCCTTGCAGCGGTCGTCGATGATGCACACTAACCCACGGGTTACTTGTATTTCCTGAGCGTCAAGGGGGACTCGCCAAAATGCCATGGTGCCTGCCTGTGATGAGTAAAGGTGGAGTTGTGCGAACGATGCCAGAAGGTAGCGGTTCGATTCGCAAAAGCAGAGCGGCGGACCGCGCCCCCTGCTTCACGAAGTCTTCAAATAAACTGAAAAAATGAGCAAGTGTCAAGCTGTAATCGGCTAAAGACGATGAAAAACAGAGACACTGTCAAGCATTTCACGACGGTGTCTCCGTTTTCAAAAGGCTGGTCAATTTCACTGACTGGAGATTTTCAAAAACAGGTGCGGGAAAATTTGTTTTCAATAACTGCCGGCAGAAAATCCGGGCGGGGATACGATCAAATTCTCAACACCCATTCGCGTCCGGCCGCGAATCGGATTGGAGGGCCGCCTCGGAAGACGACTTGTGGAGGGAACAGGTTGGGTCATCCATTGCCTGCCGGCAGGAAGGGCACATCGCGCCGCCGCTCTCGTGACACATGCCGCTCAAACCGTGCCGGGTGCGATGAAGGCGCCGGCGGCAAAAAATGAACAGAAAGCAGAAACCAAGGATGGCGCCCAAGGTAATGACAAAAAGGACGAGGAACTTCATGGCAGCGGCTCAGCCGCCAAAATCGTCATAATGAATATTCGATTGCTCGACCCCGAGATTATCCAACATGGCCAGCACCGCCTTGGTCATCATCGGCGGGCCGCACATATAGTAGTTGCTGTCCTCGGGCGCCGGATGGTTTTTGAGGTAGTTGTCGAACAGCACTTGATGAATAAAGCCGACCAACCCTTGCCAGTTGTCCTCGGGTTGCGGTTCGGAAAGAGCGACATGAAAGGTGAAATTGTGATGTTCCCGAGCGAGGGTCTCGAACTCCTCAGCGTAAAAGACCTCCTGGAGACTGCGTCCGCCGTACCAAAACGAGACTGTGCGCTTGGTCTGCCGCGCCTTGAACAGTTCAAAAATATGGCTGCGTAGGGGCGCCATGCCGGCCCCGCCGCCGATGTAGACCATTTCGGAATCGCTGTCCTCAATGAAAAATTCGCCAAAGGGTCCGGCAATGGTGACCTCGTCGCCCTCCTTGAGATTGAAGATGTAGGAGGATGCCTGACCCGGAGGAATCCCCAGCGGTCCCCGCGGCGGCGGACTGGCGATGCGGACATTGAGCTTGATGATCCCCTTTTCGCCGGGATAGTTGGCCATGGAATACGCCCGGCTCACCGGTTGATGCACATGGGACTGGTACTGGAACATCTTGAACTTGGTCCAATCGCCCAAAAATTTTTCGTCGATGTCAAAGCTTTTATAGTCCAGTGCATGGGGCGGAACCTCAACCTGGATAAAACCACCGGGCTTGAAGTTGACCTCTTCACCGGGCGGCAGCACCAACACCAGTTCCTTAATAAACGTGGCCACATTGTGATTCGAACGTACGATGCATCGCCATTTCTTGGCCTCCAGCATCTCGGGGGGAACCTGAATTTTCAGATCCCTCTTGACAGCAACCTGACAGGAAAGCCGCATGCCACGCCTGGCCTCAACCGGCTTGATCGCCGCCAGTTCGGTGGGCAGGATCGAACCGCCGCCGGTTTCCACCAGGCACCGGCACAGACCGCAACTGCCGCCCCCACCGCAGGCGGAGGAAAGAAAGATGCCCTGCTCGGCCAGGGTGGTCAAAAGCTTCCCCCCTGGTTTGACCGTCAGGCGTTTGTCGTCGTTAACCTGAATCTCGACCTCACCTTCCGGCAGCAGCATTCTCTTGGCCACCACAATCAAGGTCACCAGAATCAACTGAATACCCAGAAAGCAGGTCACGGCCCCGATAATTTCATCCATGTCGCTCCCTCCTCACGAGGCTGCTACGGCCAGGATCTTGACGCGTTCGATTCAAAAGCCCCCCAATCCCATGAAACTCAGGGCAATAAGACCGGCACAGATGAAGGTCATGCCCAGTCCTCGCAGTCCGGCGGGCGGATCCGCATATTCCAGTTTCTCGCGCACGCCAGCCAGCAGCACCACGGCCAGGAAAAAGCCTCCACCAGCGCCGAAGCCGTAGGCGACAGATTCAGTGAAGGTGTAATCGCGCTCGACCATGAACAGGGTGCCGCCGAGGATGGCGCAGTTAACGGTCAGCAGGGGCAGATAGATGCCTAGGGTGTTGTACAGGGCGGGCAGGAACCGGTCGAGCACCATCTCCATGACCTGGACAATGGCGGCAATAATCCCAATATAGGTCAGCAGGCCGAGAAAGCTCAGGTCAAAATCCGGAAAACCGGCCCAGGTCAGGGCTCCGGCCGCAAGCAAATACTGGAGGATCAGGTTGTTGACCGGCACGGTAACCACCATCAGCACAAACACGGCCACGCCCAATCCGACGGCGCTATGCACCTTGCGGGAGATAGCCAGAAAGGTGCACATCCCCAGAAAGAAACTGAGCGGCATATTTTCGATGAACAGGGAGCGGACGATGATGTCGAGATAATGGGTCATCACTTTTTCTCCTGTTGCACCGGGTCAATGGTGCGCAGCAGCCAGATGATCAGGGCGATGAGGAAAAAGGCGCTGACCGGCATGAGCAGCAGGCCGTTGCGCACATACCAGCCGCCATCGGTGACCAGCGGCAGGATCCGCCAGTCCAGCACTGTTCCCGAACCCAGCAGCTCGCGGATAATGGCGACGGTGAGTAAAACGAAGCCATAGCCAAGGCCGTTGCCGATGCCGTCCAGAAAGCTGCTGACCGGCGGATTGGCCATGGCGAAACCTTCGGCCCGCCCCATGACGATGCAGTTGGTGATGATCAGGCCAACATAGATCGACAATTTCTTCGATAGGTCGAACGAATAGGCTTTCAGCAGCTGGTCGATCAAAATCACCAGGGTGGCGATGACGGTGATTTGGATGCCGATGCGGACGCTGCCGGGAATCCGCGTTCGCACCAGCGAAATGGTGAAACTGGAGAAGGCGGTCACCAGAGTGACACAGACCGACATCACCAGTGCCGTTTTTACCTGCGAGGTCACCGCCAGGGCGGAGCAGATGCCCAGCACCAGCAGGGCGATAGGATTGCGTTCGATGATCGACCGCAAGAGGAGATCGCGTTTTCGATCAGCCATTGAGCCCTCCCTGTGCCTGCATCCGTTGAATAAACGGTTTGAAGCCGTGATCACCAAACCAGAATCGAAGCAGATTGGAAACCCCGGCTCCGGTCATACTGGCTCCGGACAGGCCGTCGATCTGATAGGGGGCCATCGGACCTTGATCCGCGGCCCGGCCCTTCACCACCTTAAGCGCCACGCCATGGTCCGGTCCGTAGATTGCCTTACCCCGCCAGCTTTCCTGCCATTGTTTGTTTTCAATTTCTCCCCCCAATCCGGGAGTCTCTCCGTGGGCATAAAAACTGATGCCCCGGATAGTGTTCAGGTCTGCCTCAAGGGCTACATAGGCATACATGGTCGACCAGAGCCCCTTGCCGCGGATCGGCAGGATGACTTGCTCAACGCGCTGATTATGTTCCACCAGGTAGACCAGCGAATACCGTTCCTGCCGCCCCAGCCCGGCCAGGTCGCTGGATTTGTTCAACGCCGTGCCCAAGGTGCTGTCAAGAGCGGCCTTGCGCTGGTCAAAAGAGTCCGGCGAAATCTGCTCCGGAGGCACGAAGGCACCGCTGTGCAGGTCAACGACCCGGGTGCGGATTACCTTGAACTGTTCGTCGACATCTCTCTTCGGATCGTACAGACCGGCGGCCCGGAGGATGTTTTTTTGCTGGTCGATCCGCTGATTGGATGTCTGGAGAGGGCGAAGCAGCACCGCCGCTCCGGCCACCAGAGCCGAGCAGACCAGGGCGAGAACAAGAACGGTGTAAAAAGGGCGGGCAAGGGATTCTTCAGCCATGACGGAGTTTCCTCCTGCGGATATTGGCCTGAATGACGAAATAGTCGAACAGGGGCGCACAAACGTTGCCGAGCAGAATCGCCAACATGGTGCCTTCCGGAAAGGCCGGATTGGCGACCCTGATCACGATGGCCATCACTCCAACAAGACCGCCGTAGAGCCATTGACCGAGCGGGGTCTGCGCGGAGGAGACCGGGTCGGTAATCATGAACACCAGGCCAAAGGCAAAACCGCCCAGAACCAGATGCCAGTGGGGCGGCAAGGCGTACAAGGCACTGGGAGGATTGGGGGAGAGCCAGAAAGCGGTGGCGGCCACCACTCCTCCCAGCAGCATGGCGGCCATGACCCGCCACGAAGCGATGCCGGTGAGGAGCAGGAAACCGGCGCCGAGGACACAGGCCAGGGTGGAGGTCTCGCCCATGGAACCGGGAATGGAGCCGACAAAGGCCTCACCCCAACCAAAGGGCAGCGCGGCCGACACCGGCGCCGGAGGGCTGGCGGCCAGCACGGCCAGGGGAGTAGCGCTGGTCAGACCGTCGACCGCTGTCCAGACGGTATCGCCGGTCATCTGCAAAGGATAGGCAAAATACAGAAAGGCGCGGGAGACCAGGGCCGGGTTCATGAAATTACGGCCAACGCCGCCGAAGACCTCCTTGGCGAAAATAATCCCGAAGCTGATCCCCAGGGCCACCTGCCAGAGCGGAACGGTCGGCGGCAGGGTGAGCGGAAAAAGCAGACTGGTGACCAGAAAGGCCTCGGAGATTTCATGGCCGCGCACCAGATTGAACAACCCTTCCCAGAAACTGCCGACCACCACTGTGACCAGATAGATCGGCAAAAAATAGAGGGCGCCGAGGAGCAGATTGGCAAGGGTGTTCGCCGGATCGCAGCCGGTCCAGGTCATGACCATGCCCCGCCAGCCCGCAGGGAGAGGGAGACCCAGTTGCTGCAAGCCGGCATTGGCCTGATAGCCGGTGTTCCACAGGGCCATGAACACGCAAGGAACGAGGGCGATGATCACGGTAATCATGATCCGCTTGTAGTCGACGGCATCGCGAATATGGGGAGCAACGGCGGTGGTGCGGCGGCTATGAAAGAGAAAGGTGTCGGTGGCCTCGAACAGAGGAAACCAGCGCGCCAGCGGCCCGCCCTTGGCAAATTTCGGGGCGATGCGATCGAACAGACGGCGCAGTGATTTCATCGGCGGCCTCCCTCGACGTTTTTTGGGGACAACAAGCCGGTCATGGGTTCACCCTCCCTGTTCAATGGCGGTCAGCACCTGACGCAGCATCGGGCCGAATTCGTTTTTCCCCGGACAGACAAAGCTGCACAGGGCCAGATCCTCTTCGATCAGCTCGAGGCAACCGAGGTCGGCGGCCTTTTCGCTGTCGCCGACTGCCAGTGTTTTCAGCAGGGTAGTGGCGATCATGTCCAGGGGCAGCACCCTCTCGTACACCCCGAGGGGATAGATGGCCCGGCGACCGCCCCAGGCAGCGGTGAGGAAGCGGAACCGCTTGTTGGCGGAAAGGGCCGAGGCAAACATCCGGGTTGCAGAAAAGCGGTCGCTCCCTGGAGCCAACCAACCAAAGAGGGAGCTGCCACTCCCTTCAAGGAGCACCGAAATCTGGCGATGATACCGTCCCAGAAACCCGGTCGTTGCCGCCAGGGGCCGGCCATCGAGCACCGAACCGGAGAGCACCCGCACCGTCTCCTGTTCGAGCAGTTCGCCTCGGTACAGATCGGGGAGCGAGGCGCCCTGCCGGGTGGCAAGCAGACCGGGTTGTGCAACTCCGGGTCCGCCTAGGGCAATGATCCGCTCCATGGACAACCGGCCGTGGGTGAACAGATGGCCCATGGCGATGAGATCCTGATAATCAAGATGCCAGACCTGCTTGGTCGCATGCACTGGATCAATAGAGTGGATATGAGTCGAGGGCAGCCCCGCTGGATGTGGGCCGGCAAAACCCCATGATTCGATGCCATCCAGGTCCGCTCCGGGGAGAGCACTGTCCGGACGGCTGCAGAGATGCACCGGCACCGGCAGCAGGCGGCGCAGAACCTTAAGGCCGGTTCGAAAAAGTTCCGGTGCGTGGGTAATGACCACTAGGGGATCGGCCGCCAGCGGATTGGTGTCCATCGCGGTGATAAAGACCGAGGCGGGCGTGGCATCGGCGGCAGCAATATTGCCAAAAGGCCGGGTGCGGAAGGCGCACCAGAGGCCGGAGTCGAGCAGCAATTGGCGAATGACCTCAGGACTCAGGTTGGCAAGTGGGGTCACTGCCTGATCAAAGGTGCGTTCTTCCGAGCCTTCCAGCCGGATAACCAGGGATTGGAAAACCCGTTTTGCGCCCCGGTTGATGGCTTCGACCGTGCCACAACCGGGAGAGGCGAAGGTCACCCCCGGCCTTCTTTTATCGGTGAACAGCGGTTGGCCCAGCTGCACCTGTTCGCCCTCCCGAACCAGCATGGTCGGTTTGAGGTTGAGATAATCATCGCCGATCAGGGCAACCCGTTCGACCGGCTGACCGGGGCGGATCAACTGTTCCGGTTCGCCGGCAATCGGAATATCCAGACCGCGGTGCAGGGTAATAGTTTTCATCTCATCCCTGAAATCCGGCCGTTCGATAGTGCCGCGAATCCTTATCGATAAAGAATCCCTCGCAGTGATCAAAGGATTTGAGAGCCGCCAAGGCACGCTCCGGACCCAGAACCATGGCCGCGGTCGCCAACCCGTCCGCCAGGGCCACGGTGGGCGCGGTGATCGTGGCGCTGGCCAGTTCAGCCGGTGACCTGCCGGTGCGGGGATCAAGAATGTGGTGGTTGCGCAGGTCTTCGGTAAAGGCCTGCATGTAGTCGCCGGAGGTGGCAATGGCGAGTGGTGAGCTGGTCGAGATAACGGTCATGCCTTCGGCGGATTCCGGGCGGGGCTGGCGGACGCCGATCCGCCAGGGTTGACTGCCCGGCTTGTTGCCCGAGACCATGAGATCGCCGCCGGCCTCGACATAGACGTTGGCAAAACCGTTCGCCTTCAGGGTGGCGACCCCCTGGTCGACGATATAGCCCTTGGCAATGCCGTCGAGGGTGATACACATGCCCGGCAGAGCCAAGGCAACGCCCTGCCCTTGCCGGACAATCTTGCGGTGGTCAACCAGGCGCAGGCAGCCTGCCAATTGTGCATCACCGGGCAAGGTATCCCGGCTGTAGAGTCCCAGCAGAGGGAGAACGGTGACGTCAAAGGCCCCATCGGTCCCGCGGCTGATCGTTTCGGCAAGGGTGAGCACTTCGGCGAGTTCCGGAGAGAGGAGCGGCAGAGCGCCCTTCCGGTTAAGCTGGGCCAATTCGCTGGTTGCATCGTGGCGACTGAAGATGCGGGAAAGCGCCTCTATCCGGTTGAAAGTCGCCTGAACTGCCTGCAGGCACGCATCCTCGTCCGGACCGCTGACAATCAGGTTGATCTCGGTGCCCAGCAGGGACCGGCTTTGCCGAACTAGATGATCACGGCTTCCCCCCCCCAAGAAGCCGAATTGGTATAAACCGCCAGCTGCTCCAGCCACGGCGAGAATCTGCAGGAACTTTCTTCGATTGACGCGAGGTTGGTTGTTGCTCCGTTCACTCATCGTTTGTCCTCCGAAAAAGTCATGCACACGGATAAAAGAAATGATTCGGTGATGGTGGTTCGAGAATACACCGATACAATACTCATAGCGTGTGGCAAAAAAGCCAGCCGGCCTGCAGCACCCTTAATGTGGTGGAGATTCAATCTGATTGTTTTTCAGGAAAAAGTCAACAAACGGCACATCGTGTCTCTTTAAAACCTGGTCGGTCGTCCGTTGCGGTTCGATTTTGCATGAACCCGCAAACAATCTGATAATACAATCTGATAATATCATCCATACGGAGAGGTTTCCCCTCGTCTCATTGAACGACTTGGGATGAGGTTTAGCGCGGCGACCTTTATTTAGTCGCAAATACGCCCTTCCTGATAGCGGAGATTGACTAAGAATCGCGGAACAATGCAGCGGTGTTGACTCTAAACCCGGCCACCTACGATATAGTAGTTGACGACGGACATTTCTTTTTTTATATTGACACGAAAATATATTCTATCGTGCCTATAAGACCAACCTTTCACCTAGAGGAGACAGCCCATGCTTTTTTCCATCTCCGGCATTACCGTCGATCCCTGGATTCCTCCCCTGGTTGCCTTTGTCATTTCCTTCTTTACCTCCATGGGAGGCATCTCCGGGGCCTTTCTTCTCCTGCCCTTTCAAATGTCCGTTCTCGGCTACACCAACCCTTCAGTCAGCTCCACCAACCAGCTGTACAATATTGTCGCCATTCCCTCGGGAGTCTATCGCTACTGCAAGGAAGGACGGATGATCTGGCCCTTGACCTGGGCCGTGGTGGTCGGCACCCTGCCGGGCGTGCTCATCGGCGCTTTCGTCCGGGTGACCGGGCTGCGCGATCCGCGAAATTTCAAATTGTTCGCCGCCGCGGTCATCCTCTATATCGCTATCAAGATGATCAAGGATTTACGCAAACAGCAGGCCACCGCCAAGAACAGCGCTCAGGTTGGGGCGGCGGGCAAGAGTGGGCCACTGGCTGCCACCTTCGGCAATCCGGCCGCCACGGTGACCATTACCCAGAGCACGTTCAAGCGGATCAGCTTCACCTTCCAGGGTGAAACGTATGATGTCTCGGTGACGGGCATTTTCATCCTCTGCTTCATCGTCGGCATCATCGGAGGGATTTACGGCATCGGCGGCGGCGCGATCATCGCCCCCTTTCTCATCACCTTCTTCGGCCTGCCGGTGTACACCGTGGCCGGCGCTGCCCTGATGGGCACCTTTGTTACCTCGGTGGCCGGGGTGGCCTTCTATACTGCCATTGCCCCGCTCTATCCGCAGGTATCGGTGGCACCGGACTGGCTGCTCGGCATCCTCTTTGGCCTGGGCGGCATGGCCGGAATGTACCTGGGGGCCCGCTGTCAGAAATTCGTACCCGCCAAGGGCATCAAGTGGATGTTGGTTGTGATCATGCTCTTCACATCCATCAAATACGTGCTTGAATTTTTCAAATAAAAAAAGCGTGTCCGGAATTGCACTCCGGACACGCCTGCTTGTTCAACTCGGCCCCATCCCCCTCACGGCTCGGTGAACAAACTCTTGATTGTTGCCGGAATAGCACCCTTGGGGGTCAGGGTGTGCTCCTTGTCCACGCTGTAGACGCCGAACCACTGTTCCGGATCGTCGGGATCCTGGTGAAGGGCCTCTTCCGGCCCCTTGGCGCTCTTCCACCACTCGTCCTGCAACTCGAAGAAGACCAGCCCGCAATACCGTTCCTTGCCTTTGGCGGTCCGAATATCTCGCCACACTGACCGGAAGATTGCGGGCACATCCTCGATCTTGTGGCCGCCAAATCCTGGATGTGTTTTTGGTTTTGGGGAAATAGGCGAGGTTGCCACCCCCACCTGAGTCACCAGAATAGGCTGTTTCGATTCCGCCGCCAACTGCTCCAGATAGCCCTGGTAGGTCGTACCGGTAACCGATCCGGGCTTGGAGGTGCGCACGCCGTTGGCATAGGTGTAGACATTCAAGCAGATCAGATCACCCATATCCGGTACCAGGACGCTTTCCTGGCTGACCTCGATATCCGGCCGATCGGCGATCGGGCCGATATGGGTCCAACTGGTGTGGCAGTAGAGATGGCGGCGGCCATAGCGGGTCAACTCGTAATCCATGGCCTCGTCCACCAGTTTAGCCAGGGCCACCTCGGTGGGAGTACGGTTGGTCACAGCCAGATGTTTGCCCTGGTAGTCGCGGACCTCGGGGTGGCGAGTGTCGGTGGCGGTGACGCATTTGGCCTGCAGCTCGTCGCCGATGGAAAAAAGCACCAGCCGGTCCGGCCGGCCGACCTTGTAAGTGTGATCGATCACCTCCTTAATATCGTTCAGGGTCTTGGCCTGGAAGGCCGGGGCCAGAAAGTCCTCCTCATAAGCCCAAACCCAAACATCCTGGCTGTAGACCAGATCGGTCTTATCCAGGGCCTCGAAAAATTTGGGTGGCATCAGCCGGGGAAACACATGCAGATAATTGACATTCATTGCCTTGATCAAATTCAGATGGCTGTCGTAGCGGCCATCGTTGCCAGGCGGCAGGCCCCGGACCGGAGTCTCGCCGGGAAGAAAGGGCGAGTATCCCATTCCCCGGAAGAAGACCGGTTGTTCCGGCTTGCTGCGATCAACAAGGGAGGTACCTCGAACGATAAAACGGCTGGGCTCGGGCGTCTGCGCGCTGAGCACCATAGTTTTAGCGGCAGGCGGTGGTTGCGTGAAAGCGAGAGGAGAATAAACAAGACCAAGAAGGCAAACAAAAAACAGCAATTTAGGAATCATGGATGTATGGGAAGATGATGGTTGTTCAGGTTGTTGCTCATTGAGGGAGGAGTCAATCGCCGTGCGGCCGAAGCATGGCGATTGCCCTTTCCCATGGATATGGACCTCGCTAAGATAAAGCCAATGCGGCCGATTTTGGCAACGTTTTTATCCACCATCCAAGACTGCTCCCAGAAACGCGGATGCGAAACAAATTGCAGGGAAATATGCAACTCCGAATGATGTGGCCTATGGGTGACACGGGACGCCCCGGTACTTTTCTTTCTCGCGTCCCTATGGTACTTAGGGCCTGTCAACAGATACATTAAACAGCTTGCCTCTCAATTCGGGCCATCCTTGGTTATCGTTCAATCGCACAATTCTCGGCGTAGCCCAGCTACGACGCCGGCGGTTTCGCGCTGGTCGCTACAACCAAATCCGACCCAAATTTGAGCGCGATTTTATCCAGGTTTAATTGTGACCAAATTCTTAATGGCTTGAAAATAGCAGTTCATTGCCCCAAGAGGAGACCATGCAGCACCCAGACGTTTACCCGCAGTTGACCCTGATCCTCACCCCGGAAGCCCTGACCGGATTTTCCTCCCTGTTGCAGCACGGCATTCTTTATCCAGTGAGCCAGCCAGTGCCTCTTGTGCCGTTTCTGCTCTCATTGCCTGGTTTCACCGGAGACTACATAGAAAAAACGGTGCAAACCATCTTTGTCGACGGCATTGCCGCCGATAGCCTGGACCGCGACCTGACAGCCGGTTCCACCCTTGCCCTTTCCGCCGCCATGCCTGGTTTGGCCGGCGCTATTTTCCGCCGCCAGGGGATCCACGGCAGTTTGCGCAGCCAGCCTCAGGAACAAAAAAAAATCGGCGGGGCAGCTGCGGGCATGATTACTTTGAAATTGTTCAACAGTATTGCCACAGATCGAATCCAGGATCTGCTGACCACTGGTGTATTGGTCGGCGGCAAGGCATTTCATGATTTCGCCGGCATGCGGGAGAGCCTGTTCCAACCGCCAATGATGGTGCAACATGAAGGTCAGCAGGTGGAATATAGCGCGTTGCTGCCGCTTGTTGCCGATCTCCCGGTTCTAAGGGTCAAGGCAGTGCTTGCTTCGGAGTAGTCGCAAACCCGTCTTTTACGAGAGCGTCGGACGCAAACCTGTAGTATCAGGTCTTGGCGAAAACACCGCGGCTGAAACTACCGCTCTGCACCGCACCTCTCTGCGGTCGGCTGGTGACCGAGGGGACTCTTTTTTCTTTTCTTTTGCCGCCAACCCTTGCACAATCTTTTCGTGAAGAAACAGAACCTGCTGGAATCCTCGATTTCAGCTTATTGCCCAATATAAAAGGAACGAACATGTTACGAGATTTAGCACTGGCCGCGAAGGCCGCCTGCAGCCGAGAAGATCAAGAAAGCCTGATCCCGATGGTCAAACAGCTACGCGACCTGGGCGAAACCGCCTTTAAAAAAGGACTGCTTGCCCTGGAAGGCGAACTGATGCAGATCAAGGATCCCTTTCTCAAGCTGGGGATTCAGTTGATCGTTGACAAGACCGAGCCGGAAAACGTCCAGGATATCCTTGATGCGGACATCTATTACAACGAATCGAATGGCCGGGAACTATTGAAAAAAATCATTATCCGCGAAGGTCTGCTCCGTATCCAGGCCGGCGACAATGCCCGTAACATCCTTATCTGCACCAAGGTTTTTCTGGGCAAGGTGGACGCAAGCCTCTGGTAGAGTTCTTCAAGCTGTCCACGGACGGCATGTCATGCAATCGCATTGAGGGGAGGCGCCATGCACGGCGACAAGTTTGTGGATTTGACCACAGATCAGCAGCTGGAAGCGGTCAAAGTTCGTTTCGAGTATAGGGAAGGGCTTGGGTGGTTTACTGGGGAGGGAATCTTTGCCGGCACAAACGAGGCGGATGTAATCGGCGCGCTGATTGATCTGGAAGAAGCGGAAATCAACGCCATCGGCGACTGCATGGCCGGTTGCTCCATGGTGTTGCCCCGGCTGGAGGATTTCGTCAGGAAGCCGTGAAGGACATCGAAACGAGCCACGGCAAGATCATGCCACCTCTTTCTCTCCCGTAAGCATCTTGTTGTTCAGCCAACAAGAAACCTGCACCCAGCACTCCGGACTCGGACGCACGGGCACACCCAGAAACCAACCTGTCCCCGCCAGCCTGCCACCAATGCTTTAAAACCGGTCAATGATCTCCACTTCGGAGAGCGGCAGCTTGCCGCCACGAGGCCAAGGGGGCGCCGTTCCCTTGCCGATGGCCACGAACATCGCGACGACATGATCAGCGGGCAGGTTGATCAATCGACCGACCGCTTCAAAATCAAACCCGTCCATGGGACAGGAATCGTAACCCATGCTCTTGGCGGCCAGCATCAGGGTCTGGGCCGCCATGCCGCAGGATCGCATGGCCTCGTCGCGCTGCACCTGCTCCTTCCCCCGGTAGTAGCTGTCAATGGCCGGGAGCACGAAATTCCGTATTCCTTTAGGCACGTCCTGCCAATAGCGTTCAGGCTTCTTTTCCCAGGCCTTAAGATCAGCGCAGAGCACAATAAAGAGCGACGCATCGGTCACCATGGCCTGATCCCAAGCCACGTCGCGAATTTGACGCCGGAGTTCCCGGTCGTGCACCACAACGAAACGCCAGTTCTGGATGTTAAAAGCCGTGGGCGACAGCATGGCCAGGGAGAGCAACTGCTTGATATCCTCCTCGGGCATCCGGTGATTGGTATCATACTGTTTTACCGCCCGTCGTTGAGTGATAGCCTCAATGGTTTCCATGAACTCCTCCTTGCTGAAAAAGGTCTCAATACCAGTCCCTTCCGGGATTATTTCCACAGGTGGCTACGGGGCTCTCAATTGTTTTCACTCTTCATCCGGCTCCGCCTCGATGACGAGACAGCTAGATATAACTCTGATATTCCGGCTCAAACATCAGGGAACGGATATGTTCTTCCAGATCATCCGGCCTGGGTTTAGCCGCCAATCCGTTATCATACGCCTCCTCGGCCACCGCGATCGCCACATTCAGGGAAACCTCGCGAATCCGTGGCAGGGGCGGATAAACCCGGCCGAATTGCAGGTCCGCTTCCGAGACCTCCTGGGCAACGATCCGGGCCGCGGTCAGGAACATTTCGTTGGTGACCCGCACCGAGCCACTGGCCAAGACCCCCATCCCCACGCCGGGAAAGATATACACATTGTTCCCTTGGGACGGATACAACTTACGGCCGTGGGTGACGACCGGGGCAAAGGGACTGCCGCTGGCGAAAATGGCGCGACCCTCGGTCCAGGTATAGGCTTCCTCGGCGGTGCATTCGGATTTGGAGGTTGGATTGGAGAGCGAAAAGACAATGGGCCGCTCGTTTATCCGCGCCATGGTTTCCAGAATCACGGGGGTGAAACGCTTGGGCTGCCCGGAAACGCCAATGATTGCCTGTGGCCGCAGGGTCTCGACAGCGGTTTGAAAATCGGTGACAGGTGGATGATCGTGGGCATACAGCAGCTTCTGGCCGCCGAGATCGGTGCGACTCTGGACGATCAAGCCCTTCGAATCGACATACCAGCAGCAGCGGCGGGCCTCGTCAACGCTGAGACCTTCCTCGATCAGGGCTGCAACCAGCAACTCGCCGGCGCCCAGCCCGGCCTCGCCCGCGCCCAGGAAGAGGAACCGCTGATCTTTGAGGGCGCCGCCAGTGATCCGCAGGGCCGAGAAAATACCGGCCACGGTCACCGCAGCCGTGCCCTGGATGTCGTCGTTGAAGCAGCAGACCTGGTCGCGGTACTGCTGGAGCAGCCGAAAGGCGTTGCGGTTGGCAAAATCCTCAAACTGGATCAGAGCGCCAGGAAAAACCTGCTGCACCGCCAGAATGAATTCCTCGACCATCTCGTCATAGAGTTCGCCGCGAATGCGCGGATGCTGCAGGCCAATGTAGAGCGGATCGTTGAGCAGCCGGGCGTTGTCCGTGCCCATGTCGAGAGTGACCGGCAGGCTGAGCGAGGGATGGATACCGGCGCAGACCGAGTACAGAGCCAGTTTGCCCACCGGAATGCCCATGCCGTCGGCGCCGAGATCACCGAGGCCCAAAATGCGCTCGCCATCGGTGACCACGATGACGCGGACATCGGTATACGGCCAGTTGCCGAGCAGTTCGGCCACCCGCCCCTTGTCGCGGGCGGTGATATAGATACCGCGCGGCCGCCGGAAAATATGGCCAAACTCAAGGCAGGCCTGCCCTACCGTTGGCGTGTAGACAATGGGCATCAACTCTTCGATATTGTCGAGCAGCACCCGGTAAAACAGGGTTTTGTTGCGATCCTGGAGGGCGATGAGATAGACGTAGCGGTCGATATCGGAAGATTGCTTGCGCAGGTTCTCCAGAATCCGCTGCACCTGCTCGTCAAGGGTGTGGACCCGGGGCGGCAGCAGACCGGTCAACCCCAGAGCTTCCCGCTCCTCCAGGGTGAAGGCCGACCCCTTGTTCAGGGTCGGGTCGCGCAGTAGGGCGATGCCGGTGGGCAGACCGGCAAGCCGGCTGCGGGCTCGTGCCCGGGCGCTGGCATCGGTGGCCGCGCTCTTTTTCAGCATGGACTGGAGGTTGATATGACTCAAGAAACGTGACAGGGTGTCACCATCAACCAGGTTTTTTTCGAAACGGATGAGCATCTCATCTTTTTCATGAAGTATTTTGTACATACGCCTCTCAATCTCTTCGGCTCGAGGCCGCGATCTCTTTGACTGTGCAGCCATCCCCCTTCACAAGAAATACCTTATTCGAGAGAGCGCAGTTCCATTTTTTTCAGCATTACAAACCATCGGCAAACTTGTCAAGGATCTCGTATTTATATGCTTATACAAGAAAAATTAATCCTGACAGGATCATAATTCAGTTTTTCAATCATGAAAATCAGTGCAGATCTTGGCGCAAGATCCCTTCTCTTCCCGCGCACAATTGTGGTGACCATCTGGCAGGCGTAACCGGAAAAAAGTCCAGCCAGCCAACGATCTTGGCGGGGGACACGCAATTTGAATCGGAAGAACCGGGGAGTTTCATCTCCCACACCTGTCGGCATGGTCCCGGGAAAGGTGACGATGAGTCAGGGCATGTGCTTGTCAAGCATCTTCCTGAGCAACAGGGCGAGCTCTCTTTTAGAAAGGGGCTTCATGGCAAACTCCTTGATCCCTTTGGCTTTCACCTGTTCTTCGGTGATAAGGTTGCTGTACCCCGTGCACAGAAGAATCGGCACATCAGGCCGTATTCGCAGCAGATGCTCTGCCAAGTCGCATCCCGTCATCCCGGGCATGGTTTGGTCGGTAATGACCGCATCGAACTGATTGGCTTGCTCTTGAAAAATTGTCAGGGCATCCAGGCTGCTTGTCCGGATCGTCACCTTATACCCAAGATGTTGCAGGATTAATCTTCCTGCCTCAATCAAACTCTCATCGTCGTCAACCAGCAAGATATGCTCACGACCGAAAGGCGTCTTTCCCAATGTTTTCAACTCCGGAACGGTCTGGTCATCAACGGCGGGAAAATAAATCGTAAAAACCGTTCCTCCCCCCACCGCACTTTCGCAGGTCATGCACCCACCGTAGCTGGTCACGATGCCTTGCACGATGGAAAGCCCCAACCCCGTTCCCCTGCCGATCTCCTTGGTCGTAAAATAGGGGTCGAAGATCTTGTTGCGTATTTCCGGATCGATTCCTGGCCCCGAATCCCTGACCGTGAGTTCAACGAATTGACCGGAATACGCTCCTGGTTGCATCTGCAGGTCAACTGGGACAACGCTACAATCTCTGAGGGCAATATCGAGAATGCCGCCGGTTTTTTCCATGGCCTGAAAGGCATTGGTGCAGAGATTCATTAGAATCTGGTGAAACTGGGTGGGATCGGCGAAAATGGGTCGAGTGTTGCTCTCGATACGCTGTTTAATGATGATGGTTGATGGCAGGGAAGGACGAAGAAACTTGATCGCTTCTCTTGCGATGTTGGCGGGATGAAGGAGGATGCGTTCGGCGGTAGCCTGGCGGCAAAAGGTCAGAATTTGCTTCACCAGCCCGGAGGCGCGGCCTCCTGCCTCCAACACCTTCCCGAGATATTGCGTAACGGCCGAATCCGCAGGGATAGCTTCTTGTGCCATTTGGGTATAACCGACAATCGCCCCGAGAATATTGTTGAAATCGTGCGCGATACCACCCGCCAAGGTACCGAGGGCTTCCATCTTCTGGGATTGCATCAGTTGCGCTTGTAGTTTCCTCTTTTCCTCCTCGGCCCGCACATTATCTGTGATATCCCTGGAAAAGCTGGCCACCTGAATCACTTTCCCCTCTTCGTCCAGAACCGGGAAAAGCCGGACGCGGTAGAACTTGTCATTTCTGGGTTCTTCGTACTGTACCAACCTTCTTTGGTGGAACAACTGTTCAAAAGCTTTGGCGCGCATATCGGCCGCATGCGAAGGCAAGAATTGGAAGAGATTTTTCCCCCGCATGGAATCTTGCCGGATATTGCGCCGCAGCGCCGCGATATTGTTCAGATCGAGAATTTCGCCATCGGGTTTGATCAGCATCACCGAGTCCGAGGTAGCATCGAAAAGCGCTCGAAACCATGAGACATGTTTTTTGAGCTTTTCCTCCATCTGTTTTCGATAGGTAATATCCCGAATACTCTCGATCGCGCCGATGACGTTACCTTCGTGATCACGAAGGAGGGATGCCTTGGCATAAACCCAGCCCCCCTCATTGTTGTAGAGCGCATTACAGAAGACTTCAGAAACGAGGGTATCTTCCTCGCGGATAATGTACGAATACCGGGAGGCAATCTCCTCATTGTCCGCCATGGCCAAGTCGATTAATTGTGGACGGGTTTCGCCATAAAAAGGAATCGCATGGGCATGGCCCCCTTTGCCGATCATCTCGGCGGCCGGCATCCCGGTCATCTTTTCCATCGCCTTGTTCCAAATGATGACCCGCCCCGCGGTATCGAGAACCAGGGTGGCATCGGGGAGAAACTCGACAATATCGCGCAGTTGTTTTCGCTCGGCCCGCAACTTTTCCTCGGCCTGTTTTCGCATCAGGGCCGCCCCGATGTGCGAGGCGATATCCTCCAGGGCCTCGATCGAGTCCAGGGTGAAACGTCCCTTGCGCCGGTCGCTGCAATGGATCAGGCCGACGATCCGCTCCTTGTTCCGGATCGGCACCAGCGCGATGGAGGCGTACAGGGACTGTATGCACTGGTTGCGGGGCTGAAACCGGGGATCTAGTGCTGCAGGGAGCTCCAGCAGGGGGAAGGAATCGTTAGTCCAGAAGCTGCCCCCTGGGGTGAACAGGGGATCAACAGGGTCGGCCTTGCCGGAAATCACCAGGCCACAGGCACACTCCAGTTTGACAGTGCCGTTTTCATCCCGGCATATTCCGCCATCGCTGGTGCGTCCGATCAGACTGTTTTCAGCCAAATAAAAATCAGGAGGAAAGCCCTGGTGGGCAATGTATGGAAAATCATCCCCATCTTGCAGGCGAATGCCCACGGCATCGAAACCGGTGCGTGTTTTCAATATTCCGAGGGCACGCTGAATGGTATCGTCCAACTCGCCCGGTTCATTGAGTGCCTGCAGGATTTCCCGGCCCATTTCCCGGTAAACCTCCATGCGCTTGCGCTCGGTGATGTCCTTGGATGAGCAGAGCATCGACAGAACCGTTCCTACTGCGTCCTTGACCGGATTCACCGTGGTCAGGTAACACCGGTTGCTCCCGGCCGTCCGGATATTTATCTCGACATTCTGCACCTCTCCCGCCTGAAAGGCTCGACACAAGGCATCAAGACACCTCCCCGCTTCTCCTTTGAAAAAGACATCTTCAATGTTTCTGCCGACGATTTTTTCCGCCGTTTGTCCCGCTTCCCGCGCAAAGGCGCTGTTGACGTATTCGTACTGACCTTTCGGCGTACAAGAGAAAATGGGATCGGACGATTGTTCAAGTAGAACGCGATGCTTCTCCTCGCTTCTCCCCAGTTCCTCTATCTTGAACGCCAGGGCGTCTTGCATCTCGATCATACGCTGGCCGACTTTGACGCGAGCCAGAAGTTCCCCCGCATCGAACGGCTTGGCCAAGTGGTCGTTGGCACCGGTCTCCAACCCGGCGACGACGTCGGATTTTTCGCCTCTGGCAGTCAGCAGAATGATATAGGGCGAGCGGACGGATTGCAGGGACCGGACCCGGCGGATAACCTCCAAGCCATCCATCTCCGGCATCATCCAGTCAAGAATCACCAAAACGGGAGCATCGGACCGGCGCAGGGCATGCCAGGCCTCGGCGCCATTGACGGTTTCCACCAACTCGTGACCGTTTTTTCTCAATACGGCAGCCAGGGCAAGGCGCGAGGTTGCGTCATCTTCAGCTATCAGGATGCGCATGGGATTCTTTCCTGAATAAACTTTCGTCATAGACCACACGATTCCGCCCTTCCTCTTTGGCTCGGTAGAGGGCCGCGTCCGCTGCCTCCAGGATCTCGTCCACCGTATCGCCAGGAGCTGTGCGGGTCACGCCGATACTCAATGTGCAGGACAGTTGACCCGATTTTGTCGGGATCGGGGTCTGTTCAACCAGCGAACACAATCTGAAAAACAAAGAAAGATGGTCGCATCCCGTTTCTATCGGCGCCACGATTAAAAACTCCTCGCCGCCGATGCGTCCCACGGCATCGCACTCCCTGACCTGTGCCTTGAATATTCGCGCCAGTCCGCACAGGAGATCATCCCCTGCCTGATGACCGTAGGTGTCATTACATTGTTTGAATAAATCGATATCGCACATCCCGATGGCCAGCGCCCCACCTTGACGCTCCCCTCGGGCGATCTCCTTGTGGAGGTGGTCGAAAATGGCCCGCCGGTTGAGCAGGCCGGTCATCGGGTCGTGCATGGCCTGATACCTCAGGATTTCCCGGCTTTTGCACAGAGCGTCCTGCAACTCGACCATGCGCCGTCCGACCTCGACACGGGCGCGCAGCTCTCCAGCATCGAAGGGTTTAGCCAGGTAATCGTTGGCTCCTGCCTCCAAGCCGATGATGATGTCGGACTTTTCGTCTTTGGCGGTCAGCAAGATAATGTAGGGCGGCCGGTCGGATTGCAGGGTACGGGCTCGCTGTACGACCTCCAACCCATCTATTTTCGGCATCATCCAGTCGAGAATCGCCAACCGGGGAGCATCGGGTTGTCGCAGCGCTTCCCACGCCTCGGCGCCGTTCACCGTGACCGTCACCTCGTATCCGTTTTTTTCCAGCACGCCGGTCAAGGCAATACGGGAAGTACAATCGTCTTCAGCAATCAAAATGCGCATGGCATATCTCTTTTCTCATGAACTGTCCGGGCAACTTTCTCCCTCAACGGTATCTCCACGATCATTCAGTGCAGCGACATTGGTTCCACCATTGCCTGCCGCAACCGTTCGAACTCGGTGACCAATTCCGTCATGCGTTCCTCAACGACATGCACGTTGCCTGATTGTGCCTCTTTCTCCAACTCGTGGACCAAGGAACGCAGGATCTCGCCCGAGACATTGGCCACGGCGCCCTTCATCGTATGAAGCTGGCGTTCGACACCAACGGTGTCCCCGCTGACCAGATAGCCGCGAAGCATCTCGATCTGTTGGGGAATATCCGCCAGAAAACCTTCGATAACTACACCCACCAGTTCTTCGTCATTCATAAACCGGCGCATCATCATAGTTTTATCAAACACCGGAATGTTTTTCTTACTGGTGATGACGGCAGGGCCATCCTTCGGCCCCCTCGACATTTCCTTGATGGCGGCGCTTGCCCCACCCGGCAACCATCGTTCCAGAATCTCAACCAACGACTGCGGTGAAACCGGCTTGGAGAGGTAATCGTCCATGCCCGCTTGCAGACATTTTTCTCGATCGCCCTGCATGGCATGAGCGGTCAGGGCAATAATGGGAATCTGGCGATCGACAACCTTCGACCGGGAATCGCGGATTCGCCGGGTTGCCTCGAATCCGTCCATCACCGGCATCTGCACATCCATCAGCACCAAGTCGTAGGGGATGGTTTCCAGAGCTTTGAGCACCTCTTCGCCGTTGGCCACCGCATCGGCCCGCAGACCAAGTTTTTTCAGAATGCCTTGGGCTACCTGCTGATTGGTGATGTTGTCGTCGGCCAGGAGGACCCGGCCCTTACTG